>LFCJ01002356.1_pt1 | contig 13609 bp, 10 predicted proteins | sample 643141 | NCBI WGS metagenome assembly LFCJ01 (sample SAMN03766243, study PRJNA286221) | soda lake metagenome | biome: soda lake; feature: Kulunda steppe; material: water; isolation source: sample B1-Br-g2 brine of Lake Bitter-1 | place: Russia: Kulunda steppe | collected 2010-07 | reverse complement strand
GTGAACGTTAAAACCGACCACCAGCACGTCGGACCTCCGCCGTGCCCGTGAGGACGGCCGAGCGGCGGCGAGGCGGTCGAACCGACGGGTTGCCGTGACGGCCGACCGGGTGGTTAATCGACGGATTCCTGGCGAACGATCGGACGGATATATGCCTCCGATCGTTCAGGTACCGATCTCATGCAGGTGCGGCGGATTACCGACCGGGACCGGTGGAACGCCTTTCTCGAACGCCACGCCGGTCCGGTGTACGATCTGTGGGAGTGGGGCGAGCTCTGTGAGCTGTACGGACACGAGACGGCGTACTACGGGGCCGTCGACGGCGGCGACCTGCTCGGGGTCGTGCCGGTCGTCCACATGCGAGGCCCCATCTTCGGCGACAAGCTGGTCTCGATGCCGTTCTCGGAGTACGGCTCGCTGGTCGTCGCCGACGACGCCCCGGAGGCGGTCACGGAGCTCCTGCTCGAACGGGTTCGCGAGTCGGCCGACCGCCGAGGGGTCGACTTCGTCAGCCTCAGGGGACGGCCCCTCGACGGAGCCGAGGGGTTCACGCGGAAACGGCGGTTCGTCACGTTCGAGATCCCCGTCGACGACGTCGACGACGCCTGGGACGCACTCGACTCCTCCCGGCGGACGCACGTCCGAAAGGCCAGAGAGAACGGCCTCGAGGTCCGTCGGGCGGAGTCGGTGGACGACCTCGAACGGTACTACGACCTGTTCGTGGAGAACCAGCGGCGGTTCGGGAGCCCCCCTCACTCGTTCGCGTTCTTCCGACGGCTCTGGGCGGAGCTCGGAGACGTGATGTCCGTCGACCTGGCCTTCGACGGGGAGACGCTCGTCAACGGGGGGATCGTCTTCGAGTTCGCCGATCGCTGTTTCGACTGGAGCCGCGTGACCCGCCAGGAGTCCCGGGACCTCCAGGGTGGCAGCCTGTTGCTCTGGCACGCGATCGAACGGGCGTGTGAGGACGGGAGCCGCTCGCGGCTCTCCCTCGGCCGCACGAGGGAGGGCACCGGGATCTACACGTACAAGAAAAGTTGGGGCGGCGAGAAGACCTGGCTCGAGGACTACCACTACTTTCCGACCGGCGAGGTCGAGCTTCCGAACCCCGACAGCGAGAAGTACGACCGAGCGAAAGACGCCTGGCGGAAGCTTCCGGTGGGGGTCACGAAGCTGGTCGGCCCACAGCTCAGAAAACGGATCAGCCTCTGATCTCATGACCGGAGACACGCCACCGACGGGGGCTGGGGGTGACCGCGATGCGTAAGCTCGCTCGCCTCCTCGACGAACGGCTGGGAGTGCGTCTCACCGGACGGCAGCTTCGGATCGGCGCACAGCTCGTCGGCCACCATCCGGCGTTTCTGGGTCGGCTCGTCTGCCGTCGGCTGAACCGGATCTACCACCGGCGCGGATACCGTGTCGGGTTCAACGCCGACGGTATCGACGTGTTCGCACAGGACTGGGACAACCTGCTCATCCTCGACGCCTGCCGGTACGACATGCTGCCCGAGGCCCCGTTCGGGGGGACGGTCGAGCCGGTTCGCTCCCGTGGATCGGACACCTACGAGTTCCTGCGGGCGAGCTGCCCGGGACACGACCTGAGCGATACGGTGTACGTCACGGCCAGCCCGATACTGGAGTGGTTCGCGGAGACGATCGATCACGACTTCCACGACGTGATCCACGTCTGGCGGGAGGACGGCTGGGACGAGACGAACAGGACCGTCCTCCCCGAGACGGTCACCGAACACGCACTGGAGGCCACAGCGCGGTATCCACACAAGCGGCTGTTCGTCCACTACCTCCAGCCTCACTATCCGTTCGTCGACTCGGGGACGACCTTCGACAAGCGACAGTTTCACTCGGCGGAGTTCGAGCCGAGCTTCTGGCGGATGGTCGAGACGGGGATGGTCGAGGTCCCCCGCGAGCGGATCTGGGAGCTCTACCAGGACAACCTCCAGCGGGCGCTGCCACACGTCGAGCGGCTCGTCGACGAACTCGACGGGAAGACGGTCGTCTCCGCCGACCACGGCAACATGGTCGGCGAACAGTCCGCGCCGATCCCGATCACCGAGTGGGGCCACCCCCCGGGGACGTACACGGACGAACTCGTCACGGTTCCGTGGATCGAGTGTCCGTACGACGAGCGTCGCCACGTCGTCCGGGGGGACGGCGCCAGCACGGGCGACGACCGCGATCGCGAGGAGACCGCACGGCGACTCGAGGCGCTCGGATACCTCACCTGAGGCTGCCGGCGTAGCCGACCGACCCCGGCGTCGGTTGGAACGGCCCTGGTCGGCGTCGGCCAGTCTGGCGGCCCGCGAAACGGCGCCGTACCCCGGCCATAACGAAGTCAGACGGGGCGTTCGGGGGGCGTGTGACTCGACTCTCGACGCGGACGGTCTTCTCCTCCGTCGCCCGGGTTTACGGGGCCGGAGAGCGCGTCCCGTCCCCGCTGAAAAACGCCGCGGTCGCCGGGCTCGACGGGCTCGTCGCCCTCGAGGTGGCCGCGGGGAGAAACACGATCCCGGTAACCGTCGGCGGGCGCCGTCTGGAGTTCGTCTACACGGACGCGCCGTCGTTTCTGTACCTCACGCTCTCGATCGGCGAGGACGCCATCTCACACGAGGTGCCGTACTCGATGCTCGAACTTCCGTCGAGGTACGACCTGGGGATCGACGTCGGTGCTCACTTCGGAACCTACAGCGTGTTGCTCGGTGCGCTCAACGCCTTTGATCTCGTCTGTTTCGAACCCTCCGAGCGGAATCGCCGGGTGCTCGCGGCGAATCTGATCCACAACGGGATCGACGCGACCGTCGACGATCGGGTGGTCACCGGAGCCGACGGCGAGGTGGCGTTCTACGAGGGGAGGAAACTCGCCTCGAACGACCACACGACCAGACCGGCCGGCGCCGGCGTCCGTGAGGCGTCCACGAGACCGGCGGTTTCCCTCTCGACGATAATCGAGGAGGCGGACGCCAGCGCGGTGTTCGTCAAGATCGACGCCGAGGGCGAGGAAGACGGGATCCTAGGGGACCTGGTTTCCTCCGACGTCGAGCTGTTGACCGGGCTGGTCGAGATCCACCCGGAGCTGCTCGAGGGCGAGCCGGCGGACGTGATCCGGCGGCTGACGGACGCGGGGTTCCGGGTCGAGACGGCGCCCTCGATCGGCAACCCGGTCTACCGGTTCACGAACGATCCGGCCCTGGCGTTCGGCTCGGCCCGATCGGGACGGGAGCCGGACGAGACCGCGAGTCCGGGTGGACGGACGTGACCGGGCCGACCCCGTCCGACGGGGACCCACTCGGGTGGCCGGTCGAGGACACGGTCGTCCTGTCGCTCGACCTCGAGTGTGATTACGGGACGGCGATCGAACCGAACACCTACGAGGCGGCGGCCGAGACGACAACGCTCCGTACACTCCTCGAGACGTACGACCTCCCACTCACGTGTTTTCTCCAGACGGAGCTGCTCGAGGCGGTGCCCGAGGCGGTCGCCACCCTCGAACGGGCGTCGGTCCGGGTCGACTTCCACGCACACTCACACACACACCCACACCCGAGGCGCGCGGACGTCGCCTCCGAGATCGACGAGAGCCTGGCCCGGATCGCAGACCGGTTTCCGGGCGACGTCGTCGGCTACCGGTTTCCGGACGGGGCGATTCCGGCCGACGGCTACCGGCTGCTCGCAGATCGCGGCGTCGACTTCAGCTCGAGCCTGTTTCCGACGTGGCGGCCGGGACGGTTCGACAACCGTAGCCGGCCGACCGTCCCGCACGAACCCGTCCCTGGCCTGCTCGAGGTGCCGATAACGCCGCTTTCGTCGGCGATCCGGATCCCGGTCTCGCTCTCGTATCTCAAGCTTCTCGGTCGGCCCTACTGGGAGCTTCTCCGCCGTCGTCCGCCGTCGGTCGTCGTCTTCGACTTTCACATGCACGACCTCGTCCCCGCGTCGGCGGCCGACTCGCTTTCGCTCCCCTACAGGACGATCTACGGGCGAAACCGCTGGGAGGGGGTCCGGATCTTCCGCCGGTTCGTCGAGGAGCTCCGACGTCGAGAGTATCGGTTCGTGACGATGACCGAGCTGTACGCGACGCTCGAGGACGCCCGCTCCCGTCGCGTCTCCGCCGTCTCGGAGAGGAGGTAGCAGCCCGGCGTTCGGGGACGACCAGCTCACCAGGTCAGCCGCTCGGGGTTTCCCAGGACGCGCCGCGGGTGGGGGCCGTACAGCCACAGGAACAGCGTCGCGCGTCTGGATTTCAACAGCCCGATCGTCGCCCCGTCGATCACGTCCCGTTCGGCGACCAACTGGTGGCGCTGTCGCCAGAGGCCGATCCACGTCCGCCACGTCGGGCCGATCCGAAACCCGGTGCGCACGAACGCGTACGCAGACCAGACGAGCGTCGAGAACAGCACGTACCGCCACGGGAGGTTCCTGACGGCGAGCCGGATCCGGTTTCCGACCAGCAACTCGAGGACGACGTCGTCGGGTCTGCGGGCGGTCGGTGACCGCTTGTGGCGGACGACGACCGACGGCACGTAGAGGATGTCGTAGCCGGCGTCGAGGACGCGAACCGAGAGGTCCATCTCCTCGAAGCCGTACTCGAAGCCGTCCGGAAAGCCGCCGGTCCGTTCGAGCACCGACCGCCGGATCGCGGCGCCGACGCCGACGAACGCGGTCGTTCTGTACTCCTCGGTGGGGGGCGTCTCGAAGTCGGGTGGATCCGGGACCTCCATCCGTTCGATCTCCCCCGAGTAGTAGTTGCGACTCTGGAACGCGAGGACGCCGACGTCCCGGTGCTCTCGAAAGCGGGAGACGACGATCCCCGTCGCGTCGGCCTCCGCGAGCACCGCGTCGTCGTCGATCGTGACGAGGATCTCGCCTGCAGCCCGGTCGTAGCCGACGTTTCGCGCTTCCGGCGGACTCATCCGCCGCGGGAAGCTGTAAAACCGGACCTCCTCGCGGTCGAACCGCCCTCCCTGTTCGAACATCGCCGCCGTCTCGTCCGTCGATCCGCTAACGACGACGACCTCGAGGGGGCGGTACGTCTGCTCGAGGACGGAGTCGACGGCGTCGGCGAGCTCGTCGGGACGGTTGTACGTCGGGATCACGTACGAGACGAGCGGCCCGCCGTCGGCCGGCGTGGATGTCATGTGACGGATAACCCGTTCACGGCCCCGATAAATCCCGAGGGCTGGAAACGCGTGTTACCGGTCCGTTGGGCGTGGAAACCCACCGTTTCCCGGTCTCCGACGGACGGTCGCGTGGACCACGTGACGGTGTTACCGGCCGAACTCGGCCGCCTCGGGGGTTCGATCGACGCTCGCGTCGCCGGTTCCGGCCGGTTCGAGGACGGTGACGTCCCCGTTTCGGTGGGCGAGCTCCCGTTCGTCGAGGAGCTCCTCGACGTGGGCGTCGCTCAGGAACGCCAGGGCCACCTCCTCGGGGTGGTCGTCATCGACGGCGTCGTGGCGGACGAACACGTAGCCGTCGAGCGTCTCCCCGGGGTCGAAGGTGGGGTCCCACTCGTCTTTGAACGCCACCACCTCGACGTTGTAGTGGCCCTCCGGCGTCACCGATCGAAACAGCTGCGCGGTCGTTCTGTCGGTGTAGACGCGGACCGGTTCCGCCTCGCTCGCGGTCTCGGCTCCCGTCTCCGGGTCGATCCGTTCGACCTGGGGGAGAGCCGCGATCCACTCGGCCGCCTCGAGCTCGTCGTCGCTGAACGAGTAGTCGTGTGCCTCCTCGTCGAACGTGTAGTCCGTCGGCGACCCCATCGCCGCGCCCGCGAGTCCGGCGTTGAGGACGAAAAGCATCGCCAGCACGACGGCGACCGGGGACCAGGTCGGCTTCCGGAGCCGGGGGACGCGGCCGACGGCCGTCCGGGCCAGTGAGAATCCCAGCGCGGCGAAAAGCCCCAGGACCGGCAACACCAGCTGGTAGACCCTGTCCGCCCAGAGGTCGACGACGAGGACGTACGACGAGCCGAGAAACAGAAAGAGGGGGACGGCGAGGGCCGTGAATCCGGCGTACTCGACGTCGACCCCCCGTCGAATCCGGACGATCGAGGTCGTGGTCTTCCACGCGAGCCCGACCGTCATAGACAGCGTCAACAGGACGTACAGGCCGAGTGTCGTCCGCTGGACCACCGCCTCCTGTGCCTGGACGTAGCCCGCACCCGAACCGGCGACGACCCCGCTCGGGAGGGTCAGAAGCTGTATGACCATCGATGCCGGAATCGAGGCGAGCGTCCCGATCAGTGCGGGGGATGCGTACGCGTACCACGCAGTCGCCCCAACCAGAAACGCGGCCGGATAGATCGGTGAGAACACGCGGCTGTACCAGCACTCGCCAACGAAGCGGTCGACGGCGATGATCCCTACCGAGCCGATCAGAAACGCGAAGCCGTAGACGTAGGTCGCCCCGTAGTGTGACTGGACGAGCCCGATGGCCAACAACACTCCGGCGACCCGCTCGCCCGTGCTGTGTGGGCCGTGTCGGAAGTAAAGCAAGAGCAAGAGCACGACGAACAGTTCGGAGATCCGTTGTTTCCCCGGCGTCAGGTAGAACGTCCCGTGGTAGAACACGAAAATCAGGCTCCCGTACAGCGCGACGTCGGCGTCGAAGAGGTCGCGACCGAGGTAGTAGATCCCGAGGGGGACGACCGAGAAGACGATCGAGTAGACGACGGTGAAGACGACCGCGAGCTCGATCCCCGCGACCGTCGAGTACACGGCGGGAACGGCGGCGAGGACGGGCAACGAGGCGAGAGAGCCACCGACGTCCGGCGCCCACCGGTGGCTCTCCGCGATCAGCCCCGACAGGAAGTAGTTGAACTGGATGTCCGCACCGACGACGTGTGTCGCCACGAGGCTCCGGTGCAGTAGCGTCGACAACGCGACGAGAAACACCGCCAGCGGATAGTGGCGCGCCTGGAGCAGCCTCGTCGCCGAGAGCACGGTCACGACGGCGACGGCGAGGACGAACACGGCCACGCCGTAGCTGTTTCCGTACCACCTCATCGCCGCGGCTCCGACGACGGCGAACACCGGGAGGAGCCCGAGGAGTGCGTGAGCCGGCGTGAACGAGCCGAGCGGGACGTCGATCCGGAGCTGATCCCGTCTCGTGAGCCAGGTGGCGACCGAAAGCGCCACTACGAGCACGGTCGAGAGGGTCGCGACCGGTCCGAACGACAGCGGTTGGTCGAGCCCGACACGCGGGAGAACCAGACTCAACAGCACGGACGCGACCGACAGCGTGACCAGACTCAACCCGACGGCGAAGATGGCGGCCTCCCCGACGTTTCGTGTGCGGACGCCGAGTAGCAGGGTGAGCAACCCGCCGGGGACGATCGTCAGCAACACCACTCCGAGAACCGCCCGGACGAACGGAATCGTGACGTCGATCCACTCGAGGGCGACGGTCGACCAGAACGCAACCAACAGGGCCGACACGGCGGTTACAACCGTCGTCGGCCCCCAGCCGATGGAAAGCTCCGAGGTCTGTGAGGCGTACGTCATGTGATGGGGACCTCCGGGGGCTGTGAGGTGTACGTCGGATGATGGGGGCCTCCGGAGGCCGATGGGGCGTACACGACGAGTCGCGCACGCGTCGGAGAGAAACCTCACGCTCTACCTATCTTAACGGCCCTGACCGTTCGACCGATAACCATCGGTTTCGCGGAGTCGAGGTGCGACGTCTCCTTTCCCGACGGCTGCCGACCGGACGGTCGCCGCGAGCAGGGTGGGACTACAGACACTGGACTGTGGGCCCACACGGCCACGACGCTCTTGGGCGTCGAGGGGGAGACCGATACGACCATCTCCACGCTGGCGGGTCGAGCCTCTCGCTGTCGGGTCACGCCGACGTCAGGTGAGAGCACGCACGGCCGGAACGACGACGTCGTTTCGCACCGCGGGCACCGACATCACGAGCAACCCGTACACCATCGCCCCGAAACCGATCAGGGCGAACAGGGTGACGACGTCCGTGACCGGCACGAACGACCGGACCCCCAGGAGCGTCGCCCCCATCACGAGCGAGGAGACGGCGTACCAGCCGACGAGCCGGAACGGGACCTCGATCGAGACGAGCCGGGAGAGGTAGTAGGTGTGGATCGCGGCGCTGACCGTTCCGGCGACCGTCGTCGCGATCGCCGCCCCGACGAACCCGATCGTCACGACGAGAAACGGGTTGAGAACGAGGTTGATGCCCACGGTGACGACGGTCGCGATCGCGGCCAGGTCGGGTCGGTCTATCCCCCGCAGCGCGCTCTCGATGATGTCGTCGAACGACTGGACCAGCTTCTCGACGAGGAGGATCGAGAGCACCAGCGCCCCGGCTACGTACTCCGGGCCGAACAGAAACAGGAGGATCTCGGGGGCGAACAGCGAGCCGCCGATCAGCGCCGGAACGGAAAACAGGAGTGCGAACGCGAGCCCCTTCGAGATCACCCACTCGATCTTCCCGCGTTCGCCCCTGGCGTCCCACTGGCTGATCTGTGGAAAGATCGACCACCCGATCGACCTGCTGACGAGCAACACGAGCAGCGTGACCTGCCAGGAGACCTCGTAGACGCTCACGTGTGCCTGGCTCAGAAACAGCCCGATGACCGCGACGTCGATCCACTGGTAAATCTGCCCTTCGGTCGAGGCGATCGCGTGAAACTTCGCGTACTCGATCAGCGACCGGATCGCCTCTAGACTCGGGCGACCGATGGACGTCTCACAGCGTGAGTACCCCCACGCCGACGTCACGGCACCCGCGACGGCGATCCCGGCGGCGATCGTCGACACGCCGTAGCCCATCGAGACGGCGACGATCCCGATGGTAACCCAGACGAACCGCAGCGAGAACCCGATGAGCGCCGTCTCCCCGACCCGCATCTCCCCGCGCAGGGTCTGGATGAAAAACTCCGAGAGTTCGAACGTGATCAGCGCCAATATCAGCGTCACCGCCAGATCAGCGCCGACGTACTCGTTCACGTAGGGCCGGGCCAGCAGGATGCCGACCGAGATGATCGAGAGCAAGACGAGCTTGAGCGCGAGCGCCGAGCCGAGCATCCGTTCGGGCCGGTCACCCTCGCTCAGCCGTTTCTCCAGGGCGCCACGGATGCCCAGGTCGGCGGGGATCATCAACAGCCCCACGAGCGCCTGGAACAGAAACAGCGAGCCCAGCTCGGTCGGCCCCAGTCGCCGGGCGAAGTAGACGACGGCGGCAAAGAGCAGGGCCGCCCTGCCCACCTGCATGAGAGTCAGCTTGAAACTCGTCCGGCCGAGATTCATCGCCGGTACGACGACGAACCGGCGTATTGAGATTGTGGACGTATCGACGACTTACGGACCGTTACACGGGGGAAACGTCGGCTTGTGCGGGCCGAACCGCCCCGACGGCGTCGGGCCGGGGGGCGGTGGCGGAGCCAACCGATCCTTTCGTCCGGAAGGATATCCGCGATTGATGTGCGTTCACCGCCATCGCTCGCCCGCGGCTCCGACTCCGTCGATCCGCCGTGGACACGCGAAAATGACCTACGTGTACGAACACCTGTTGAACCAGCTCAAACCGACGCGCCCGAACGGCCACGCAGGGAGGGAGCCGTCACCCCCTCGCGGTCGAACCGACCGCGAGACGTTACCGATCTCGGTGTGTGTGACGACGAAGAACAACGCCGACACGATCCGTGGCTGCCTCGAGAGCGTGGTCGGGTGGACCGACGAGATCGTCGTCGTCGACAGCGACAGCGACGACGGGACGGTCGAGATCTGCGAGGAGTACGGCGCCGACGTCCACCAACACGAGTTCGAGAGTTTCGCCCAGATAAAGGGCCGGGCGATGGCCCACGCCGACAACGACTGGGTGTTCGTCCTCGACGCCGACGAGGAGGTCCCGCCGACGCTCAGAGAGGAGATTTACGCCAGGTTCGGGGCGTCCGACGCCGTCGCGTTCTACATCGAAAAACAAGAGCACATGCTGGGTGCACGAACCAACCAGTACCACTACGGGCGACCGTACCTCGCCCGGAAGGACGTCCTCTACTTCCGCCAGGAGTACATCTGGGAGCGTCTCTCCGTCGAACGGTCCCACCTGGACCGGACGGAGTCGCTCTCGAACCGGATCGACCACTACCGGTTCGACCGTGCGTCGGAACTCGAGTCGAAGACCGCCCAGTACAGCGCCCTCGAGGCGCTCCAGACCGTCGAGAACGGGAGGCCGGATGGTATCGTCCCGTTTCTGGCCCGTGGGCTCGCCGTCGGGTTGGACCGGCTTCTCATCAGCCGTGGCGTCCTCGACGGCTACCGGGGGTTCTACGTCGCCTTCCTCGAGTTCTACCAGATGGTCGCCGCGTACGTGAAGGTGAGAGACATCCGTCGGCTCCAGCGGGAACACCCCGAGCGGTGGCGGGAGATCTGGATCGAAGAGGAGTGTCGCCGGTAACCGCCACGACCGATGACACACGGGAACGACCGATCGCGGCTCGCAGACGACCGATGACACACGGGAACGCGAACAGACGGGCGGTCCTCCGGGCGGGAGCGCTGGCGATTGGCGCGCTCGGGGCCGGCTGCCTCGAACCGACGGCCGACGGCTTCCCCGACCTGCCCCGGACCGGAGACGAACTCGAGCTCGTCTTCGAGGATCACTTCGAGGAGGACGTCGTCGATCCGGGCGTCTGGGAGACCGAGTTCCCCTGGGGGGAACGGATCCACAACTTCAACGCCTACGCCTCCCCGAACAACGTCTACGTTCACGAGGACAGCCTCGTGCTCGAGGCCAGAGAGGAGCGCCGGGACGTCGGAGACGAAGGGCCCGTGGGCCGAGAGGGCGGACCGGAGGAGGCCGAACCGCCGGTCGACGACGGGGATATCGTCCCCTACACGACGGGCGTCGCGACGCCGTACCGTTCGTTCGCACCCGGATACGTCGAGGGTCGGATACGGATTCCGCCGACCGTCGAGGGGTTCTGGCCCGCGTTCTGGCTCACCCCGGAGTACGAGTGGCCACCCGAGATAGACGTCTTCGAGTTCTTCGGTGCCGACCCGTGCGTACAGATGACCTACCACTACCGGGAGGGCCGGAGCGTCGAGAAGGCGGACGGGACGTACTGTGGACCGGATTTCAGCGCCGACTTCCACGAGTACGCCGTCGACTGGCGGGACGACCGGATCACGTGGTACGTCGACGGCCGGGAGCGGTTTCGGTTCGAGGGGGACGCCGTCTCGACGACGGAGATGCGGCTGATACTCAACTTCGGCGTGGACGCCCCGTTCGTCGGGGAACCGGAAGCCGAGAACCTGCCGGCGTACATGGAGATCGACCGGATCAGCGTGTGGGAGCGAGAGGCCGGCTAGGACCGGTTCGGACGCGGCGTGGACTTCTGAACCGTCACGGCTGGCGACGGGTGACGAAGCCGAAGCGGTCTGCGATTCGCTCGAGTGCGACCTCCAGGTCGGCGCGTTCTCCCCCTCCGTCGCCTCCCTGGGGCGATCTCCCCCCGTCGCTCGACGGCTCATCGCCCTCTCCGTTCCCGCCCTCACCGTCGTCGGACGGCTCATCGTCCTCTCCGTTCCCGTCTTCCTCCTCGCCGGCCCCGTTCGACTCCTCGTCACCGTCGTCGGGCGATCCATCGGCGTCGTCCACCGGCTCTCCGTCGGCCTCCGAGGGCCCCTCCCGTTCTGCCGGCTCTTCGTCGTCCCCGTCGCCGTCGTCCCACGGCGTCTCCGCCGGGTCGACGGGACCGAACGAGGCCGGATCGACGGCCTCCCCGTCGACCAGCACGGCGACCGGTGCGTCCCACCCGAATCCGGTGATCTCCCCGTCGAACTGGAAGGCGTCGACGCGCCCCGTGTCGGTCGACGTCGTGCCCCAGCCGTACACCTCGTCGTCCGAAACCCACTCCTGGCCCGTTCCGGTCGACGGATCGTGTTCGACGCCACCAGGGAACGCGGTGAACTCGTAGCGCACGGCGTCTCCCCCCGCCGAACGGATTTCGACGTACCGGCCGCCGGTCCCGTCTTCGGAGTCGTCGTCCGCCTCCTCGGGGTCGTCGTCCGCCTCCTCGGGGTCGTCGTCCGCCTCCTCGGGGCCGTCGGACGGTGCGTCCCCCTGTTCCCAGACGCGACACCAGTCGACCGCCATCTCCTCTTCCCACGGCGCCGAGAGGTCGGCGGAGCCGATCCGGTTTACGTGGGTCGTGAACATCATGTAAAACGGCGCCCCGGCGTTGACGGCGTCCATCATCGACTGGGAGTCACGCGAGCCGACGTACTCGCCGTTGAAGTAGAAGTCGATGCGGTCTTCGAGCCACGCACAGCCGTAGACGTTGTAACTCTCCGTCAGATCGGTGTCGGTGTCGTAGGTCAGTGAGTCGTGGGTGTGTGTCGACTCGTCCCCGACCGTCCCCGAGGACGACCAGTGGACGTTGAAGTGTGCCTGGTGGCGGTCGGCGTAGACGTCCTCTCCCTGCTGGAACAGCTCGACGAAGTCGATCTCCGGCGGCCACGCCTCGGAGTTGGGCTTCGACCAGAACGCCGGGAGAAGCCCCTCACGTCCCGGCATCCGGATCCGGGCTTCGAAATAGTGTCCGGGGCCGAAGTACTGGCGATCACGCGAGTTGACCGCCCCCTGATAGACGTCCCCGGCGCCGCCGCCTCCGTGGGTGACCAGGAGCCGAAGCGTCCCATCGTCGACTACGACGTTGTCCTCGGTGACGGTCGCGAGGTCGTCGTTCGCCGTGTCTCCCCAGCCGAAGCCGACGTCCCAGCTGTCGGCGTCAAGCGTCTCTCCTTCGAAACGATCCTCGAAGACGAGTTGCCAGGTTTCGGAGTCCACGGGTCCTCCTTCGGTGGCCCCGACAACGGGGCTTGCGCCGAGTGTCAGCCCGCCGACTGCCACCGACGCGCCCGCGCCGGTCGTCTTCAGCCAGTCGCGTCGGCTGAGTTCCGTCGCGTTCTCGGTGAGCTCGTCTCCTCTCGTCGTCGGTTCGCGTGCCATTGGTCCGATCGGACGAAAGACACGGCATAATATAGTTCTTTTTCACAACACAAAATAGTTAATACTATTTACAAAGAAATCTAATATACTATCCAAAAAATATATAATTAAGTCTTACTGTTTATACACGAATTTATAACTGTATTCGAGACGGTGTGGCCGCCGGACGGTTCGACCCAGCACACACGTCCAGGACGGTCCGGATCTACCGATCGCGAAAGTCATCATCCATGATATGTCCCGTGACCATCACGGACGGAGGTCGGCCGTCGTTCGGGGCGTGTTCGGCCCGAAGCCGGCGGCTTGGCGGGCGAATCGCCCGTCGAGATCCGTCGACCGCCGAACTTTCACGAAATAGGTCAGGTATCCGGATCGATACTATACGGACACTCGGCGTTGCTAGCGGTCGTCGATCGACCTGACGGCACTCATCGCAACTCCCCAGACACACGCGACCAGCCCGAGGAGGAACGCGACCGAGGAGAGTGTGACCGTCACCGGGCCGGAGAGCGCGTTCGGCGCGTACCCGAAAGAGAGGAACGTCGCCGCCAGCAGGCCGGCCAACGCGACGAGAAACCCCGGCACGACGAGGAGTTCGGGTCGCTCGCCGCTCGCCGTC
>LFCJ01002355.1_pt1 | contig 13609 bp, 18 predicted proteins | sample 643141 | NCBI WGS metagenome assembly LFCJ01 (sample SAMN03766243, study PRJNA286221) | soda lake metagenome | biome: soda lake; feature: Kulunda steppe; material: water; isolation source: sample B1-Br-g2 brine of Lake Bitter-1 | place: Russia: Kulunda steppe | collected 2010-07 | reverse complement strand
GGCACCTGGGCACAGTTTGCCTTAGACGCACCAAGGGGCCTTGGCACCTGGGCACAGTTTGCCTTAGACGCACCAAGGGGGCCTTGGCACCTGGGCACAGTTTGCCTTAGACGCACCAAGGGGACCTAGGCACCTGGGCACAGTTTGCCTTAGACGCACCAAGGGGCCTTGGCACCTGGGCACAGTTTGCCTTAGACGCACCAAGGGGGCCTTGGCACCTGGGCACAGTTTTGCCTCAGATGCGCCTTGGCCACCTACAGGCTCGACGCACCAACGAGATGCCCTTCAGCTCGGGGTCTGGGATGCCCAGGCGGCGGCCCACTGCGGCCACTGGTGCAGGGGGCAGATGGGCGTCAGGCTGCACCGGCGCAGAGGCAGCAGGAGGGGGCTGCACGATGCGGGAGGCCCAGGCTGCGCGTACCCACGCCATCGCCTGTGGTGCCACAGCAGCAGGAGATGCAGGGGCGCATGGTGGGCGTGTGTGTGTGTGCGTGTGTGTGCATGCTGCGCCTGTGCTTGCATGTGCGCGCATGGGCGTGCGGACATGTGCGTGCGCATTGGCATTGTCACATGCAGCCATGCGCGGAGGCATGCCCGGCAGCAAGCTCTTAGATCCATATGCAGCCTGTGCTTCCAACACGAGCCCACAAGTCTGGCTTGTGAGACACCCTGCTCGTGAGACACCCTGCTCATGAAGTACCTGCCTGGTGGGACCTGTGAGACCACTGGTGGGTGGGACTCGCACGTTCGTCTAGGGCGCATGTCCGCCTAGTCTGCCCCATGCACCCAGCGCGACCGGTCCACCTAGCCTACCAAGTGCCAGCAGCCCGCCCAGTCCACCCAACCTGCTCCATGCACCCAGTTCACCTAAACTGCCAAGTGCAACCTGCGTGAGGGCACTGGTGGGGCGCGCACGTCCACCACCCCACCCTAGCGGCTACGGGGCGCTGACTGAATGTTCACATTGCATGCAGCGTGCATGCAGCACAAGTGGTATAGTCAGTCAAGCACACGCGCGCGTGGCTGCTGCCCACCTTGTCAGAGAGGATGGGCCCAGAGTTGCTGTTGTTATTGTTGTTGGTGGTGGTGGTGGCACTTGGGGCGCCCAGCAATGAGTCGAGCGTCATGCCCTGCGGCCAGCAGCAGTACAAGGGCCACAGCAAGTCATGTTGCCGAGAAGGCAAGCCGCCTGCGCATGCAAGGGAACGAAGAATCCTGAGCCATGAGCTGAGCAAGCGCGAGGGCCCTGAGCCCTGAGCCCTAAGCCCAGCCGAGCAAGGGCCCTGAGCCCTGAGCCGAGCAAGCGCGAGGGCCCACCGATAACTCAGAGCAAAGGGTTGGGTGGCGGCAAACCTGTGCGGGCAAACCGACAGCAGGGTTTTGCAGCATGTGTGCATGCAATGATGTCGACATTGGCTGTATCCTGCAGCACTTGGCAATCATCGCTTCAGCGCATGTTCGTGTCAGCGCCTGTACATTGCATTCACATCTATGCGTGCCAGTCAGCACCTCGTAACCTGCGGTAGAATTTGGCTACCAACACTGTGGTGTGCGCGTGCGTGTGTGCATGCACTTGTCCTGTGCATCCATGCCCTTGGTGTCAGTGCAGCAGAGGCCCCATGACTGTGCCCTCGGCCAGCAGCCCACCTGGTCGGCCACAATGATGAGCGGCACCCCTCGCGTAGCCGCCTCCATCACCGCCGCCGCAGGGAGCGGGCACGGCCCATTTTCAGCGGCTGTGTCTGCTGCCCCCTCTCCATTGCCTGGCGGCTGCGGTAAACCGCCGTTTGCTGCCGGCGCCGCAGCAGCATCTGCGCCCCCGCTGCCTTGGGCATTGGCGCCTGGTGATGGTGCGCCAGTGGCGGCGTCAAAGGGCGGTGGGCTGGTGCGCAGTAGCCCGGGCGATGCCAGCAGCACCACCGCACCCGAGATGCCCACCATGGGTGCTGATGGCTGAGGGACCTCCAGACCCGGCAGGGCAGGCAGTGGGGGCGGCTGCGGGCAATGCAGAAGCAGGGTGGGCGTTGGGGGCAGCTGTGGGCAGTGAAGGCGGCGCAAGGCCTGGCAGGTGGCTTTTTGGCAGGAAAGGGGGGTGAGCGCAGCACAGACAAGCACCGGCAGCTGCGTTTGCTGCTGATGTGCAAGGAGCATCAAGCGGGGTGTGTGTGCGTGCATGAGTGCTTGGAAGCGTGTGAAGTGTGGGTGGTGTGCACCGCAAGACAAATGTTGCAAATTTACTCAACAGGGGCCTAACACACACACGCACACACACGCCCCTTTCCCTCCCCTTAAGCGTGCCTGTGGCGCAACCATCAGCGGATCCACACACATGAAACCCCCACCCTTATCCGCGTCTGTGGCGTGACCATTAACAGGTCCGCAAACATGCGGTGGCCGCACACAACCACACAACCACACATTCAAGCGCCCTAGCACTCCCCCCTCCCCCACGCGCCTGCGGCGTGACCATCAGCGGGTCCACAAACGTGCGGTAGCCTGCGGCGCCTAAGCCCATGGCCAGCTGCGCGCCGGGCGCGCTGGGGGTGAGATCCACGGGGGCTGCCACCAGCAGCGCGCGGAAGGCAAGCCCCAGGATCCTGCAGCAGCAGCAGCAGCAGCAGCAGCAGCAGCAGCAGCATAGAGCGACTTGTTTGTTGCGCGATGCTGCGGTTGGTAAGGTCACAACGATGGCAGGTGCATGTTTTTCCTTGCTGCTGGAGTCGTCCACCTCCAAAATCTAATGCTCTCATCTCGTTGAACACAAGTGTCTTGGCTGGAGTTGTGAGCATGAACTCCAGGGTCCTGCGCCAGCGGCGGCACCGGCGGGATAGATGGAAGCAGGGGTGAGGGCAAGAAGAAGCAGGGTATGATGCCGGGAACCATGGTACAGGGCACTGCAGGTGGTGGTGGTGGTAGAACCGTCCCAGCTGCTGTGCGGGACAGCAGCGACTGCCTGGCATGCCAATTTATGCAGGCAGCAGCAACTGCATTGGGTGTGCAGGGCACTGGAACAAACGACACGCCGCGCACAGCACGTATCCCAGGCCCCTGCCCTGGTGCACCAGCACACACAACGAACAAACGACACGACGCGCACAGCACGGGCCCTTGCCTCGGCAGCAACTGCATTGGGTGTGCAGGGCACTGGCACAAACGACCCCGCGTGCGCATCCCAGGCCCCCGCGCTGGCAGCAGAGCTCGCTCTGTTCAGGAACAGGGTGTGGCACGCCAATGGAGCAGCCGCGCGGGGCTGCCAAGCACACAGCCAGGCACATAGCCACGGTGCTCCGCCAGAGACGCGGTGGACTACTTTACACACAGCCCCTCTGCTGCACATTTCCAGGCAACAAGGCAACGGAACACGGAAGCCGCAGGTGCCCCTCTATTGCGAACAACCGTGGGTGAACTTTTTGGTATCCTCCAGATGTATGTGGGCAGCTGCAGGCGCATGGTTGTTGCAGGTGTTGGCGGGTCGTTTGTCGGCCTTTGAACAGCACAGACACAGACACACACCGGAGAGCACACAGCACCTCTGCCACGACTGAACAAGCAACACCCTAAGCTGCCCCTGCAGCATCCCCACTTATTTGCCCACATGCTTATTTCACGCCATCCCCAGCCAAGAGCCACCCCCGCACCTAAGCTGCTCCGGCGCCGCTGCCAGCGCCTCTTCAACTGCCCGATTCTCTGCGAGCTGCGCCGCCAGGAGGGCGCGCCGCTGGCTACGCAGCGCCTCACCCAGCTGCGCTTTGTCGGCGGCCAGCGCTCGCGACGCCGCACGGTGGTGCGCGGCGCGCACAAGTTCTTGCTCGTCCAGGTCTGCACGGGTACGCAAGCAAGGGGCGTCAGTGGAGGGTGCACCACGCGCACATTGGCGCATTGGCTCATCAATCTATCGCCGCATAGGCGCATTGGCGCAGTGGCTCATTGGCTCATCAATCTATCACCGCATTGGCACATTGGCGCATCGGCTCATCAATCTATCGCCGCATTGGTGCATTGGCTCATTGGCTCACCAATTTATTGCCGCATCGCCGCACTAGCGCATTGACGCATTGGCACATTGGCTCATTGGTGCATGGACTTGTTGGCTTATCGGCACATTTGCTCGTTGGCGCATTGGTGCATCGGATCGTTGGCACCTTGGCTCATCCGTGCATAAGCGCATCAGCACATTGGCCCATCGGCTCAAATGCTGTCTGTTTGGCAAGCAGCGACCCTGGGCACAGTAACGGATCCCAAGGAGACCTCCGTGCGAGCAGCATCAGCTTCAGCATCAGCATCTGCAGAGCTTGGGGAGGCGATAATCCCCAAAGGCGCCCTCTGCACACCTCCTAAGCTCAGCACAACCATGTGTGAAGCAAGCTTGGACGCATGCAGCCTTTTTCAGGCACAAAACTTGAGAGCCATACCCCCCACAGTTCCGCACCTGGCTGCGCCCTGGCGGCGCTGCGAGGTGTGCCCGGGGCATGTGGACGCCGGCGTGGGGAGACAGGCCTGCCCTCATCACCTACCTCACCTGCAAAACCCATGACAGTGCTTGTGTGCCAAGCAGAACATGCATGTGGTGCTGTTGGATAGGCAGGCGCGCCTGCAGGCACGGCAGGACACAGTACAGCAGAGCGCACAGCCATGTGCGTTCCGCCTGTAACCTTCGCATCTCGCTTGACGCTGCGGCGAGTCTCAGCAACACAAGCAATGACGGCAAACATGCCCAGCACCGCTCCTTTCCTGCACACCATTGTACTGCAAGGAAAGAAAGGCCACGCCAACGCCAACCACGTCCTCGGGTATTGCCCCGATGGTGGCATGCCCCAAGAATGAGGCAGACGCATGCATGCGTCAGGCATCCCTCCAGTCTTGAGCGCTATCATGATGGCATCCAGCAAAATACTCCCCTGTCACCTTCGCGGCTGTGAGCACCTTTCCAATCAAAGAGGGCGACAGGGCTCCCAGGGCAGGCACACTCCCAATCAAAGAAGGTGACAGGGCTCCCAGGGCAAGCACACTCCCAATCAAAGAAGGCGACAGGGCTCCCAGGGCAGGCACACTCCCAATCAAAGGAGGCGACAGGGCTCCCAGGGCAAGCACACTCCCAATCAAAGAAGGCGACTGGGCTCCCAGGGCAAGCACTTTTCCAGCCAAAGAGGGCAACAGGGCTCCCAGGGCGAATCCTGCGAGGCCCTGGAAAGCCAAACCCCTGCCATGCCTCAAGGAGGCAGCCAAGACGTTGGATTTCTTGGTCAGCAGCCTCCCAACCCTGACCTAGGAGGCGCTGGCAGCTGCGGCTCAAGGCAGAGGTGAGTGCTCTAGCTCTGATGCCCTTTGTGCTGGCAGCTGCGGCTCAAGGCAGAGGTGAGTGCTCTATCTCTGATGCCCTTTTTGTCCTGACAGCGCTGAATCAGTGCCCTGCCCCTCGGTCTGCTGCGTGTTGGGTCAGGGCCAGGGTTTTTGCTTTTTGTAACCCGAGTTTAGGGCTAGGGCCATCTGCAGTCTGTTGTGTCTATAGGGTCGAGGGTGAGGGCAGTCTGCAGTCCATGCAGCGCACCTGCCTTGCTGGGACTGCCTGCATTCCCTGAGCCTGCATCCCCCCCCAAAATGCACCTGCTTCCCCTGACTGGAGCTGCTTGCAACCCCTGGGCCTGTCCCTGCGTCCGCTCCGCACCTGCCCTGCTGGGACTGCCTGCATCCATAGCAGATGCCCCTGGCCTCTGGGCCTTGGTGGGAGTGGTCACTGCGCGTGCACGCGGCATGCATGCGGGGTGGGTGATTTAAGGCGCGTGCAGTTGGTTGGCCTTGCAGGGCCATTAGTGCAGGGGGCCTGCTGCTGTCATGCGCACCCAGCCTCTGTGGTGATTTGGCATGCTGAGGATGTCTGATGCCTGCTCTGCGCACGTCACCAGGCCTTGCCGGTTCTTGCTCACCAGGCTTTGCCGTATAGTGCTCACCAGGCTGCGGTGTTGCTCAAGGACACCCTCCCCCGTTTGATTCCCAGGTGCGCTGCTGGGGTTTCTCAGTGCCCGCTCAGGACTGCATGAGAACTTGGACTCGGGTGCACTGTGTGTCCTAAGCAACGCTGGCCAGGTGCTCTGTGTGCCTGGCCAGGTGCTCTGTGTGGCTCAGGTGCGCTGTGTGCCAGGTGCACTGTGTGGCTCAGGTGCACTGTGTGTCCTGAGCAATGCTGGCCAGGCACACAAGGCAGGACCTTGCATATGCCTCCCTTGCACTCACGTGCGCAAAATACATGCGTTGCCGCGTGTGCAACCGGTGGCAGTCACAGCAGCAGCGCAGCCTTGCACCTTTGAATGCACATGCACAGGCACGGGCAACTCCAGAGCACATGCGTATGCCTCAACACTCTGCCATTGAGTAACGCGCCATCACATGTATGATCATTGGTTGTATTGTGTGCATGGGCGCCGCACACTGCTATTTGTGAGCATGCTCACGTTTGATGTGATTGTTCACGCATGCATGTGCGTGTGGGTCAGGCATGCAGATCAGATCAGATTGGATGTGCGGTCATGCTCAAAGCTGGTCAGATCAGATTAGATGCTCAGCCGCTCCAAGGGGTTGGTGAGGTCTCAGGCAGGCAGATCTGGTCAGATTGGATGTGAGCGCAGGCGCAAAGGAGTGGTCAGGCCAGCTCACCTGAGGCGTGAATTGCTGCAGCCGCTGGGTCTGCCGCCCGAAGGGCAGCACTCCGCTGGGCCGCCAGCGCAGCTTGCTGCTTCATGGCACTGTTAGCATTGCGAGCGTGTGTCAGCGACTCCAGGGTCTCAGCCTGCACGTGCATAAGCGGGTGGGCCAGCGTGCAGCGGGTAGAAGGCCACACCATAGTAATTATAATACCATAGCAATCATCACAAGTTCGGCATGCGCCAGTCTCTCTTGTAAGTGAAGCGGCAAGAATAAATACGCAGGTAGGGGGATTCAGATTTAAATGGTTGGCTGCAGTGCTGCACACTGGGGCCATTGGCAAGCCGCACTTGCATAGCATGCATACCATAAGGGAGCCAACAGATGGGAATGATTGGGCAGACAATATGGCGGTCCAAGGCACCAGAGCAACAAAAATTTTCAGGTACGCGATTTTGCGGGCAAGGGCAAGCTCAATTGGCAGGGTGAACATGCATGCAAGATATCTTCCTGGCCATCCTCATGGTCTTTTCTGACATGCGCCCTATCCTCACACAGGGTCTTTTCTGGCGTGCGCTCTCTCATCACACATCTTAACAGGTGTGCACGCTTTGAGCAGCACCAGAGGTGAGCTGCGCACCTGTTTCTTTGCCGCCTTCAGCGCGCGCTTCTCAGACTCCTCCGCCATCATCCTAGCTGCCGCCTCTGCCTGCAGCAGCCAAAGGCAGGAGCAAGGGAGGGCACGATGGCCCACACAGAGCCTGTGGCGCAGCACGGTGCTAAGGGGGCACAAGGCTTTGCGCGATGTTGCGGTGATGCACTGCAAAGAAATTTGAAAGGTGTACTCGGGGCCCGACATGGGTTTGTAGCACAGCTACTGGCGGCTGAGGAAGGTTATGTTCCTAACACGGCCCTTGCTCCAAACCCACATCCACACCCACGCTCCTATCCTCACCCCCCTCCCTGCCCCCAAACCACCTGCAAGAACCCACCTGCACACATACCCACACCTGTTCCCATACACCCATCTCCCTCTGCCCCCACATACACCCACACCTGCGCCCCTCTCACCTGCCAGCCCTCCAGGGCGCGCTCCCTGTCCTGCTCTGCCTTTGCTAAGTCGGTGTCCCGTGCGCGCAGATCACCACGCAGCGCCGCCACCTGCGAACACAAGCATAAAAAGTGGGGTCAAGTCAGGCAGCTATCAGCATCGGACAGCCAAAGATTGGACACATTAAGGGAAGCTGCTTTTGCCTTTTGAAACACAGAAGTATGCAAGGTGGTGGAAGGCTGCTTAATTCAAGCGCTGATGAGTCAGCCACCTGGTTTTTCATGAGTCCCGCGCGCATAAATTGGCTCACAGGTTCGCTTCCCTGCCCGGCAGCCAATGAACCCATTTCTGGCGACAAAATATGGAGAGTGCATGAAATAAGAGGACTCGCAAGACAGACAAGCGTTGACTTGTGCGCGTGAAGTATGTTAGAAGAGTGCAGGCATGGCGGTTATGGTGCCCCATGGCTCAATCCTTTTTGGAGGCCAGTCCTTTTAGGAGGGTAAAGAATGCAGGAAAAGGGAAGCAGGGCACGTGTGGACACTTTGGACGCGCGCATGCCTGCCTGGTTGGTAAAATAACTGCAGGGGGAGTGCAGCCTGAAGCTTTGCACGGCCTGCCCACACCAAATACCACCAAGCCTCTGCGCACCACGGCTTGAGCCAATCAGATGCTCACGATACGATGCACCTCAGCCTCCACCCGCGCCCTGGCAGCGCCCAAGGCACAATGCTGGCGCAGCTGATGCCTTGAGCCATGCCACACCACACACCGAGGCCCCAAGGCCCAAGCAAGCCAGGCGCACAAGACCTGCGTACCTCAGCCTCCAGCCGCGTCTTGTCCAGCTCGTACTGCCGGCGCAGCTGCTTGTACTGCCGATCCACAGCCGCCGCTGCCTGCCTTGCTGCCATGGAATCCTCATGGGCTGCCTTCAGGGACTACGGCCACCCCAGCCCACAAGCAAATACATTTGCACTTAATGCATGGCACGGATGGCGCCTCAAACAACATTGGCTGCGACTCGCAACACCGATGCAGCAGTGCCGACACTGTGAAGGTGTACCCAGATGCCAGCAGCGGCGTCCTTCTCATAAAGGTCACCATAAACAGCATCGTTTGACAGCAATGAGGGGGGGATCAGTCCACCTGCGTGCAGGCTGCCTCAAGAAGCGTGCGTTGGCCCCAGGAGTGCACGCAAGTGGCAGCCAAAATACAGATGAAACCACCTGCACACAGACATGAATGAGCTGACAGCAGCAGCTGTGAGCATATGGTGTTCATGCCCCTCCCACCCAACCTCAATCTGCGCAAATCCAACAAATGGATGAGCATGCACGACAGCACAGGGCCTCCACACACACGCATGCTGAGAGGCAGTAGGAGCGTGCGCGTGTGTGAGCCTTCTCCTGGGATGTGTATCTATCTGTGTGTGTTGTGTGTGTGCGTACGTATGTGCCCACGCACCTTCTCCCGGGACTCCCCCTGCGCCTCCAGCCGCGACACCGCTGCCGACACCTCTGCCTGCAGCCTGCTGATCTCCAGCCTGTGGTCCTCCTCCTTGTCCTCCAGATCCATGCGCTTGACCTGGCCATGGTCAAGCACAAAGGCACACATGCACATGTGCGTGCTCCTTTGCAGGCCTGTGCGCATGTGTCTATGCGTGCCCAGGTGTGCGTCCTTGCATTATTTAGAGGCCGATGACCTATCTGGCCGCACACAACCTGCAGGGGCGCCACCCGTTCCAAGTCTCCCTCTTAGTTGCCCCAGACAGCCGTCAAGTAGGCCTTGCAGCGTCGCACACCCCCACCAGCACCACAAATACCTTGCTCTCTTGCTGCAGTCGTGCCACCTCCGTGCGCAGCCGCCCCGCCTCTGCCTCTGCCATCGCCGCCCGCTGCGCCGCGGCGGCCGCGTCGGCGGCGGCGCCAGCCACCTTCTGCAGCGCGTCCTGCTGCGCGGCTGCATTGGCAGCGCGCGCAGCGGCAAGTTCCCCGCGCACCTCCTCAGCCAGGCGCTGCACGCGTACAGGCAGCGCAAGAAATGTGTGCAGGTCTGCACACAGGCACATAGGCAGCAGTAATAGCATCCCTGTGCACCTCCTCAACCACGCGCTGCATGCACAGCTCAAGAAAACATTGACGCAGGCGCACAGGCAGCGGTGAAAGCACACTGTTTGCTCCTTGCAACATGTAAGGCTATGCTGGCAGCACAGCACCAGCACCAGCCCTAATTAGCGGCTGGTTGCAAAGAGCTGCTTTGGAAGAGCTTGCTCAATCGTGAATGGCCCATTTGAAGCGTACCAGTGTCCATCCTTGGATCAGAGCACGCAACACACACTCACTGGCCACCCAAGCAAGCTTAAAAATAAAATACAGGTCAGATAAATGTGATGAGTCCGGGCAATTGCACCTGCACACACACATTTAAAGCTGACATTCAAAGCTGATTGAATACACTCCTGCACAGATTGTAACATCCCCCCCCCCCATCACATCGACAATACTCCCACTAAATTAAATACCTGCACACGTTCACACACATTTAATGACCGCTGCCACTCCCCCCCCCTTCACCTGCTTCTCTCGCACAGCCATAAGCAGCGCTGCTTTGTACTTGTCCACTTCGGAGGGGGGTCCCCCAGTCGCATTTGCAGCACCCGCGGCCTCAGCGCGCGCAATGAACATGCCCGCCGCCACAGCTGTTGCCTGCACGCGCACTCAAACAGCCAAAGACGGCTCACAACAGAAAAATGGATCCAGGAAGGCGCTGAGCTGCGCACTCAATGAGACGAGGCACAGGATCGGCAATGCGCATGCCCACGTCCTCTGATGTGGCCCGTGATGTCACAGTGCTTTCTGTGGAAGACCTTGACCTGGCCATCAGCACCCAAGCGGGTTTTGCGTGAGCTTGGACGCCTGCAAGGGGCTGCAATGCATTGGTGCAGCGCGGCTCAATCCGGCCTACGGCATCCCTAGGACTGCCGTGGCATCCCCGGCCTGCGGCATCCTTAAGACGGCCTCGGCGTCCCTGGCCTGCGACTCATCCCTTGGCCTGCGGCATCCCTAAGACTGCCGCGGCATCCCTGGCCTGCGACTCATCCCTTGGCCTGCGGCATCCCTGGCCTGCGGCATTCCTAAGACCACCCACCCCACTATGCTTCAAATGGCTTCTCCCTGCCAAGCCCAGCGGTGTGCATAGCCCTGCAAATCCCTCCACAACACCCTCGCACCACCCTATCAAGGGCAGCAATCAGCCTAGCCCCCACCAGCCCTACGACCTGCCCATCGGCTAGCCTTGAAGTCATGCTTTGTCGTGTACCAGGCATGCGTCCGTGCGTCATCCGCTGCCCTTCCATCCATATGGCCCCAAAAGCAAATGCCTTCACCAAACAAATCCTGCCAGCTCTCCTGCAGGGTCCGGCTGCCCACTAGAAACGTGTGCGCACAATCATCTGCAACCACTTATGCGCACACAGCACCTGACGGGCTTCTTCGCTCTTGGCATTGCCTCCCAATACTCCTAGGGCTGCATCCAAGCCGAACCCATCCAGCACAAAATCCAGAGGAGGAGCAGGCAGGCCGCGCGCCTGCAGCAGCAGCGGCATAGCAGAAAGCCGTGGCATCCTCACACGATGCAGCGGCGGCAAAGTTGCAGGCTGCAGCGGAAAGTGCAGCAGCAGCAGCAGCAGCCCAGCTGCTAGCCGCAGAATAAAGTGCAGCTGCAAGCCACGGCATGTGCTTTGAATCCATTTCCACACGCAGCAACATCAGCGTGTGATCAGTGTGTGCTCAGCCTGCAGCACTCCATTGCACCCAAGCGGCACTCTGGCACAGCCTCATGCAGCAGGTGCGCTGCCCCCGCGTGGGGCAGCAACGGTCTAATATGCCCGTTCAGCCATGCAATTATTCTAAGGACCAGTTCGGCCATGCAATTATTCTAAGGACCAGTTCGGCCATGCAATTGTTTTAAGGACCAATTCAGCCATGCAATTGTTTGAAGGACCAGTTCAGCCATGGCTCTGAGAACCACAAGTTGGTGAAGTCTAGTGTGCAAGGGTCAAGGGTGGGAGCATCACTTTGGCTTTTACTGCATGCTGGCCAGGGCCTCACCTCCCTCCTTAAAAACACTGCTGCACGTAGGTTTTGGCCCCACATCCCCCCTGAGGCATCCTCACTGCACGCAGGCCATGGATTCAAGCTCCCAACGGAGAATGGATTCAAGCTCCCAACGGGAATGGAGTCAAGCTCCCACCGGAGAATGGAGTCAAGCTCCCAACGGAGAATGGAGTCAAGCTCCCAACGGAGAATGGAGTCAAGCTCCCAACGGAGAATGGATTCAAGCTCCCAACGGAGAACGGAGTCAAGCTCCCAACGGAGAACTCTGCGGCACGCAGGCCAGGGCTTCACTCACCTTCTTATCAGGCGACTCTGCCTTGGGGCTCCCAGCATCTAACATGCGCCCTGCAGTCACACAGACACATTTGGCCGCCAGAGCCCTCATGCCCCACAAGCGCTGCGTATTTGAGCATGCGTGTGCGTGTGCCCCAAAAGCACATTGCATGCGCCGCGCGCCCCTTGAGTATATCGTGCATTGCACGTACATGCAACAAAGCGGAGCTACCACCGGTGCCCTGTGCCCCCCCCCTCCCCCTCACCCCACACCCCACCCTGCAGTTACACACACACACACTCACACACACACACACACACACACACACACACACACACACACACCGCCAGAGGCATGCTGCCCATGTGGACATACAGCAGGTCAGAGCAGCCCCTGGCGCCCTGTGTGCACCTTGAGCACTGTGCATCCATCTATGCACAGACGCACAGATGAGCACAGTGCATCCGCCTATGCACATGAATCTGAGCACTGTGCATCCATCAATGCGCATGTGCTGCGTATCCCACCGAAACGCACATGCTATCAGCGAGCCCCTCCTCCCCAGTGCCGGGATGGGTGCACGTGCTCCGACAATGCCCCCACTGGCAGCCGAGCCGGCCACCCCACGCTGACTCACCCCAGCGCAAGCAGTGCACCCGCCTGGCAGCACATGCAGCGCACGCAGCGCACCTACCTGGCCTCGGTCTGGGGCTTGGGCTGAGGCTGGGTGTGCCGCTGCCGCTGCTGTCAGGGTATTCGCTGCTGGATGGCGGAACCACTGAGGGCGCGACGGGCGACGGCGGGCCAGGCGCAGGCTTGGCGCGCACCAGGGGCGCAGCTGCAGCCAGATGCCGCACAGGGGGCAGGAAATGGTGTGGGCAGCCGTGCAGTGTGACGACAGGCAGGCGCGGTGCAGGTAGCTAGGTGGGGTGCGCGCAGCCAAGGGCCGAGGGGGGGTGCTCAGCGCGGCACAGCAGCACGGCCACACCTGCTGCCAGGGCCTGTGCGTGCTAGTGCGGCGTGCTTCACAGCCCCAGAGCAATGCTGGGCTGGGCACACCCAGGTCATCCACATGGGTCACGCGTTGACATTGAAGCTGCTCATGCGCACGCGCACGCACATGCACGCACACACACACATTTTTTGACCCTGTACCCCCATCCCCACCCCCACCCCCACATCCAAGGTGCATACTTGGGGTGTCCAGAACAAGGGCGCGCGCTGTGCGGCGCGTGCACATGGGCAAGGGTGCGGCACTCACGGTTGCTGGGCTGCCGCTGGCTGTCTGCTGAAGCGCGCAGAGGGGCAGGGGGCTTTGAGGAGGGCAGCTCCAAGGACTTGGAGCCGGGGGGGGGCAGGGGGGTCCTGCTGCCAGCAGCAGCTGCCCCGCTAGGGGCGCCGGGTGTTGGGTGTCCGGCGGCGCCTGGAAGGGGAGGGCCCAGCATGGCGTACTGCAGGGAAGGGCACGAGGGGAGGGCGCGGGGCGGGTGGGTGATACTCGAGCCGGGGGATGCATGCCTCTGACAGGGG
>LFCJ01002353.1_pt1 | contig 13613 bp, 17 predicted proteins | sample 643141 | NCBI WGS metagenome assembly LFCJ01 (sample SAMN03766243, study PRJNA286221) | soda lake metagenome | biome: soda lake; feature: Kulunda steppe; material: water; isolation source: sample B1-Br-g2 brine of Lake Bitter-1 | place: Russia: Kulunda steppe | collected 2010-07 | reverse complement strand
TGACGACAGGGACAGTGTGACGACAGGGTGAGGGACAGTGTGACGACAGGGCGAGGGACAGTGTGACGACAGGGTGAGGGACAGTGTGACGACAGGGTGAGGGCGCAGGCGCATGCGCATACTGTGTGTGCGCTTGAGGATGCGGTGCACGCATGCGTACGTGCTCATGTGCGCGTGTGTGTGCTCATGTGCGCGTGTGTCGTGTGCATGCTCACGCATGCATGCATACCAGGGGCTAGACTGGCAGGTAGTTTGCGCATGCTTTTTGGTGCTCATGGTTGTGCGTGGCTCTTGACAACCTATGCAATGAGACTAGGCACAGGGTGGGGACTGAAAGCCCTTCAGTGGCGAGGAGCAGCACAGGTGCTGTGCGCCGTACAATGCACAATTTGAAAGGCCGCCGCATAACGCGCACTTTGAAAGGGGACCACGTCACTTTCTTTGCTAGGGAAGCCCAGGTGGGTCCTCTCAGCACGCTGCAGATGGTCAGGCACCCACCCTCAAACGCATCGCTGAGTGTTTGTGTGCAGACGGTCAGGCACCCACCCTCAAACCCACCGCCGAGTGTTTGTGTGCAGATGGTCAGGCACCTACCCTCAAACGCATCGCTGAGTGTTTGTATGCAGATGGTCAGGCACCCACCCTCAAACCCATCGCAAAGTGTTTGTGTGCGGATGGTCAGGCACCCACCCTCAAACGCATCACTGAGTGTTTGTGTGCAGATGGGCTTGCAAGAGCACCCGCATGATGGGTAGTTGCACTACACGATGGGCTCGCGAGGGCACCTCCATAATGGGTTACAAATGGCAGTTTGTCAGTACATCGGAACCTGTGCTGAGAGGCTCCACAGTGGGCCCGGGGGCAAGCAACACAGTAAGGTGTACCAGGCACTGCTTGTGGTGGTAGCCAAGTGGCTGTCAGCTGCGCTCACCACGTGTGGATGCACACAATGCCATGCGCAAGGCGTTGGTTGTGGTGGCAGCCACTTGGTCATCAGCTGCGCTCACCAAGTGTGGGTGCACACAATGCCATGCACAAACCTGCCCATGCAGCTGCCCCTTGATGGCGGGGACGTTGAGGAGCTTGAGAGCAAGGCTGCAGCCGCTGCAGCAGCTGCTTCAACCGGTGAGTCGCATTCACGCACATGCACCGACCAGTAAGCCACAGCCACGCACACACAAACATACACACACACACATCAACCGGTGAGGCCAATCCACACACACGCTCCTCCAGTCACAAGCTTGGATTGGCTGTGCGGTGCTGACATGCGCTCTTCCTGACACACAAGCCATTAGGGAACCTGCTGGTTTGGCTTATGAGGGTCGGTATATGAGGGCATATGAGGGTCGGTGTGTGAGGAAATCTGCTGGGTCGGCATATGAGGGAATATGCCGGGTTGGCATATGCTCTCTTTGAGACGCAAGAAAGGATGAAACCTTCAGGGTGAAGCTGCCAGACTTGTGTTCGGGGTTTCGCTCAGGCTCTTCGAGGTTCTTCATGAGGAGGCATGCAGCACAGGTGGAGGTCTAATCCACCCTCTCCCTATGAGCATGTGGCTGTGTCTGGGAGGGGGGCTTGATGCCCCACTTGGGTTAACAATCCACGATCAATTTAGAGCCATGAATCATGGCCCATCACATTTGGCTCATTGGTTTTTGGTATGCCGCACCATGCGTGACCATGCGTGCATGGCGTGGCGCACGTGCAGCCATGTGTGGTGGCAGTGTGCACCTGTTGTGCATAGGCAGGGGGTGTGAGATGCTGCCGTCAGACGGAGGATGCGGAGGGCACCTGTGCATTGTGCTAACCTCCTTTCTCGTGCACCCGCATCGTGCGCTCGCGATACCGCGGCTGACCAGGTGTCCCTGATCCTTGGCCACTTTAAGCCCTCCTCTTTGGTGCCACTTGCGTGCCTGCCTCCACGCTCTGCCCTGGCTGTGAGGGCTGCGTGCTGGGCCCCGTCTACACCAGAGGATGCGCCCGTCCTTACCTGCGGCATCGCACCTGTTTGTGCCCTTGGCCAAGGGCCTATCTTTTGGGCAAAAACCCGCATTTGACCCACGACCGGCAGTTTGCTGCCCCCGCGCGTGGGCATATGCCTTCATCTGAAATTGGAGCCCATGCTGAAAAGTGAGCTTCGTATTCTGAGGCCGAAGCCCATGCTGCGCATTGTTGTTTGAGGCTGGAGCCTGTGTGCCGTGCTGACTAATGGAGGCTGAGGCTGGAGCCCGTGTGCTGAGCTGGCTGGCGTTGACGCCCATGCTGGGCAGAGCCAACAGAGAGCGGAGCCCGTGCCGAGCTGACCTTGACCTGTAGGTCTGTGGACACCTGCTGACCCCTGCAATGGCAGATGCATTTCGGCCTGGCGGCGCATTGAGCTTCATGTGGTGGTGCATGCTGAGCGACGCGCGTGGCAGTAGGGTTGCTGAGAACTGTACACGTACCCCGCGAGTGCTGGCAAACCAGCACACCATATCAGCATGCCATCGGCAATTGTGCTGCGTGGCAGGCCTGGGGACGGAGTGCTGGTGCGCGTTGCACACGCTGCTGGTTGGGCGCTGTGGCTCTCAGGAGGAACAGGCGGTGCTACTGTGCAGGTGAGGGGCAGGCTGCACTGGTGGTACAGGTCCACAAGGTAGAAGTTAATTGACGTCCAGCATGGTCGTGAGGCTGACTGGTTTGCGGCTGGTCATGGCCAGCCCAAGAGAATGGGGCAGGCTGTGCGAGTGGTGCCGCTGTGCGGGTGGTGGGCAGGCTGCACAGGTGCTGCTGCTGCTGCGCAGGTCACAAACAGCCTCAGCACAAGTGGTGCTGCTGCGCGAGTGAGAGGGCCACATCATATGCCTTGAGGGCCACACCATATGCTTTGAGGGCCACACCATATGCTTTTAGGGCTGCCTTGCTGAGGCCATTGTCACTGGCGTCGGTCATGCAGCCTGGTGTTGGGCGGAGGGTGCTGCTATACCCAACAGCGCTCTTTAGGTCCTTGACAAATTAGTTTACCTAGCCCCCTGGTGACCTACAAGTTATAAGTAAGGATTGACCGCCAGCCTGCTCGTTAGGCTGATTGGTTTGCTGCACTTCTTCGCCAGCTAAAGAAAAGTCCATAATGTCCGAGATGAAATGGCAGTCTGTCACCTATAGCCCGCTGGTGACCTACAGGCAGCAGCAGCAGCAGCAGCAGCAGCAGCAGCATACGCACGCGTGAACACGCACACACACACAAACAAACAAACACCCACGCACTTCGTGGAAGGCAGCCGCGAGATCAGACAGAACTTTCTGCTGCCTTGGATGTGCAGTCTGCTGCTGGGCTTTGGGCTGGATGCGTACGTTTGCGTGGGGCGGCTGCGCAACGGGGCAGGCCACATGTGGGTTGTCACGCGCGGCGCATTTTTCTCCACCACCCATTGGGAACCCTCCACTGGTGAGTGTGCAGCCTTGTGACCTGCAAGCTTTGACCAATCCTGTCATACACGCCTGTTTGCATCTAGATAATCCTGGTTGCCTCCACACCAGGAGGCGCCTGCTTTTAATCCGTTCGCCCACGAACCTTCGCATACCCTTAAAGCAACTGTGTCATGCTGGTTGCCTCAACTGGCTCACCCCTTATTGAAAAGCCTTTGGAAAGTTGGTCGTTCCAACTCATCAACACATCCACAAGCGAGCACAAGGTGCTGAGAACCCTGCACTGCCTGTTCTATGATGGTCCCTGCTACAGGGTGCATTTCTGCAAGCACACACACACAAGTAAACAGACGCACGCGCATGCACACACATACACACACATGCACTCAAACATGCACACACGCTTGAATCTGAAACCACACGTGCTGCCAGGTAGCCACTACAGCTCCCTCCAAGGCCCCGCGCTGTGCCCTTACTTGTCAGTAGGGTCAATGTTCAACAACCGCAGCGTGTGGGCAAACTGCCAGGTGCGCAGCGCAGTGTGTGCTCATAAGCTCAAGCGCGTGTGAGCGTGTGTGTGTTTTTGTGTTTATGCTCATCAGCTCGTGTGCGCGCTCAGCAGCCAGGTGTGTGCTCATCAGCACAGCGTGTGTGTGTGTGCTCATAAGCTGTGTGCGCGTGCTCATCAGCTTGTGCACCTGCACGCCGTTCAGCTCAGCGGGTTGTTTCCCATCAAGATCTATCCTGGTCCAATCCCTATGGTGTGCACTAAGCTCGTTCTTATCTGCCAGCACATATCTTGGTCCTAGCTCTGGTATGTGGAGGCACTGTGGTGCTTTTGCTCTTCCTTTGCCGCCACTTAGTCACGCAAGCCGGGGCAGTCTCATTTTTATGGTCAGCATAGCACGCATTGCGTAACATGCTAGCAGATGACAGATGACTCTGCTGCCACCGCATCTGTAGAGCAGGGGCCACCCCTAGTTTCTTGGGAAACCACACCATACGAGCGCACTGCATTGAATGTTCTGGGTCACTATGCCAAGTAGCCTCTATGGTAGCCGCAGGCCAGTCACACCCACAGGCTGGCGACTCCGCCATGACAAGCAGCCTCTGTTGCTCCATCCACAGGCCGACAACTCTGCCTTGCTGCGCGCCTCTGTTGCACCAACTGCAGACCGATGACTCCGCCGCCACCACGTCTTATGCGCTGGAGCAGCCCCACCTGTGGACCGAGCTGCGTGTTGGCCCACAGGACCGCCCCGCCTGCACCTGGTGCGGATAAGGTTTCCAATACCCTATACCCCCAACCTGGTGCGCGCCAAAGGGAGAGCGACACACCCCTTGCGCACCATGGGATGAGCGACCCTTCCCACCATGGTTCAGTTACCTTTGCCCACGCTTGTGGCTGCCCAGACTGTCGACAGAATCGAGCATGCTTTTGGTTGCTCAGGTTGCAGACGATAATGCACACGCAGTTGGCTGCCCAGGCCGCAGATGGAACTTGCTTGCCCTTCCTTTCCTAGTTATGTTTGCTGTGGTCAAATTGCATGCGGGGTCGGCTGGGGGAAAGGGTGGGTGGGTGCATACAAACACCCTGCAACACTGTCCAGCCTGCCGAGATGTGCCACCTGCTGCAATGCGCACACCTGCTGTACTGCGCGCCTCTACTGCAATACACACCCCTACTGCAATACACTCCCCTGCTGCGGCGCGCCACCTGCTGCATTGTGCCACTCTGCTGCAATACACACCCCTACTGCAATACACTCCCCTGCTGCGGTACGCCACCTGCTGCACTGCGGGCCTCTGCTGCAATACACACCCCTACTGCAATGCACTCCCCTGCTGCGGTACGCCACCTGCTGCGATGCGTCCCTGCGATGGGCGTCCCTGCTGCAATACACAACCCTGCTGCGGTACGCCTCCTGGTCTGGCATATGTTGTGCGGGGCAAGAGTCTTGCATGGCCATTCTATGGCCTACCTGCACAGAGTGGGTAGAGCTACACAAGGGACCTGCATGACAGGGGCAAGAGCTGAGCTCAACAGCTCCTTTTACGACCTGCGCAAGGGGATTTGGAGCCGAGCAAGTGGGGTGATCAAGACGTGCGGGGGGGGGGCAAGACCTGCACATGACGGGCAAGAGCGGCGCAGTAGGGGCAGGACCTGCGACAAGAGGGCTGACCTGCACGAGAGGGGCCAGTGCCGCACTGTGCTCTGCCCGCCCCCACACCACAGGTCGTCCCTGCCCCTGCGGCCCCAGCGCGTTGACGCACTGACCCTGGAGACTTGGCTGGAAGGGAGGGTCAAGGAGGCGTTGGCCTCCCGCTGCGTGGAGCTGAGAGGCGGCAGTGGCATGGCGTGGGACGAGAGCCTGGAGCATCTGCTCATGCCAGCACTGGAGGCCTACGAGCATGTGCGTGCTGGGAAGGGGGGGAGGGCGCCCAGCAGCGCTCTGCGCCTCATGTACTGCTCATGGCGGCTCCTCATTTGGTGCTTGAGGCGCACAAGCACGTGTTTTGTACTCTGCCCCAAGCGATGTGGGCTGACCACAGCAATTTTCGCCTGTCCGGCCGGTGGTCGCGGCTTGCCGAACGGTGCACCTGCGGGCAAGCGCCGTGTCCCTGATGGCGCCCCCTCCCACGCCCCGTGCATGCACTCTGGTGCCATATTTGTCTGCTGTGGTGTTTTGGTGGCCCCCGTGGGCGCAGGAGGAGGCAGGTGTGGTGTTCACATGCATGCTTGCACGAGGTATGCATGCACCTTTCAGGCCACCCCGCGGTTGCACCACACCCCCCGCATTGCGTGCGACAGGCACCAAAATCAACAATGGTGTGCGGGGGAGGGGGCGGGGCGCCGGTGATGACGGGTGAGGGTGTGTGGTCAAGGAGCTGTGCGCGTGTGCAAGCACGCGGATGTCCGGCAATGTGCTATGTTTGCAACACACGCACGTGCTTGAGGCGCACTACATGCATTGGCAGAGGAAGGGGAAGGGGGGACGGGGTCGCGCGCGTACCAAGTGTGCAAGCGAGTCAGCGTGTCAGGTGCAAGTATGCAAGGATGCAAGGATGCAAGCACGCTGCAGGGTGTCAGGGGCCTCCTTGACCACGCTCCTACTTGCCAGCGCTAGCACCCCGCACACCATCGTGGTTTCTAATGCTCATCCCATGCAATGCGGGGTGCGCTGTGCTGTGTGGGGCGCCTGCACGGAGGGGCCGGAACGACTGGCTGGTCCAAGGTTTCCGACTCACACATTCGTCGGACCACCGCGCTCCGCCTCTCCCGCGCCCGCCCTTGTCACCAAAACGCCAGCACAGGCAAACTAGGCACCAAATCGCAAGCGTGGGGCACGAGGAAAGACAGAGCGCAGCACCTGCGAGCCGGGAGCACTCTGCACAAGTCCATCGTTCAGCAAGCCGCGACCACCGCCTGGACGCGCGGAATCTGCTCTTCCACGGCATCATCGCCTCACGACACACTGCTGTGCTTTTACATGAGTTTGGCCATCTCAGAAACTGCAAAATTACCTGTGCCAAATGGCCAAATGGCTGAGGAAGAGAGTACAAAAACACGTGCATGCTTGGGTGAAGAGGGTGCGCAGCAGCGCTCTACTTATTCTGCACCACCTGTGGAGCACCCGCTCTTTTTCAGGCGCCCAAGCAAGCAGGCCCCCAAGCAAGCAGGCGCATGTGTGCTGGCAATAAGCACTGCAACGTGCGCGTGCGCGTGCGTGCTTGCATGTTGAGGCCTATAGCGGACCGGCAGATCCAATGACAGGGGCGTTAGGTGGTGCCATGGTTGTGCACAGTTTATGAGTTTCTGGTTGTAAAATCAAGCGTGTGGTTGTGCACAGTGTGCAAGCTGTCAATTTTGAAACCAAGTGTGTGGTTGTGCACAGTCCCAGATGAGGGTGGGCAACTGGAATGCCAGGCTGTGTGACATCCTCAGACACCCCACCACAAGCTGCAGGCTGGACTGGACCTTTCCTTGATGCATACCGCCAGCTGTGTGGGGGCCGTTGGCAAGGCTGGGGATGGACAGGGAGCAGTCCTGCACAGCAATCAGGCTGCCAGGCTGCAGGTTCTTTTTCAAAAACCCTGTGAACGTGTTAACCTTTCTGACAAGGTTCGTGGGCTGAGGGCCACCGTTTTTGGCTTGCGTGGGTGCCTGGATCCATCCTATGTGGTAGCGGTGCTGCCATTGGCTTTGGTGCTCTTGGCGAGGTCCAATGCTGTGATGTGCAGCTCAAGGCTGAGCCTGGGGCTTGTCTCATGGCAAAGACCAGTGCTCGCCTCAAGTTGCCTGCTCACTGGCGCCCGATGATGCTGCTTTGCAGGAAGCTCTGACGGGAGAGGTGGCTCCAGGGAATGAGGAGTTCCAGTCAGCCATCAAGAGGGCAGTGCCGCTTGAGTGGGTGTTCAAGGTGAGCGCAAGGGCCCTGGGTAGCATAGGGAGTGTGGCATAGGGAGTGTGGCATATGAGGTGTGGCTTGGAGTGTGGCATAGAGAGTGTGGCAAAGGGAGTGTGGCAAAGGGAGTGTGGCATAGGGAGTGTGGCATGGAGTGTGGCATAGGGAGTGTGGCATTGGATGCGGCATGCCCCATGCCCAGTGCCGGCCTCTTTGTCATAAGGACATACGTGCGTGCGTGCGTGCTATATTGCTGCAAACAAAGGACAACTCCCGCTTGGTAGGACCCACTTGGTCAGGTGCTCAAGCTGTGGCTGAGTATTTGCGGTAAAAGTTACAGGGGGGGCTCTGGATCATTCCATCAGTTCAAATGCGTTCCATACATGGCTGCTTGAACAATGAATGCCAGACTGCATATCCACGAGGTATGTGCATGCTACTTGCATAAATGAAAGATCACGCAAGTTTGAACAGATCCACCAAATTGCTAGTCTTTTTGCATACATGAAGGCATATTGTACTCAAGAGCAATCTGGCCTCTAAATGTTAACTGCAGTATTATGTGATGCATGATCCGGCCAGCATGACTCATGTTGTGCACATTCACTCAGCCACTTAGAAATGAAATAGGGCCTTGCGTAGCTGGTTGGACTTTATTTCTCTGGCTGTGTGCAGGGAGTGCCATTGCACCATCGGAGCCTTAGCCCTGCGGATATTGTTGCAGCCCTCCTTGCAGATGTGCAGGCAAGTATGATGAATATTGTTGATTGTATCTTGTTGCAGTTGTTCTGGTGGATGCGCAGGTATGCAGCCCTGCTTTGTGCCAAGATTGAACCAAAGTGGGCTTGCTCTTATTCACAAATCAAGCTCTGCCTTGCTTGTGTGCAGCTCCTGCATGGCCTTGTTTCACACCACAGTCGATTTACTTTAGCACAGGATTCGCTCGTGTGTAGGAGGAGTGTGTTTGCTGCCCTGCATCTCCTTGTCATCATTAATTTTGTTGTATGCAGTATGCTCTCATGCATTGCCAGAATTCCTCCATTGCCCTGCACCTTGCAGTCACCGCTCTTGCGCACAGTATGCGCTCATGTATCCATTGCCCTGTGTCTGCCAGTCATCATCATTTTGTAATGCTGTACGTGCTGCAGAGGATTGCCAGGTAGATGCATGCAATCCCTTCAGGAATTATGCACTTGCCACAGGCATAGGCAGAGCTAGACTAGTCCCTGGACCAAATGGACACCTAGCACCGTGGATTAAGGCCCACAAGCAGAGTGGACGCAGAAGCTAGGCCCCACCGCGATCTCAAATGTGGCCTCTAGAATCTAAGACATGAGGAGTTCTGGTGCCAGGGACATGATGGCATAATAGTCCTCCTTGTTCGGCCTGAGCCCACCCTACCTTTAAGACCACTTCTGTGCAAACAGAGTGCCACACTTTGTGGGCTTGGGTGATCCCTGCGCAGGTGGTAGCGGTGCTGGGCGTACAAGCACAGGAGATGGCACTTGCCCTGCGGGTCCGCGTGTTTGCATACCCAGAGGACCTATTCAGCGTGTGGGTCATGCTGGCTGCCAAGTACAAGGGCAGCGCCTGAGTGCCTGAGTGCATGCATAGGGCAGCGCATGAGTGCGAACAAGGGCAGCGCATGAGTGCGAACAAGGGCAGCGCATGAGTGCGTACAAGGGCAGCGCCTGAGCGCGTGCATATGCTTAGCACACCCGGCTGGCGTTGACCGACAATTGAATACCTCAATTGTTGATCAGCCAGTAAGGCAACTGCCAGACCAAACAACGCCAGTCTGTCGACCATTCATCAATGACTGCAAGTCGTCATAAATGGACATGAGCGCATGAGGGACAATGCGTGCATGAGGTACAGTGCGCGAGGGTCCCCAAGGTGTTTGCTGGCAAGCTGGGCTGGTGGCAAAAAATGCAGAAGGATGCGCCATACAGGATAGTGCAGATGAGTAGTTTGCTGCAATGCAGGCCATACTTTTTGCTGCCTCTGGACTGCATTGCTGCCCTGATGAGGTGCACTGCTAGACATGCGTGGGCAGTGATGCCTTGCGCTTCCTTGGTGCAATGCTAGAGACTCTGTCGGACAGTGGGAGCTCGGTGGCCAGTGCGACTTTTATGAAGTTATTTCATTTTCTTTGGCTTTGTGCCATTGTGAAGCCGGCACTCCATGCATGCATACATGCCTCACGGAGGTTAGGCCAGCATCAAACTTAATCCCTGCTTTTTGTCTCCCCTTTCTTTCTTTGCAACCACTCTGGCTTTGCCCAACTTTGTGCGGCATTTCTCCCTTAAACTTTAACGTGCCACAATTTCAAATTGTGGCACATCTCAGTGCGGCTTCTGAAATTTTGCTGCCACTTTGGCTTGGTCAGGCAAGTGGTCACCATGGACACTCCTGAGAAATTGTCCTTGCCTTTGCTCGACGATATATTGGAGCTACACGTTGAATTATTCCAGTGGGCATGTGGGTATTTCACCGCCAGCTCACAGGCATGACTCATTATGATTGCCTCACTGAGCCTGGCCGGCTCAGCGGTCTAAGTTTGCCAAGCTGGTAGTGATCAACCACAAAGCAGTGAGTGGGTCATGCGCACTAGCGTCAATTCAATCTGGCAAAAGTTTACAAGTTAGGGTTGACCGCCAGCCTGGGCGTTAGGCTGATTGGTTTATTGCTGGTCTATGCCGGCCAAAAGATATTCCACAACTTGTGGAATTGAATGTCCGAGATGAAATGGATGAGTATGTTGTGCCGGTGAGAAAGGAAATTAAAGGCAATATGACCAGGCAAGGCATGCAAAATATGGGGCCTCCACGGAAAAGGACTGGCAGGAAGGGTAATAAGGGAACGCCTAGTACTTCTTTCTGAGAGAGCACACAAACAAGTCTTGACAATGAAAAAGAACATAAACCTCATTTTGAACAGCAGCACAGGAGTCGCAGTGGCCATTTTTGCCGCGCCAGATGGACGATTCCACGGTGAGAGTGTGAGCACGCAAACAAAGCCTGCTCGCATTCCTCATCATGAGGAATCCTCCACCAGCAAAAAAGGAACCAAAGAAGTCAAAAGAAGAAAAGAAAACGGAAGCAAGATGCTACCTGCATCAATAAAAGAAAAGGAGGCACATTGGCCCGAAGTGCTGAGAGTCTCCTTCACCAAAGGAATAGACACCTAGTAGGCATTTGGAGGGTGGCTGGCAGCCCCCTGCTCCAGACCAAAGCCTTAGGAGTTTACAAGTTTAAGTTCGACCTTCAGCCAGTTTGTTTGACTGATCAGGTTGCTGGTGAACACCAGCCATAAAAAAAACATCCATAAGCTCTGAAATAAAATGATAGGAATCATTAGTTTGTTTCTGGAAAAATTGAAGACATCTTCAGAACAAGCTTGAGAGAAATAAAAAGCTCCAGTCTGATTGACAAAGCCTTATGAGCATTTTTTTGAGTGCACCAAAACAAAGAAGTCAATGGGTGTCAGAAGGGGTGACTGGCAGTACCCCATTCCTGACCTTGCAACGAGAGGTCACATAAGTTTTCTCAAGAGCACTTCTGGTACTAAGTTATTGTAAGCGAACTAAATTGAATGATCATGAAGCTTGGTAGCTTACCGAGGATCAAGACTAAGGTCTTTATGAGGCTCCATGCTGTAGATGGTTCCACTCTCTCCTAAGAGGAAAGTTTGGAGGCTAATGCTGGCAACAGCCTGGCAGTGTTGATTAAGCACCGTGCACGGTGATTAAGCACCGTGACACTGTGCTGTTGCTTGGTAGCCTCGAGCTGGCTCCTGGGCCTCAGGCTGGTATCTTTCAAAGTTGCAGTACTTGACTTCCACGAGATGGATGTGCCACTGATTGGGTATTAGCTGACTAGGGCTCTGAACCCTGGACAAAGGCTGGTAGGCTAGTACTGTTGCTGAGAGCCCCCCGTCCCCTCCACCATCTGCCCTACTTCTTGACTATCTTAAGAAAGACAGAGAGAGGGAGTCCATTCTCTAGGCTAGCATGGATGATCCTGGTTGCCTGCACGACAGGAGTTTTATGACCTTTAATCATTCAAAGCCGCTTTGTGGCCTCCTTGTTCACGTTCCCTCAGAAGTCAAGTTCTGTTTGTCTTCTTGCCAAGCTCTTTCTTGTAGAGCTCCCTACCTTGTTGCATGCCCGGCCTTGCCTAGTCAAACCGTTATTCTCTAGCATCACAACAAACTCTGCCACTTCACTTGAGACACAATCATCCATGATTGACAAAATCAGCCAAACAGCCAGACCTGGCAGGCTTTGGTGAAGCTGGGTCCCTCGATACTATTCACCTAGTAGGTGCATCTCACTTCTTTCTCAAAGAAGCCTTAAAATGTACACAAAACCTATCTGTGGAGATTAGGGCTGAGCCTTTTACTAGGGCTCAGTAACTACCTGACTTGCCTTAATGGCCCCTGAAAGACAAGGAAAAACAGGAAAAATATGCAGGCGGCAAGGATTTGATGACTGCAACAACTTAATGCAATCCCCTGAAGGGATTGCACAAGCTCACAGGTGTCGCATGAGGCTAAAAGGGCTGGGTTGCAAGCCCCACTCCTCCTCTGAAGGAGCAGGAATTTGGTGCCATACTGACACCCACTACTGATTGCCTCCACAGCCAGCACACATGACGTGGCCAATAACGTCCAGCTGATTCAGTGGTGGATGCCAATGAGGGACCTTTTTTAAAAAGATTTGGAGGACAAACATTCCACCCCCTCGGGCCTCTGGAAGCTGGCACAAGTAAACTAACACAATCCCTGGTTGCAATCATTGAATCCCTTGTATGCTGCGACTGCCCGAGGGGTTCCATAAATGTGAACCTTGTCACATGCCCAACAAGGACGGGCCTCACTAGATAGACAAGGATCCTCTGGAGTCCTTGCCATGCGCCCAAGGCTTAGGAAGCCTTCATCTAATATCATCCCACAGTCACAATATGCTGTCGATGTGAGAAAGAGGTTGAGGAGTATCTGGTACCAGGCAAGCCAGCTAGGCAATGAAGATCAGATGGACAAGGCTGCAAAATATCACGATTGGGTTGCTTTGCCTCTTACTAAGTACTAGTAGGTCGGTGACTGTTGATGGACCGCCTTTTTCTGTACCTAAGTATCTGCATCTGGATTAAGGCACGCAAATACAGCGCAGCGTGGCACGTTTCAGGTTACATTCATTCCCATGCGCTGCGAGACGAGACAAGAAGCTGGGAACATCATGATGGTACCTGTGATAAGTGTAACTTGCAGGCAATTCAAGATGAAAAACACGCTCTTTTCCTGTGCCCTTGCATGCAAATCATGATGTGTTCGTTGAGGCTTCAATTTGCAGACTTGTTTCACGATTTACCGATGGCACACAAAATTACTGTCAATCAGACTGGAGCTTTTCATTTCTCCCAATTGTTCTGAGGATGTCTTCAATTTTTCCAGAAACAAACTTATGATTCCTATCGTTTTATTTCAGAGCTTATGGATCAGCCAGAGCTGATGGCTGGCGTTCACCAGCAACCTAATCAGTCAAACTACCTGGCTGAAGATCAAACTTAAACTTGTAAACTAACAACCTGGGCCAGAAGCGTTACCATTTCCACCCAAATTTTATCTAGATGTCTTCTGCTCGAAGTCGGTGCTGTTGTGCTGCAGTAAGTCAGGACTTGACCTGAGTCTGTGGGTTGGTGAACCTGTCCTCTCTGCTTTGGACGTGTGGGTGGGTGTGTCTGGTTTTTTGCCCCTGCACTTGTTGTGTGGAAGCCTGTTGTGGGGTTTTCCAGA
>LFCJ01002352.1_pt1 | contig 13613 bp, 10 predicted proteins | sample 643141 | NCBI WGS metagenome assembly LFCJ01 (sample SAMN03766243, study PRJNA286221) | soda lake metagenome | biome: soda lake; feature: Kulunda steppe; material: water; isolation source: sample B1-Br-g2 brine of Lake Bitter-1 | place: Russia: Kulunda steppe | collected 2010-07 | reverse complement strand
CCTGCGCCTACTGTCTGTTGACGCGAACTATTCGTGGAGCGACCTCCGTGAGGAGCGTCGCTCCAACTCATTGCGACCGTTGGTCTAACACAGAGAACAGACCCGTTGAAGAAGGCGCACAATGCTCGGATGAACGAGGACTACAACCAGCGCTGGATGAGTGAAACGGGCTTCTCGCAGTTGAAAGAAGACGACGGCGAGAAGCTCCGCTCCCGGAGCTGGGACGGCCAGTTCCGGGAGCTGACTCGGAAGTGCATCGTCCATAACCTGACGCAGGCGGCGAGTTAAGGGCTCGCCGCCTGCTCCCCTTCCCCGGACGTATCCGGGAGAGGTATCGCCGTCGTCACCGAAGCAAGAACGTCAAGCATCATATTTCTTACCCTTCAGTAACCGTCGGTAGCTGCGGCTACTGCATCTTCTGCGTCGGAAAACCTGTCTCTGACGCCATGACGCTGTAGGCTATCAACCTCACCCCGACGGTATCTTGCGTTCAACAAGGCAGGATTTAGCTCTCGCCAGCCCATTTGATCAGTTTATCTTCACCCGTACCATGACGTTCAATCTCATTCGTTACCTCGTCAAGGACGACAAGAGTAGCTGCTAAACTCCCGTTTTGCTTCCCAGGCTCGATACTTGTGTATCCTTCCTGGTTCATCAGTTCCTTTAGTTCCCGCTCGGTTAGCTCCCCTTCCTCGTAGATGAGTCGACGTGTATCGAAGGGCTGACGCTCCGGATTTTTTAGCCGGCGATAAAATGGCCAGCGGCTTTCTTTAACCTCTGTTTTCGGGACCTCAGGAACGGACGGCAGATCATCGAAAGTATCGTTTTTGCCAGTCTGAAGTTCCTCCTTGCTCAGTTTAAGTCGGACAATGAACTCACCGTCCTCGTTTGTATCTGGCTCAATTCGTTTGATCTCGAGGTTCAGATCTCGATTCTCGTTCAGTTCATCGTAGCCGATCTGCTCCGAGTACTCACGAAGTGCCCCCATCACTTCGACCTCCTTCGTGATGTGGACGCCTTCTGGCTTGAGTTCGATCTCATTCATAGCTAACACCACGTTCATTCTCAGCACACTTAACTATTTCTCAGAATCTCAGGGAGAAAGTCAGAGAGAATAGGCAATGAGAAGGAGAGACCACAAGTGGGCTGCATCGGGTCTTCACCAATAACTAAACGAATATAGCCGTGGCAAGGTCGCGACGACGAAAGGTTGTGACTCTATTCCGGCCAAGACGACAATCAACCCATAGAGAAGACTGTCGTCAAATTCCGTTCAGCTGTCTTCAGGCTCGTCGTCACCTCGAGCGAAACTTACGTGAGACTCACTGGAACCATCACTGTCGATTGCAGTGGTCGTGCATCTGTGTTCGGTTAAGGCCAGACCTCCGTCTTGAAGGCTTGAGCCACTCGTTTATTCAAGGTGAGGCGTGATCTCTCTGGTTGGCGAGCCTCACAACGCACCAGTTCAGGAAGATTCGGTGGTGGATGGCCCAGAGCAAGTCCGAGATCTGCAAGCACTGGCTGGGCGACCGACCGAAAGGTCGTCGCCCAGCGTTCTTCTGGATACTCTACGTCCGGTTCAATCTCCTGAAACACCGCTAACAAGGCTCTGCTGACCACAAGCGTCAGCAGAGCCGCCGTCACGAGCAACTCTGCAATCGCTTCATCACCTGTCTCGAACTTCTCCAGTCCGTACCGCGACTTCAACTCCCGGAACAACAACTCAACCTTCCACCGTAGGCTGTACAAGGCTGCTACTTGCTCTGGGGTGAACTCGTCCGGGAGGTTAGTCACGTAGAGATGGTAGTCGTCGGTGTCCTCGTTGCGGACACCGACGACGCGAAACTCAACGATAGCCTGTGACTGTCTCTCACCATACTTCCGGCGCTTGAACTCGAACTCACCAGTCACATCGATGTGCTTGCGCGTGAGCTTCGAGAGTCGGTCTTGGAGATGGATTCCAGTCAAGGAAATGGCCCGCCCGCGCCATTTCCGTCGCTCGCCGACGATTCGTGGATTGGCGTTCGTCTTCAACCGGCTCACAAAGTAGCCGTCGTTTTCGTCGATCAACGCGAATCGTCGGTAGCTGTAGAAACCGAGATCGAACAGAAACAGCCGCCCACGCAGCCAGTTCCCCGTGCGGAACTGGCTGCTTTCGTGGGTTCGTTCGTCAGTAAGCTTGAACTGTGCGAGCGTCTGTCTCGTGACGTTGTAGACGAGATACAGCTGCGCTCCGGATTGATCTTCGTGAGTTGCTGGAAATGCCGTAAGGAGCCGATGCAACCTGAACACGGTTGCATCGGCGATCATCGTATCGCGGAATTGGGAGAGTTGCGGTGCGATGGTGTGCGGAACCGCGACCTCCTCGAGCGCGTGCGCGAGGAGGTCGCTCAGGAGGTCACGGAGTTCCGGCGTGAATCGGTCGTAGAAGCTGGAACGAGCCACGGTTTGGTTAGTCGCAGTCTGATAGGCCCGCTGAAACGCGGCTATAGAGCGGGTTTCGCCGTCCACGGCGAAGCCCAAGATAAGCGACCAGACGAGCATCGTGATGTCGATCGTTCGATGGCGTTGGACGGCATCGCGCTCCCGCGCGATGCCTTCGACGAGGTCTACGGGAAAGAGGGAAGTCAGCCGGCGGCGTATGAGTGTTGGAGAGAGTTCAGGTAGCACAACCTCTCTCTACGCGGTTTCTGAAGATAAGCTCATCAAGACGCTGGCGTCTGTCGGTTTGGCTCCTTAACCGAACACGGATGGGGAACGCTGCTATCCGAACAAACCACCGTTGTCGATAAAGTAACTGTACCGTCCCGGTGTCTGCTGCTTCCACACCCAACAGGCTATCGATATCTTGTAGCGGTGCGGTTGCTGACAGACGAGAGCAGTCGCTCATGGAGAGCCTCAGCCGGCCACTGAGGGCCGCCCGTGAGTGATCACTATAAGCACCTGAATATCGGGAAGAAAGGTCTCAATCAAGTCAACAGCAAAGCTAAGTCGCTGACTCAACCGAAGAAACGTCTTGCTGAGAAACTCACGGAAGTGGTCTTTGCCCTCGAAGATAGTCGGTGAAATCTTGCGTTTGAGATCTTTCCACAGCGCTTCTATCGCGTTCAACGTTGGCGAGTACGGCGGGATGAAGACGAACTCGATGCCGAGTTCGTCGGCCCGTTGTTGAGTGATCTTGGCGTGATGGGAACCGTAGTTGTCGGCCACGAACAGAATCTGGCCCGCGGATTCTGCTCACGGATCTCCTCGAGTCCCTCAACCACTGTCTCCTTGACTAACCGCTCTTTGTACGTGATCACGCTGTAACCAGTCAGCGCGTAGAAGCCAATCGACCGCCACGGTACTGTTACCAGCGGTTTCTCTATCTGAACGGTGCGGTCGTACGACCACATCCGATGAGAGTTCTCGAATGGTTATGGCCACGCCTTATCGAAGAACCCGAAGACGACTGGATCATCCTCTTCTTCCGAACTGTCTCGGTTCTCCTCGCCGAGCGCCTGATCGAGGCGCCCAGTGAGAATCTCTTCAGCGTCGGCGGGACTTCGAGGATCCATCGGACGTGGCTTCGCGTAGTGCATTCCAGACTCGCGAAGCTTCCGAGCCAGATGCGTCGGATGGTAGGTAACGTCGTAGCGATCTTCGATGAGCGCGTGAATTTCGCGTGGTGTCCAGGGCTGCCCCTCCTCGAGAGTAGTACAGATATTTGTCCACTGGATGGGGGCAAGCTTCGGCGGCCGACCGCCGCCGAAGCGGGGATGAAGTCCCTCAACACTCTCCTCTTTCCATCGAGTCAGCTGCGCCGACAGGCGCAGCAGCACTCGCCGGACCGACATCTTGATCCTGTCAAACGCCTTCACTAACGTCGAGTGATTAGGAAGATAGGCTTTCTCAAGGCTGATCTCCGCAGTACTTGTGGCATCTCGCTCAAGGGGCAAGTGCTTCGCGGTAGGATTTCTCCAAGTAAATCCACAGACAGTGCCGCGAAACGACAGCGTAGTCGCCTCGACCACCAACAATATTTTTACCTAATCTCACAGATTTCTTCATGAAGCGGGAAATTTTCGACATGGATATCGGCAGTTTCTCGCTTAACTCCCTAGTTCTAACGGATCAACTCGACGCTATCTGGCGATTCACCAGAGCCGTTTCTGTGAGCAGGTTGTGAGTTTCATGGACACTGCTCGCTTCAACCTGCTCGTTCCTCAATTCTCCATATAGAGAGCGACTGTAATCACAACGTTTTTGTCACCGATGGTCCATCTTCTACCATGGTGCATAATAACACTAGCCTAGATCAATTCAACTCTCGTCGCTCAACTGCGTATTCAAAAAATGGAGTCGTCGCCACAAGTCATCCACTTGCTGCACAGGCAGGTCTTCGGATTCTTCGAGAGGGTGGGAACGCTTTCGATGCAGCAGTTGCGACAGCTGCAACTCTTAATGTTGTTGAACCGATGATGACCGGATTAGGTGGTGACGTCTTCTCTTTGTACCGAACTGCGGATGGTACTGTTGGCGCAATGCGTTCCTGTGGCTGTTCACCCCAAGATGCCTCCTTGAAGATTCTTAGGAACAAGGTCAGTGGGGGGGATAAAACAGATGACGCAGAAATTCCATTGAGAGGGCCACTGACAGTAACAGTACCTGGAGCACCCCGTGGCTGGGAGAAAACAGTAAACGAGCGTGGCCGTCTCTCACTCAAAACTGTACTCTCCGACGCAATAAAATATGCATCCGAGGGGTATCCCGTAACTGAAATTATAAGTGCAATGTGGTCGGTAGGGGAAGAGGTGCTCACTGGTAACCATGCTCGAGAGATCTATTTAAACAATGGTCAGGCGCCAAAGGTAGGGGAGATTGTAACCCTTCCAGAAATGGCTGAAACACTAAACACCCTTGCTCAAGAAGGATCTAAGCCATTTTATGAGGGCGAAATCGCTGAAAAGATTATAGACGAAGTTCAATCACGTGGAGGATTGTTGAGCATCGAAGATTTAGCCAATCATGAAGCTGAGTCACCAAGTCCAATCACAACCACATATAACGGCGCTCAAATTTACGAGTTGCCGCCAAACAATCAAGGCCTAATCGCTCTTGAGGCCCTCAACATTGCAGAAGAACTAAAAGTTGGTCAACACTCGATTAATTCTCCGAAGCGTACCCACCTACTTATTGAATCGATGAAAATCGCCTTTCAAGATGGTCACCACTACATTACTGACCCAGAATTTGAAACCGTTCCCCGCCTCAACTCGAAGCAATACGCACAAAAAAGGGCGTCAGAGATCAGTGAAATAGCAAATAACGATATCTCGATTGGAGTGCCAGAGTCGCCTGCAGAAGACGCTGACACTGTTTTACTGACAGTTGCAGACAACGAAGGTAATATAGTATCTTATATTAATTCTATCTTTAAGAACTTCGGAAGCGGGCTTGTTGCTGGTGATACGGGCATTACATTGCAGAATAGAGGTTCATCATTTTCGCTAAACCCTGACCACCCCAACTCTGCAGAACCAAACAAAAAGCCGTTTCACACGTTAATTCCTGCCGTTGCTGAGTTCGGACCTGATGACTGTGCAGCGTTCGGAGTGATGGGGGGATATATGCAGCCCCAGGGACATCTCCAAGTGATATCCAATATAGTTGATTGCAATACTACGCTTCAAGCGGCTTTAGACCAACCCAGGTGGCGTTATAGGGAAGACGGTTCTGTCGCTGTTGAACCAAGATTTGATTCGAATATCTCATCTGCTCTCATGCGAAAGGGACATGATTTGACTGTCGATCTCCCAGTCCGATTTGGAGGAGGACAAATAGCTAGAAATCAAGACGGTGTGCTCTCTGGAGCAACTGAACCTCGGAAAGATGGTGCAGTTGTAGTATACTGACTTCCAGCTGTTAATATATAGAGTCTATACCCTTGCGATCACCCTCTCACTTTTCATCGGGTATTTGATGGCGTTATTCTCTATCGGTCCAGAAGTCAAATGAGCGACCAGGGGCAAAAACATCAAGACCCACAGCAATTGAGTCTCCTTCGTTTTCTACGGCGTGTGTTTCCCAAGAATCGATATACACAGAATCATATTTTCCTAATTTATGTGACTCGCCATCTTCTGTGTGCATAGTAAGCTCGCCTTCTAATACAATACATACCTGTTTGTTCTCGTGCTCGTGTAGTGGTGAAGAGTGTCCAGGCGGCTTTTCAAACCATTCAAATGAAAAATCCTCACTTCCGGCTAACGAGATTCGTCGCCAGCCGTCTTCCGGTTCGTAGGACTCAGCTGAATTTTGCCTTACTATGTCCATATGTGGCATTTAGAACGAGTGCACAAGTATGTATGGGTTATTGTCTATCCAATGGCCGAACTCCCTCCAATTAACAGACGAAACAATTACTGGCCGTGGTGAATCGCCATACGTTGGTGATTTGCCTAGCTCACAGTACGCTTGGTGTTGTAGACGACACACATCAGGACGATTTTACGAAACTCTCGGTGCCAAGACCGTACACGCACGGCATCGCCGAGCGTACGCTTGATCATCGAGAAGATTGTCTCAGATAACGCTCTCTGGCTGTAGAGAGTTCCTTCGATCCGCACGTTGTGCGCGTGACCGATGGGGCAGAACTCACGGTGCTTGATTAGTAGTTTTATGCCTTTTCCCTCAGCTTATCACGTAATTGCTGCCAATCGTAGCCTTTGTCGGCGGCGAGGCTATCCAACTCGTCCGCATTGCGGCAGGCCTATTGCTAACTAGGTAGGGTGTCGTGACGTTTCTCAGTCGTACAATGAACGTCGAGAACAGCTTGTGACGCTGTATCGACGAGACCGGTCGTTTTGAGCGGCTACACCCAGTAATTCGTCCGGCGGCAGTAGTGTTTGCTGGTATTTTCCCGGTCGAAAAGCGTCGCGTCCATCGTAGCGTGACCAGATGGCTCGTGCAGCAGCACCGACAAATGCAGCAGCACTCGCCAGACCGCCATCTTAATCCTATCAAACGCCTTTACTGGCGTCGAGTGGTAGGGAGTTCGACGTTCCGTAAGTCGTACTCTCCCTGCAATTGTAATATTTCGCTTTGGGATCGAGCGCTTTGTGATAGGAGTTCTCTAAGCAAATTCGCAGACAATGTAGTGAAACAACAGCGTAGTCGGCGAATCCGCCGCCACCCTGCGGCCGGCGGATTCGTCGCATTTACCAACAGCACTTTGAGCCAACGTCACTACTTCCCCGTGAAGCGGGAAATTTTGGACATGAACCATCCGCCGTTTCCCTCTTCAACTCCCTAGTTGTGACGGATCAAGTCGGCGCAATCTAGCGATCCACCAGTGATCGATTATCGATATTAGTTGCTGTGGGGCGCTATCTACTAGGCGGACGGAGTAACAGCCCTAATAACCCAGCGGTGAGTGCCAGAACTCCGCCGAGTACGAATGTCGCATTCCAACCTACGATACCAACTAACCAACCAACAACTCCTCCTCCGAATACTCCTCCCCACATTTTGCTGGAATATAACAACGCGTAGTTAGAAGAAGAGTGCTTGGGCCCATAATAATCAGCGACAAGGCTTGGAAAGAGAGAAAATTGTGAACTCCAGAAGAACACGGCAATGGCCACTGCAAGGATATATCCGACTCCAATCTCAAATATTCCAAACACGACAATAATTAACGTCCCTACACCACAAATCAAAAATGACCCCGCCATGATTTGTTCGCGTTGCATCTTATCGGAGAGTCCCCCAACGATCAACCGTCCGCCTCCAGATGCTAACGGCAGTATCGTTGCAGCAGTCGTAGCAGCTAATGCAGTCAATCCCACTTCTTCTGCATAGAGAACAACCCGTGCTGTAATCATTAGCCCTGTTGCTGCGACGAACGTAAACATGGCGTACATCACCCAAAACTGCCATGTGCGAATTGATTCACGCCAGGTATACTGTTTTGAACTGTACAACTCTTCAGACTCATTTTCTTTTTCTATGCCACCGTCTTCTTGCACAGCCAATTCTTCTCTGGATTGGTTTTGACTTGCCTCGGTTTCACTGTCGTCTGGATCTGGTTCTTGCCCGTTTTCTATAACCCCTTCAGCGAATCCAGAAGGAGGGTCGCGCAACACCAGCCCTCCTACAAGTATTCCCAGAAAGATTACCAACCCCATCGCGGCAAGTACGTTTGGAAGCGCATCCGGAGAAGAATAGGTACGTACAATCGGCACGAACAACGCACTTCCTCCACCGAATGCCATTGTCCCGACACCAGTTGTTAGTCCCCGTCGGTCTGGGAACCACTTGATAGCGGTGTTAACTGCAACAGTGTAGACTATCCCAACTCCAATAGCACCGATTCCATAACTCAAGTACAATAGCCATATCTCCGTAGCAAATGCCGTGCCAAAGTACCCTCCGCCAGATAGCACACCAGCGAATAAAACTAAGCGTCGAGGTCCATACCGGTCACGGTACCAACCAGCGGGGAACTGTGCTAGCGACATTACGATCACATACATCGTGAAAACGAATCCAATTACTGCAAGCGACTCTTCCAATCGAATGGCAAGCGGACCCTCTATAGCCGACCATACGTATTGATAAGGGCTCACAAGAGCCATCATCGCTGCTGCTGCAGCCACCTGCCACCACCGTGAATATCCTAGAACGTCTTTTGCTTGATTCGAATAATCTAAGTCTTCAGTTGTTTCACTCATAGGTTATATGAATTTGGTGGCCAATCCAGTACCTCCAGCAGTTCTGGTCTAACCACCAACATTGCTATTACGTGACTATCAAGGAGACTACCTCTTAATAACGGTTCCGCCATCTTTGTCTGGAGTTGCACTACATTGGTACGGGTTTGGCTCGGCGAAAAAAGAATTAGGTCTTTATAATTTGGCCTCAACTTCTAAGCTATGGTAGATTGTACGCTTACACAATATCAACCAACGCCATACACGCCTGTTGAGAATGTGGAAACACCAGTAGTGCTGGTTGATATCCCTACAATGGAAGCAAACATAAAGGAGTATTCATCCTTTGCTTCTGAACAAGGAATCACTCTCAGATCTCATGCTAAAACGCATAAAAACCCCGAACTTGCGCGGAAGCAAATTGCGATCACTGATGGCGGAATCGTTTGTCAGACCTTGGGTGAGGTTGAGGTTATGGCGCAAAGCGGAATCGACGATATTTACCTCTCCCATACTGTCGTTCAACCAGCAAAGCTACAGCGACTCATATGGCTATCACGCAAACTTGAGCGCTTTGCGACAACAGTTGATTGTCGTGGTAACATTGAACCTCTCCAAACAGCTGCTGCTGATCATGGGGAGACACTTGATGTGATCCTAGAGGTGAACGTTGGTCTTGACCGAACAGGTGTGCCATTTGGTGAACCTGCTCTCAAGCTCTCTCAATTAATTAGTTCTTCGCCCAATCTAAATTTCCGTGGTCTGCTTGCGTATGAAGCCAACGTAAAATCCCAGGCAACCACTCGAGAAGACTATGAGAAAATGTGTTTGTCCATAATGGACAGGGTTGAGAGTACTGTATCACTCATTGAAGAAAATGGAATTACTGTACCAGAGGTGAAAGTCGGTGGAACGTCAACGTCAAAGTATAGTGGAATGCACCCAGTTGTAACGGAAATAAACCCTGGGATGTACCCCTTTATGGATGTTGGTGAGATCAACCATCGCCCATTTGACGTTTCCAAAGAAGATTGTGCCGCTACAGTGTTGACAACAGTGGTTTCAAAACCTTCTCCAGACAGAGTAATCGTCGATGCAGGTAGTAAGACCATCTCTATGGACAAACCTCAGTCCCCACTCCCAAAGCATCGTGACGATATCTCTTATGAGAATTATTCAGAGGAACATGGATGGATCGACACTAGCGAAAGTATCGAAGAAGTAAGGGTCGGAGATCGACTCGAGTTTATCATCCCACATGTATGCACTACAATTAACCTTCATGACGAAATACTCGGTATCCAAAACGATAGAGTCGAAGAAATCTGGAACGTAACGGCTCGCGGGAAAGTAAAGTGATCCCTCCTTTTTGAGATCTAACTCGATAGAGTAGCTGAACTATGTCATTCTCCCCCAGACTATATGTTAATTCAGATTAAATAGCGTAGTATGCCGATGTTATATAAATGGGGTGCCGGTCGTCACCCTGACCACCCTGTAGTCACAGAAGCGTACGACGAGTACCTAATCACGGAAGAAGGCAATAAAATTCTTGACGCGGCTGCTGGCGCCGCCGTCGTCAATCTTGGTCACTCACCCGATGATATCGCCGATGTTCTCTTCAAGCAGGCAAACCAGGTCGGGTACACATCAACCGCGTACTTCACTAGCCCAGCTATTGAGTCCCTTGGAGAAAAACTTGAGCAGATAACACCTGGTGACCTGAATACCGCATTTCTGGCAAATTCGGGAAGTGAAGCAAACGAATCTGCCATCAAACTCGCCCGTGACTACCATGTTGCTCACGGCGAACCGGCGCGAGAGACGGTAATTGGCCGTTGGCAAAGTTACCATGGCGCGACCCTCGGTGCTCTCTCAGCTTCCGGAAATACGGGTCGCCGAACAATTTACAAACCGCTGATGAGGGACTGGCCCAAGATCGGTCCTGCTTATCCTTATCGCTGGCCTTACCAAGGAACTCCCGAAGAACAAGCTGAAGCCGCTGCTGGCGAACTCGAGCGGTTAATCCTTCAGGAGGGTCCCGAGACAGTTGCGGCGTTCATCGCTGAACCGGTTTCGGGCTCTAGCATTCCCGTTGCTCATCCACATCCGCGTTACTACAAAGAGGTTCGGCGCATCTGTAACAAGTACGGTGTATTATTTATTGCCGATGAAGTCATGGTTGGTTTCGGCAGAACAGGCGAGCACTTCGCCTGTGAGCATTATGATGTAGTTCCAGACATGTTGACTCTTGGCAAAGGAATGTCTGCCGGATTCGCGCCTATTAGCGCAACGATGATCCGTGATCATATTATCGAGACAATCGAAGACGTCAACCAGCCGTTCTATCATGGCCATACTTTCAGTGCAAATCCGATCTCAACGGCTGTTGCTGATTGCGTTGTCGACCGGTATACTGAGGAGCTACTTGAGATCGTTCGGAAGCGCGGCGAGACACTATTCGAAGAATTAGAACCACTGACGATGTCGGCAATCGTTGGTGAAATCCGCCAATTGGGATTGATGATTGGGATTGAGTTTGTCGCTGATAAAGAGACGAAACAACCGTTTGATCCAGACGAGGAAGTCTCCAACCAGGTGTTCAATCAGACTCTCGAGAAGGGTGTCTACACATATCCTGGCGGTGGGAGCGTCGATGGTCACCGTGGCGACCATATAATGATTGCCCCGCCACTGACCATCAATGAGGATGGCATCGAACAGATCGGTAATGCAGTCAGAGACTCAGTGAACGAGGTTGAGACCGCACTTCGATAGAACAATTTTGAATGGATATCAGTGGCCTTGTTTGAACGCGTGATTTCACGGCTTTGAGTCCTCGATGGCGCGTTCGATGTTTCGGACGGCGGATTTCATGACAAGTTCGCGGAATTGCCCGAACCAGGTTCTCGACCAGAGCGTATCGCCGTATCTGCGTCGGAGTCCGAAGAACACCGATTCAGCGTTCGATCGCTGGTGATACGCCCGATCCTTGATGAGTAAATTTCTCGCCCACCCCCGCATTCCAGGATCTCGCTGCGGAATCAGTGGCGTGATACTTTCTGCTCGCAACCTCGTTCGAATCTCTTCCCAATCGTACCCCTTATCGGCAGCGACAGTCGTCAACTCGTCGAGATTCCGTACTAACACTTGCCAGCCGACCTGTGTATCGTGCGGTTGTTTCATCGAACAGTGTATATCGAGGATCACACTGGTTTCACAATCGATGAGCAGCGTCGTCTTCACCGCCTCGAACGTGTAGTCCGTCCGATTTGCGTAGTACTGGCTGGCCTGAACGCGATCAACACCAGTTGCGTCGATCGCCTGTACATCACCGGGATCATACATTTCGACAGACTGATCGAGGATCGCTCGCCACCGCTTCATCGGAATGTCCTGTTTTCGCGTACACACCGTCGAGAAGTGTGGGACCGTTTCAGGCGTTAACCCGAGTGATTTTGTCACTCTCGGCATCTCGCGAAGGACGTCCATCAGCTTCCGGTACGGATGGCTGAGATACTCTTTCAATCCTTGAACGGCGAGAATTACCCAGTCAGCGTAGCCTTCTTCTTCCGGTCGGTAGGCCGGAGCTGGTGTTCCAACGACGGCTTTTTGGGCGAGCGACACAATCTTCTCTGTGAAGTGGGAGGTTTTCGTGTGCACAACGAACCCGTCCCGCTTCACTTCCTAGTAGGTTAGGTATTTTCTCTGAGCTACTAGTACGACGATACGAGTTTGATTGCCTCTCTGTTGCTAACATTTGGGCGTCTAAACAAGGCCGATATTAGTTATTGAAAGCCTTCAACGTGTATTATCTATTGGTACTGTCGGCATTGCCTACATTAACCGTTAGAATCAGTTACTCATAGAGTGTTTCAGCAGACAGTGGATCGCCTCGACGAGATCTCAGTCAGAGAGTTGCTAGATACTCTCGACAATGTGGATGAAAAGAAGCCGATACAGCGGCTCTTAGCGGCAATGGCGTACCAAAACGGCGTCACGAATACTGAACTAGCCGAGTGGTACGGCGTGCAGCGACGAACGATCTATAGTTAGCTCAAGCGACTCGATACTGATGAGGCGCTTGAGCAGGCTATTGCTGATGGTCACCAACCTGGTTGGAATCGTAAGTTTTCGGATAAAGTGCAAGAGCAGTTCGAAGCAGTTGTCCACGAATCTCCTGAGGAAGCTGGGCTCAACGCGCCGGCGTTCACGCCGGCGCTCGTCCAGCAGTATCTTGACGAGACCTACGATGTCGAGTACTTAACCCCGAACTGCTGACGTTTACTCGAGGAAGCGGGACTGAGCTATCAAATACCACGCCGTACAGCTTCCGAATCTGGTGCTGATGAGCAAGAAACCTTCCGCGAAGAGTTAAAAAAGCGGCGGGAGATGGACGCCACAGTAGTCTGTATCGATCAAACCAAGAAATCCGTGCAAGTCGAGCCGCGTGCCGCGGGGAAACCACGCGGCCGTCTGTCGAATTATCCAGCCTGCGCTACTGGACGTGTCTCTTAGACGCGATCACCGAAGACGGTGATAGCTTTTTCGCTAGATTCGAAGAGTACGTAACCGCCGAACACGCCAACCTCTAATCTTGCGTTATGCTCGAAGATGATTTGTTCATTGTACTATAGTAGAAATTAGAAATAATTGCTCACTTTTGGTATAGAGAGCTGGTCAAGAGCTGTATCAATCGCCGTTGTAAGATCGTCCAGTGACTCAAAGAAGCGGTTGCTGAGAGCGGCTTGAAGTTGTCTCCAGCACTCCTCGACAGGATTTAGCTCCGGCGAGTACGCCGGTAACGTGACGAAGTCGAGGTCGTCACGGGCCGCCAGGTCCGTGACGGCCGACGCCTGGAAATACGACGCTCCATCCAGCACGATGAGCAAGTCATCTCCAAATTTTTGGCATAATTTG
>LFCJ01002351.1_pt1 | contig 13616 bp, 13 predicted proteins | sample 643141 | NCBI WGS metagenome assembly LFCJ01 (sample SAMN03766243, study PRJNA286221) | soda lake metagenome | biome: soda lake; feature: Kulunda steppe; material: water; isolation source: sample B1-Br-g2 brine of Lake Bitter-1 | place: Russia: Kulunda steppe | collected 2010-07 | reverse complement strand
GGGCCCACATGTAACGGGCCTCTTCTGTCAAACAGTTGAATTGGGGCAGGGACGATGTCACAGCAGGCAGAATTCACAGGGGCGGGGCATTTCAAGTGCAGGTGAGACGGCGCTGGCTGGTCAGTATAAATGACGTAGGGTCCAAACATAGCGGCTTGTGCCCCGTGTGTTGGTGCGCTCGCCACACTCGAGTCCGTGGGGAATCAGCGAGGACAGTCATGCTTCCCGAAGACCACCTGGAAGCAGTTTTTCTATATGAGCAGCCAAAGTTGAGGAATAGAAATGGTCGGAAGTTCTATTTCTTAAACTTTCAAGTAGTTAAGGCGGCCCAGAGAAGGAGGCCGTTGCAAATGTTAGGAAGTTTTTCAATAGAGAGTTTGTTGTGTAGATAATTTAGAATAAAGAAAAAAATCGAACGAGTCGTGAGAAAGGTATGATACCGAGACTGGCACGTTACGGAACTCCTAGTCACCTAGCGTCCACGGTAGCAGTAGCAGCCTCGTCTTTCATCCCTCCATGTAGTAGCTCAAGCAGCTTGTGCTGCAGTCTCAGGTGCGTATGAGCCGTTGTTGCCGTTCCGCAACATTGAAAGCTGTCTTGTGACATGAGCTGACTTCTCTTCTGTTCCTTGTGCTCACCTCCTCCTCCTCCTCCTCCTCGCTACACAGCAACGTGCAGCAGCACTCACTCTTAGCGAGCTCATCTGAGGCCACTGTGTCTGCCACCCCCCTGCAAACATTCAAACAACGGCGTCTCATAGGGTAAGAGGGTCCAGCAGAGAGTTTCACTAGGTGCCTCGTTAGGAACTCTGGCTATTTTCATTCCCGGGCCGTTGTATTCGTTGTATTCGTGAGTGTGTGAACTAGTTTAAACGCAGAAGGCAATCTGCATGTGCAAACAGATTTGCTCACGCATCTTGGTTAGGACCACCAACTTCAGGCAGGGGCAACCTTATCCTAAAATAGGAGAAAAATGCAATTTGCATCTGTTTCATGCTGCTCCCGACTTTACAGATGTCATGCATTGCCTGAAGTGTGATCACAGAAGTGTTAGCGCATCGGGCTCAGCCAGCGCAGGCCCAGATACAAATACAAATATTACAAATATCTTTGTAGGAGACCTTATTAAGCGTGTATGTGCTAACATGCAGTGCACTGTTAACGTGCACATTGTAGGTGGACGCCAGAACAGGTGTACAGTGTTGTTTCAGACATCGACAACTACCACAAATTTGTGCCATGGTGCATAGGGTCGCGTGTGCTCAGGAGAAGTAAAGAGGGAACACATTTAGAAGCTGAGCTGGAGGTTGGATTCCAGCTTCTCCGTGAGAGGTGTGCGCATGGTGTGGGAATGAGTGTGGATGCGGGCATAGGCACGGGTGCGCATGTTTGCATGTGTGTACTTGTATGTACACGTGTGTCTACTTGTACACATCTCTGAAAGGACTCCTGTTACATCTAATCTGCTTTGCATTCATTACAGACAGTCTGGCATTCTTTCGCTGCTTTGACCAAACCCAAGCGCATTTCCGGCGTCAGATGCCTTAAACGTAGGGTTGCTGAATCCCATATAATTCGATATTATCGTACATTTATACAGTATGTGTATGTATACGGGGCCAAGCTACATAATTCGTACATACACCCATAAATACGGTTAGCTCTGTATCTATATGGTTTAGAACCGTTATATACAGGCATATATTTGTAACATGAGGTGGTTGTGCGGACGTCCGCACCATTCCCGATAGACTTTTCGTGGGTATTTGTTCTTGTCAAACGGATTACTTGTGACTTAATGAAACATTGAATGAAGAAAGCAGTGTGTACAGGGCAGAGGGGGAGGGGAGCAAAGAGGAGTCAGGGACTGCGGCAACGGCAGCAGGCTTGACAGCATCTGCACGTAAGCAGCAGACTGAAGAGGAGACAGATGAGCAGGCAGTAGAGAAGGTAGCCCATGCAATCAAGTGCCAGTTGGGGATGCAGCGCGCATTGGCGGCAAGCAGCATGCCCTCTACTGCAAGACCTTGGTGCCCGTGCTTGTGCCAGTGGTTGGCAGATTGAAGTGCATGGTGAAGTGCATTAAATATGGTGATAGCCCTGGGGGCTGGGTGCTACCTTTCAGTGCTCTTGCAGATTGCAAGGGAAAGTTGATGATTGATGCCAAGGAAGCCTTTGTTAGGCTGGGAGGGGGGGAGGGAGTGAGGGATGCAGCCATGGCAGAGTTTGGGCAGCTGCGCGTAGGGGCTGTGCCCGCCAGCCTTGTTGATGTGTGTTTGAAGCTCTAATTGAGTGCATCACGCTTGAGGGAGGGCGTGTGACAGTCTGTGACGCAGACTCTTGCCATGCCTTTTGGCTGATCCACCTGCACCCCTTCTTCACCCTCATGGCAGCAGCAGCTGGGAGGCTGCTTAACGCCCATGTCACCAGCTGCTCCTCTTTAGCCCAGCTGGTCACTCTTTGGCAACATTGTCAGCAAGACAAAGAATTGTTTGGCCTTAAAGCGGGCCAAGGAGCTGTCTTATATCCGTAGCAACAGCGACAGCGGGGGCATGTGCTGGGGGCAGATGAGGGGGTTGCTCTGTCCTTTGTAGACACAGTGATCAAGGATGAGCAAAAGGCAGAAGGTTGAGAAAGAGAGGATGTCAGTGATGCGCGGGGAGTGAAATGAGACTTCGACTTAGTAACAATTGTTTGCACAAGGCTGCTAAGCACTTTTGGGTATGCAACCATGAGCTGATGCTGCACTTGGTCCTTTTAAAAATTTTGACAGGCCTCTACTTTCTGTGGACTCTTTCATTGATAAGAGTAATTGGTTGTGCTCTTCAAGAGCTATGCAATGGCGCTTCTGGGGTCTGATCGGGGTTTCGGGATTTTTGGGTACTCGGATTCTGTGGTATATGGGGTATATACAAGTTCTGGAAAATTCTGTACGGTTTCCAGCAGCCTTACTTACCTATGTTGGTAGAACTGGATTCTTCTGGCTGTTGCATACTGGCATCCTGACTTGCCTCTGTTGGTCTGGAGTGAAGGCTTCCTTAAATTTTGGCTGACTGTTAGCATCTCCCCTCTCACTGTAGGACCACTGCCACTTGTGCCACCTTCCCGTTCATGTGCAGGTACATTTCAATGGTGTCACTGAAGCCCCATCGTGCGGTTTCATCTACTGTACAAAACAGTACCCTATTTCACCGCTTAGACAGCACATGGTATGTACTGGAATTGTGCAGCAAGCCTATGAAGACAGCCACGGACTACTCCAGCACTGCTGGTCCCTGAGCCCGACCTCTGCTTTTGAAGCATGTGCCACATCTTTCCCATCGGTGCCCTGCCGCTAGGTCAGCCAGAGTGGTGGTTGCAGTGCCGCCTTAGGCTGTTGTCCTCCCTTCACACACGTTATGCACATCATGCAATGATCTGCACAGGGGCATGGACCCAGGCATGGTGCCTAAATCGTGTTGGATATCGTTTCACGTGGAGTTTGCGTTCCAGCGGGCAACATACAACCATGTCGTGAGCCTGTTCTTCTCAGAGGTGAGGATGCTGCTGTGGATGATGGGCCAACAGAGGCTTACCCTGGATCCCCTGCGCGTGCGGCCCTTGCCTGTCTGTCAGTCTTGCTTGTTCATGCAACAGCTTAATGTGGTGCTCGCTCCCAGGGGAAGTACGTTACGCATATCTATGGTATGGTGATTTCAAGCATATACTCATTTCTTCCTTGCTGCGTGGGCGGGCTTTATTAACATCCTCTTTGTAAGACTCCTTGTGTGAAGTTAGCAGGATGAAGAAATGCACGTAGCTTACATAAATCAAATTTGCTAGGAAAATTAATAACAGACGTACTCCTAACCACTGCCAGATATTCTTAGCCCACTGTCATGCCTCCTGTGCTCGTAGGTAACACGGCGAATGATGTCTGCTTTTGAAGGCAGATGTGAGGAGCTGTACGGGCCCTCTACCCTTGTCCGCAACATCCGCCCCCCCCTCAGGCCAAGGGACAGGGCCTTCCATACAGGAAACACAGGCAGTAGACGAGGAGAAGGCCAGGCCTCCTAAGAGATTGAGCTTGCCTGCATGCCAATGGGTTGCCTGTGTGCAACGACGTTCCACTCATGGCACATTATCTTGTATTTATTCATTGTTCTTCTCAATGCCTGGCAACCCTGCCTTCCTTTTTGCTCTTCAACGCTCATTCATGTGTATGCAATTTTGTGACAACTGCTCTCATCTTTTTGTGTCATGTCAATTCGCATGGTGATGGTTATCACCTTCTTACAGCATTTGTGAGGGCCAGTCGATTTTCAGTTGCTTGCAAATGCACTCCACTGGCAAATTGTTGTTGCTCCAAATTGTTGGTGCTCCAAAAGTGTAGCATACTGAATTTAAAGATTAAGCAAAAGCCATGATTTTGGCTTATTTGTTTTCGGCTTGAACCTGCAGCTGAAGATTGAGAACGGAAATAGGAACATAAAGGAAAAACTACGTAGCCAGTGACACCACCTCCTACATCACTGATGATAACTTAATTGGCAATTAAGGAAAAGAGACAGACACATTGGCCCGAAGAGCCGTGAGTCTCCTCCACAAGGGAAAAGGATGAATTGGTGAGGATCTGTAGGGTGACAAGCCGCCCCTTGCTCCAGATCAAGACCTTCAAGGTCTTAGTCAAGCGCAACTATAGTTTCTGGATTTTTTTAGGGGCGCGGATACTTAAGTAACCAAAGTCAACCAAACAATTACAACTTTCAAATAGTATTTGTTGTCAATTTGTGTGCATATAGCACAGAATGACCATGTCATTTGAGAGCAGTCGCATTGGCTTTTGTGTATCAAGGCCGAGCTCTGTCACAGATCTATGGTAAGATGATTTTAAGTATTCGAGGTGTAGATAAAGCCTCCCACACCAAGAAGAATGGTGTGAAGGATAATTGCTAGTATGGGTGTTCCTAATTAAAAAGGGTGCCTGTGCGGTAGTGGAAGATATTGCGTTTCATTTGGAGAGTTTGGACATGCTCCAAAAAGTGATACTAATGCCTTTCAAACAAGTTGTGGACGTGTGGAAGCAGACTCTGGTACTAAGAGTAAAATAAATGTTGAGTAGAGCTTTGAAGAATTGCTCTAATTTAGATTGAATCTGTGTACACGAGGAAGAGAAAGCATCTGCAAATTTGACTGAAGGCATTAGCCAGCTCTCCATCCTTTGTGTCCATCCTCTACTGAAGAGAGACTCCACCTTGGACGAAAAGCATTTCATAGTTGTATGGCATGCCATGACGCATGTTTCTATGTGACGTTGACTTCACCTGACAGACTTGTCACCCTAAAACTAGAACCAGCCTTGCTCCGCTACAACACACGAAGGACAAACTAAAACCTCACATAGGCAAGCATCACAGACTTATGAATGCTAATACCGTATTAGTCTGTGACAGACTTAGGTTACAATTATCAGATGAGACTGCCCAATGGGTGTGAAGTAGCAAAACTTACACTTGAACTAAATACTCATTCAATTCAATATGTGACAAAGACCAGAACCCAGAAAAACGACGCAAGCAGCAAAAAGCTCCTCACATCAATTAAGGAAAAGGGGCCACTTGGGAAGAAAAGCCCCTTCACCAGAAAAGAAAAGGGGGGGTCAGAGGATATACTTGATGGTGGGGGCTCGCCTGGTGCTTGCACCAGATGTGATCCTCTTCCTTTTATTCATGCAAGTTCCTAGGCAGTGAAACGATCCCTACTTCAACAATCTGGATCTAAATTTACAAATGCACCAACACATATTTAGCAAGGATCCTGGTTTAGGCAGAATCATACTCGGAGTAATTGAGACAATATCCTTGTAATCTTTGTTGCTCTGCCTCTCCTTGCCGACCTCCGCAATGAATCAGCACGAGACGTCTGTCAGCTGTGCTTTTTGTATGCAGTCGCTGCTTTTCTAGGCATGGAATTTGCGTGCTGACCTGTGTTAGGTCCGCTATGGCACTGGGAGTGAGCTCCACCATGTTTAACTTGAATGGTTACTCAAGCCAGACAAGCGGCCTGCAGGGTACGACATCAATAACCAAGCTTGGAGGCCACAAGTTCACGGAACATGTGAATAAAGCATACAAAGTGGAGGAATACATAAGTTTTGGACCTTGATAATGAGAACTGGCGAAAGTCTTCTTGAGGACACTGGCTAGTTTATAAGCATACTGATCCGAATAAGCGTGAAGCTTCAAGCAAGCTTGGTAGCTTTCTGACCAAGAGTCTTGAAGGCTCCAACCATTGTGGGCTGCATTTGGTTCCACCACTCCCAGAAGGATGGTGTGGAGGCTAACTTTGCCTGCAGGTCGCCGGAGGTGCTGACAGAGCACACTGTGCAGTTGATTGGCGGCTTCAAGTTGGCTACTGAGCCTGGGCACAATTGAATTCAGGACATACACAACTAATTCAAATCACACAGGCAAACAAAGAGGAAACCTGCCGCCAATTTTGCTGGCCGATCTGCTGCTGTCAGCGTAAAATGGCAAACGAGGCTACCTTGTGCATCTATGGTACAAGACCTCCGCTAACGCGGCGCCAATGCGCTCAGAGCCCCCAGAAACTGAGCGGCAAGTCTGGGGGTGCTCTTCCACTGCCTTGCAAATGAAGCGGGGGGCTGGCCGCCGCCGCACCAGGCGACCTCCACCTGGGCCAAAAACTGCTGAAGGGAGAGCCACCCTTTTCCACCGCTGACGAAGGGCTTGCAGGCGCCCCGGCAGCACCGTTGAGGGTGCTGATGGCTGGTGGCCCTGCGCTTGCGCCAGCATTGGCTGTGCCTAGCCGCGTGCCCGGCCCAGGCTCCGGTTCATTGCTGCCAGCCAGGGGGCCTGTGTCCTGCAAAGCCAGGGACGCACCAGAGGCTACTTGCGGGCTGCTGTTGGAGACTGCTCGCTCAGCCCAGGGCCCCACCTCCAAAGTCCTGTGCTGCTGCTGGATCATACCTGCCGCACCCTCTTGCTGCGCCACTGCACCAGCGGCAGGGGCTGGCCCCGCAGGCAGCGGCGTGCAGCTCCAGGCAGGGGCGGGGCTGGGGGAGGCTGCACGTGTGCTGGGTGTGGGGCGGGGGGTGGAAGAGGACGAGGAGCGCTGCGCTGCACGCACGACCGCCAGAGCAGCTGCAGTCTCAGCAGCACCTGCGCGCAGCTTGCTGCCCGTGCTGGACTGCCGGCACTGCTCGAGCGCGCTCGCGCCTCCGCAAGCTGGCGAAGGCATAGGCATGGGCACAGGCCGCAGGCCGACCGGCGCACTGGAGCGCCGGCCTCTGCCGCCCGAGCTGGCGCAGGCACTCCCTGACCGCCCCTGCATCCATGCTCTGCTGACTGCTGTTCCACGCCCTTTGCTGCTTGCCTCCTCGGTGCCCTGTGGGCGATGCCCACCGCATCCCCCACCCCACCCGTCATCACCTGTGCTGCTGCCCACGCCTTGCATGTCTGCAGGGGGGTGCGGGGGAGCCCTCTGAGCATCTGATGCCTGAGCCAGGCGCTGCAGGTGGTGTAGGAGTGGGCATGCACGCACATGGTGTGTGTTTGTGTGTGTGTGTGTGTGTGTGTGTGAAGGTGCACATAGGTGCTCAAAGGACTCTGTTTATTATGCTTGCGCTGTCCATAACGAGGGTAGACACTAGTTCACGTCAAATGAGGTAAGGGGGTGAGCAGGCAACCAGTAATTGGTTTGTTAGAGGAGCGCACCAGCTTGCCAGCCTGCTTTGTTTGCTGCGTCCAGCAGGGGGTAACAGAGGCTTAGTTCTGGTCTGTAGCATCAAACATCGCTGCAGGCAGGACGAGGTGCAGGTCCTGCACTGCAGGCCTGCGTCCCGGGCATTTGCGCGTGCAAGCCTCTGCTAGCTGCGCAGGCTGTGTGTCACCACGCATGGAAAGCTTTTTGGTGGCGTGCTTTCCCCGTCTTGGTCAGTAAAGCGATCAGCTCCCAGCGCAGCACGCGGCGCACGCAACACGTGTGAAAACATACGTGCACATGGTTGAGCACTTTGGTGGCTCCCACCGATGCCTGGGGATCTCCCAGGCCGCCACCCTACCCGCCGGCTCCCACACTGCTGAGTGGAGCGCGCCCCACCCCTCCTCACATGCCACACCCGTACCTGGGCAAAACGCAGGGCCGCCTTATCTTTGGTCTCTGCATCCAAACCTCCCTCACCCTCCTGGTTCCTTCTCTCAGGTGCAGAGCCCAGCTCAAAGCTGCTGCAGCCGCTGCCGCTGCTGCTGCCTCTCGCCGACCATGGCACCCTGCCGCTCTGAAGGCCCCCACCATCGCCCTTGCTGCCCGCAATGCTGGCATCCAGGCTGCCCCCGCCCCTCATCATCAGGCCACCGTCCCACCTAATGCCATCCATGCTCTGGAGTGACAAAGATAACGGCCGGCGCGACACTCTATTGCTGCTGCTCTGCTCATCCCAAAGCTGCGTGCGCCGGCTGGTGTGCTGGCGGAGCTTTGCCGGAGTTACTCCTCCAGGCTGCGGCAGCTGCAGATCCTCCAGGGCCCGCAGCTGCTGCTGCACGCGGCTCAGCTGCTTCTGCTGCTGCTGCTGCTGCTGCTGCTGCTCTCCAGCACCTGCCATTCCACACGGCGCTTCTGCCCACCCCTCCTGCTCCCTGCTGCTGCTCCTGCTGCTGTTTTCACAGGCAAGCCCGAGCAGCAAACCAGAACACGCAGACGCAGAAGGCTGCGTGAGAGGTGCAGGCCGTGGCACCCTAACGCGGGGCAGCGGTGGCGAAGCCCATGCCGGCGCGCCGCTGCCCAACCGCCCCCCCTGCTGCTGTACCTGCCAACCATCAGCAGGCTCAGCTGATGCAGGATCTGGAGGGGAGGCGCTGCCGTCCTCATGAGGGGCACCAGCAGTGCCGGCACCTGCTCCAGGGGCAGGGCCCAGCACCTCCACAGGGGCATCAGGGGAGGCTACACAGCAAGGGTTGGTGTGCCACACAGGAGAGCAGCCAGGGGCAGGCTGGCTGGCTCTGCCGCTGCTGTGTGCCCGTCCTGCACCTGCGCATAGACAGCCACAGCACACGCAGCCTGCCTGAAGAGGCTCGGTGGCAGTGAGGTATGCTGAGCTTGCTGTCGTGCACAGGTGTGTGTGCGCACGTGATTTGCTTGTATGCTTGCTTGCCTGTTGATGGGAGTGCCTTTGCAGCATGCACCAGGCTGCTGCAGTACCCAATCAGAGCATCAGAGCTGCAGTACTGGAGAGGTCAAGCAAGCTACAGTATGGGGGCACTTGAGGGAAATGAACAGTGCAGTTGGTAGTGATGGCCTTTGGTAGGGCATCCACAGGAGTGCACTGGAGCTAAATCCATTGTCTACAACATTGCCCAGAGTCTGATCGATGATTTGCAATTAGATATCAATCTCTTCCCTAAGCCATTTGATCAGCTAGGCCCTCATGCCTCCCCTACAAGGAGCACTTGCCGCAGACCTGCGTCTGGGTTGGCATAAGGTGCCCGTGAAGATGGCGCGCTCCGCGCAGCAAATTGGTGCCCAAGGCTGGTGCGAGGCAGGTCACTAACACTCCCACGGGAAAAGGTGATGGAAAAGTGCCCTGCACAGCGCAATTGAGCATGGTCAGAAAGGGGGATCATGGTACGCTAGGCGAGAATTGTGTCACCATGGCATAGATGATATATTCCACGGCATGGGCACCAGCTCCACTGGGCAATTTCTAAGTACGAGCTCAGTAGCCTAGGATCAGATTACCACGAAGGCCTGTCTGCCAGGCAAACAGGCAAACACAGCTTCTGATTCTTTGACGAGCTGGTGTCCTGCAGCCCTTGGGCCCTTGCATGTCTGCAGCCATGGATGGGTCCGAGTTTGTTTGTGCTGTGCCCCCTGTACAGGCTGTTGTCTGGCTGTGCTATTCACTCCACCAATACTGTGAGGATGAGATAGCAATCCATCTGAAAGACCACTTACTTGGTACCCATTTTAGTGCCTTGCCACTCATCAATCACAGTGTGAATCCCCCGCCACTTCCTTGAACTGACCCTCACCACTTTGAAGAGCGGCGCCGTCAGCACTCGAGAAGCTTTCGTGTCCCAGGGTGCTACCTTGAAGCTCGCTTTCAGACTGCATGTTTGATGCCCACATGTCAATTAAAAAAGTTGATGATAACAAGCCGCTTAGCGCCTAAGCATCATCTGCTGCTTTTGAGCAAAGTGTAGGTAACGCACATAGTACAAGTGGCAGCACACAACTACTTCAAGGCAGCACACAAGCGCCTTATGGCACACACATACACTTGCACACACGCTCATATGCTCACACACACAAGCACACACGCTTACACACACATAAGCATATCCATGCATATGCACGCACGCACATGCACACGCACACACATACCGTATGTGACATACGCACACACGTACATGCACACACGCACAGATCCAGCAGGTTGCAGCAGGAGCTGCAGAGTGCAGGCTCAGGGCGCAGCAGGCAGTGCAGGGGCACAGCAGTCAGGGCAGTGTGTAGGGGCAGGGCGTAGCAGGGAGCGCAGGTTGCAGCAGGCCGGGAAGGGGTGAGGGCAGTGGGTGCCGTAGCTGGCAGGGCGCACTAGGCTGCCGCGAAAGCTGCATAATCACACAACTGCGCCCAACCCAACCAACTTCCCTCAGCCCAACAGAAGCATCAGTGCATTCCCACAATGGGTCACTATAATGTTAATGTCCAGATCCATAGACTTCACTGCATGCACTTAAGACGCCCTCTTACTCGTGGGGCTTCGTCCCTTGCTCCAGCCTGCTGATCCCTCAGAAAGGCCAAAATAGTAGCAGTGAGCTCCTGCAGCAAGCAACAGGTCCACAGATATTGCATGCGCGTTGTGAATGTGCCCACAAACCACAGCCCTATCTGGGAGCATCCTTACCCTGCCAGTGGAAGGAAATTGACCAGGGCTAACGAGCAGTTCTTGGTGCGTGTTAGCTCAGGCTAGGGACGCTTGAAGCTCGGCTTAGAACAAGCTAAGGAGAGCTGCCGTTTTGTTCCATGCAGGAAGACTTCTTCAATGCTCATACTATCTCTGCCTAGCTGCATCTTTGCACACATTTTAATCCTGCTCATGCACTGTACATACAATTCAGCTGTAGGCAGAACACCATTTTGCATGCATGCAACTTTACCTGGTTGCACATGATAGTAAACTCATCAGATTGCTCTGTGAGGGAAAGATGCGGGGACCTCTGAAGAGGCGCACCCCGTTCCAGATATTGTTGCTGCTGCTGCCGTTCAAGATGAAGGTGATGCCCTTGCAAGTTGCGCTGGAAGATACGAAAGAAGTCTGGGCGAGCCAGCTGAAGTTGGGCATGAGACTTCAGCCTGCATTTGTATGAACATCATTCAGCTTTCCCACAAGAATGGGGCAAGCACCTACTGCAAGTGTAGAGCAGTTGTATACATAACCGAACGTATTGTACTGGGTCAGCATGTTTTATGACCTTAGGTGTCATAGGCAGAGTACAAAAGAACTGTCAATCGCGGGCATTGCTTACCTGAGGCAACCCCAAAGAAATGATAAGTTAAATCCCAGGCATGCGGCCACGCCAGACCTTGAGTTCAGTTCGTTAGGCCTGTAACAAAAGTTGCGGATGACCGAGCAGGAAGCGAAGGAGCCCAAGAGCGCAAATGCCCGTGAATGCAGTAGGTAACCCCATAACCCCCGGAGCAGGGCCACGGCAAAGCCAGGGAGGCGCCAGGGAAGGAGCGCTGAAAACACACGGTGCTGAGCAACCCTACTCCACGCAGCTCTCACTAGCGTCACAGCCCTAGTCAATATTGCGCGCACAAGGGCCTTGAGGAGCGGTGAAATGCTGTCTGGGGAGCTGACATGCTCCATGAGCTGGCTGTAGCTAGGCAAGAATGGTCAACATTCTCGATTAATGGAAGTCACATCAGCAATTGAAGACCAGATGGGACACAATGCAATGGAGAAGAAGAATGGGGGAAATGGAGAAATGAACGGGAAAGCTGTACTGAAAAACAATATTTGGACAAAAGTTTGATATTGACAACGATGACAAATTTGTCTCTTGATTGGCTTCTCCTCTAAAAAGTTTTTAAGCTGATTCTCGCTCGTTTGTGGGGTTTCCTTTGAACGGGGATGCCCCACCTCGCTATTTGTACTTGGCCTCCTAAGTGTGTTGCGAGGAACGTGAGCAGGTTTCATTTGCGAGCACATACTCTTGCCGTGGGATCCTCCCTCAGCCAAATTTGGACATTGTGACAAAAGCCCAAATGCTAGCACAAGCAAAGCCGCTGTGCAAAGTGAGGTGCTCGTTTTTTCACTAGCAAAGGATCTGTTGCTATCTCTCCCTTTTCGCCAGGCTTAAGCTTTTTCCGTTGAGGCCCCTCCTTCGCGCCTTGCCTGACCAGACTGCCTTTGACTTCCTTTCTCAGCAGCGCTTGCACAACACACTTTGTTAAAATTCTAATTCAGACATCGTGGACTCCTTTCTGGCTGGCAATGACCAGCCATAGACCAGTCAGCTCACAACCAGGCTGGCTTTCACCCCATTGTTAGTTAAGCAATTTTAAACAACAAGACGTGTTCCACACTTAGCTGCGATGACCACCTCTCTAGTTCCAGAGTTGTGCTTGTTAGTCAATAATCGACTACCGCTTGTGCCTATCTCTATTTGAGCATGGAAGGTATGAATTGGCAATCAAACCTATTTTGTAAACCTTGAGCCAAAAAACTGCCAAATGGAAAGGATACAAAATCAGTCCTACTTTTCCCCGCAAAAATGTCAGAAAGCGTGAAACGTCCATGATAAGTACTGAAGAATTGCTGGATTTCAGGCATGCCTTGATTCGGCCCTGCAAGCTCTTTCAATGGCTTTCATACTGCGTCAATGCTTGCTAGCAGGTTTGGAAATTAGAGCTGTTGGTCTCGTTTTAAATAAATACTTGCTCCTTATGACTCCAGCCACCTGTAGGAAACAAACAGGCAGGTCCACCCATTGGGGGGCCCAAAAGGAAGAAAAGGCATTAAATATTGTTGGACCGAAAAGCGTGCTTGTGCAAAGCCAATGAAGGGACACCTAAATCCCTTATTCAACGTGGTTATCAAAATCATGATAAAACAAAAGGATTGTAGACTGCACCTCCGTTTCAAGGATGTCTATGGGGCTGCTGGGCAATTGGCCAGCCCAAGATAAGGATCCTTTGATCATGATACAGTGCATGATGAATGCGCGAATAAGTGTCTGGTCTGGAACGGCAAGAAGATCAGGGGTTGCTATAAAGCGCTGAACATTCTGCATACAATCAGGGAAGTACAAACCGGACGGGAACCGTTAACTTTAAAAAGCCCATCTGGAATACCGTTAAGATTTTGGCGGGGGACCTCCGGGCCCCCCGGTAAAAACGCAGGGGCGTCAGCCGTTTATTATTCAATTATCAGTTACGGGTATTCCCGGGTATACCCGTCCGGATGTACAAGCCAGCAACAGCGATGAAGAATGCCAGAGGGAGAGGGGGAGGAAGAGGGAGAGGGAGGGGGGCTCCATCCCTGCCCGAGCAGCCCATGAATCCCATTGAGAGCCACTGTGAGTGAGAGGTGTTGGTTACGTGGTTCCTGAGGGT
>LFCJ01002350.1_pt1 | contig 13621 bp, 16 predicted proteins | sample 643141 | NCBI WGS metagenome assembly LFCJ01 (sample SAMN03766243, study PRJNA286221) | soda lake metagenome | biome: soda lake; feature: Kulunda steppe; material: water; isolation source: sample B1-Br-g2 brine of Lake Bitter-1 | place: Russia: Kulunda steppe | collected 2010-07 | reverse complement strand
TCGACCTCTACGACGCGGACGCTCGCGTCGCCATCGAGGTCGAGAAGAGCGAGCGGAAGAACGTCAGCGACGACCTCCTCAAGTTCCAGAAGGGGTACCGCACCCAGAAGGACGGCCGGCCGAAGATCGAGTTCGGCTGTCTGGTGGTGCCAGTAAACTACCTGGGTCGGCATAACCTGTACCAGCACAGTCTGACCAAGCTCGACTTCATGAAGGGCGTCCTGTTCATCGACGACGTCGCCGTCATCGGCTATCGAGACCCGCGACCGAACTGATACTGTCGGCCCTGACTGTTTATCTGCGCCAGGAGGCGTGCAGCGCGCAATAGCGTGCGCTGCGTGACTCACCATGCCTGGTCCCGATCCGCACGACGACACGAGTCGCGACTACGAACGATTCGAGAAGGAACAGCTCGCCCAGGACCGCGACGCCACCAGCGTCGACACGGCGGACATCGACGACACGACGGCCCAGCGCCTGGTCAGCGACCTCGTCGACGCGGACGTCGTCACTCCGGTTCCCGAGGACCAAGTTCTGGTTCACGAGCCCAGCGACGCCGCGTTCGACTCGACGACACAGCTGGCCGTCTTCCATCGCGGCTGGACGGCCGGTCGCGACGCCGACGGGGAGGCCGAGTGATGCAGCAGACCCTCGTCGGCTGTGCGTTCTGTGATGCCCCGCCTGGTACCGAGACTGGCGAGGCCCACACCTGGGGGCAAGACGAGCGGGTCACCCACCCGATCTGCGTGGACTGCGCGGTTCAGACAGAGCCGGATCCCGACGAGCGCGATCACGTCGCCTGTGACGGCTGTGGGCTGGTCGTCGACACGCTCGCAGCCCTCACCCGGTTCCGGGTCGAACTGGGGCACCTGGAAGGCCCGATACAGCTGTGCGCCCGCTGTAGTCCGGGCGGGCTCGCAACGTACTGGACGCGCGATCTCGAGGAGCATCTGGTCGCGACGCCGGCAGAGTGACCACAACACTCTTTACTGATTCGCTGTAAACTGTAATCAAGAACGAATCGTGTCACGCACCTCAAACCGCGCCGACGGCGACATCGTCCAGGACTTCCTCTCGGTCGCGGACCTCCTCGAGGAGCCACAGCTCGCCCAGCTGTACGCGTACCTCGCCCGGGAGGGGGAGGCGACCGTCCAGGACGTAATGGACGACCTCGAACTCGCCCAGGGAACGGCTTACAGCTACGTCAATCGGCTCGTCGACGCCGGCGTCGTCGACGTCACCGACGACGAACAGCCACGCCGGTACGCCGCTCGGGAGATCGACCTGACTGTGACGACGGCCGCGGGCGACCGCGAGTACACGATCACGCCGGCGCTCATCGACGCCGTCGGCCGCCGCGAGACGGACGCCGACATCGACACCTACATCGACCGACATGGCGTCGCCGGCCTCGCAACCGCGCTCACCTACGCCGTGGCTCGGGAGCGTGGGGAAGTGACCCATCGGCTGATGGCTGAGGATCTCGACATCTCGCCGTTGGCTGCGGAGATGATCCTCCAGGCACTCCGGCCCGTCGTCCACGAGCACTACGACATCGAGGAAGCTGGAGCGGGACTCGAGGAGTTGGATGCCGACGACGGCGCCACGGCTGACGACGCGTGAGCGCACTCCACATCGCCGACACCGGCCTGTTCGTCGCGATGGGACAGCCATCGAACAGTCGGTACAAGGCTGTTCGGCGATTCGCTCGCCGGAACGACATCACCTTCGTCCTGCCCGAACGGGTGTACGCGGAGCTGACCATCGACGACCCCGACGTCGAGGCGCCACCTATCGACACCGCGATCGACGAGGGCTGGGCAACGGTTGCGGCGCCGCTGGAGTTCTCCGAGCCGGTCGTCTCGCGGGTGATGGACGGCGTCCAGCGGTACATCGCGAACGTCGACGACCGGCCTGCCGACGAGGTTGAGCGGGCCGACGCCGCCCTCGCCGCCCTGGCTGCCCAGCATCTCAGCGCGGGAACGGCGACTGAGGTCTACATCTACACAACGGATATCGCGGCCGGGGAAGGGGCCGAAACCGTGCTCGCGAGTGAGGGATATGGTGACTCAGTGACGTTCGTGAACGGGTTCCGATTCATCGAGGACCTGCTCGCCGGTAACAGCTGACTCCTTGCTAGTCTGATTCGGCGGGAGAGGACACACGAAAGCCCTCGGCCGCTCGACGTCCCCCGACCGCCGCTGCGCGCCTCGTTCCTGCGGTGCTTACGGGGTCGGGGGACGGCCGAGGCGACCTCGCCCTTTCTGAGTCCACCAGGACTGTAGATGGCTCACCGAGCGACGTGGCCGGTTGAACAGGTGTGTACGTAGCGGCCCGCCCCGCTCGCCGCTGCCGCCCTCCGCGTCGCTCGCGACCGACCATTCCGGGCGGGCTTCCGCTCCAGTAGGTGCGGGTCCTGCCGGGCTAAAATGAATATGGTCTCGACGCCAGCGGGAAAGCGCGGGGGGCTGCGCGGCGTCGCTGCTCACCCCCCACGCTTTCTCCGCTGGCCGCTCGCTCCGGGCGGGTCGGCGCGCGGTGCTGGTTGAGGTCGCCGCACTCGGGCGCGCTCTCGCTCGCGCCCGGGAGGGCGCTCGCGAAGGCGCGAGCGAGAGCGCGCAGATTGCTCTGTCGGTCGTTGTCGTCGGAAAACCGCGATGTAGTAGCATCGCGGAGTCGGCGCGTGAGCGCCTTCGGAATCTGATGTGATTCCAATGTCAAGTAACAGCTCTAGTAGCAAGGTCGTTACGGTGGATGAACAGGCATTCGAAAACGCGGACGGTCAGGCGGTCGATGAAGACGGCTTCCCGGTCGTCGACGAGACGCCGGCGTTCGAGGCCGCGGTCGAGCAGGAGACGCAGGCGAAGGTGGATGCGAACCACCCGGACGGGATCGCGGACACGAGCAACGAGCGGATTCACGGTGTCACCCTCGAACAGGAAGAGCGCATTCGGGCGCGGGAAGCCGAACTGGAGCGCATCAGTGCCCAGGCCGAACTGGGAACGCAGGACGGTCGCGAGCAACGCACACGAGAGGTCGCCGCGCAAGGAAGCAAGCAGCGCCGGCGGGAGTTCCAGAAGCGTGCCGCGAGCGTGGACCCGATGGCCGACCCCGAACGGGATGATCCTCGCACGGAACTTTCCCAGGATGAACTGGCGACGGTGAACACCGAGGCAGACAGACTCGCAACGCGGCTGGATGGCTGGTCACGTGCGGCGGTCAGTCGACGCCTGGCCGACGCAGTCGTCGACGACACGGACATGACGAGTGCGGTCGTGCGGGTGTTCGAGGAGTTACAGACCGCGCCGGGACAGGTGGTTCCCATCGGGAAACTCGAGGACATCGATCGCAAAGAAGTGAGTGTCGAAGGTCAAATCGAGGTGCTTTGGGATAGTGACTCTCCAGCCATCGCTCAAGTTGGCCTGATCGCAGACGAAAGCGGGCAAACGAAGGTGACGATCTGGGAGAAATCGAATGCCCCCTGGGTCGAAGAAGGTGAACGGGTGCGCATCCACGGAGCAGCGAGAAATTGGTACGAAGGACGCGTCTCACTGGCCGTCACTGGCTGGTCGACCCTTCATTTCCCGGAGCGCGGCCGCTGGTGGGACGAATAGCCAATCGGAGCAGCCTCTTTTTTGCTGTGTGCCGGACCGACCCAGACCCCACCTCCCCACCCACCGCTCCGTGCTCGCTCCCTACGGTCGCTGCGCGCGCAGCCACAACCTCGAGACTGGGTCTGAGATTTATCACTAAAATCGGGGGAAACGGTGCGCGACCGGGCGTGTTTGTCCCACCCCACGAGGGGTGCGGGCGTGCCCAACGCTCGGAGCTACGCATGAAAGTTGAAGGAGACTACACGTGCGACATCTGCGGCGAATCGTTCGAAACGAACGTCGAGATTGCTGGCCACATAGCAGGCCACAAGCGGTCAATCACACCGGATCACATCATTGAGGAGCTCAGACGCGTCGCCGAACAAAAAGGCCGAACGCCGATGCAACCTGAGGTTGAGGAAGAGACAGAGTTCACAGCGGGTGCCGTCCAATCAACGTTCGGGAGTTGGCGAGAGGGACTGCGGGAAGCTGGGCTTGAACCACTCGATCATTCCTACTCAGAAATGGAGGTAATCGACGAGTTACAGCGCGTGGCCGAGATGCTCGGTCACTCTCCGTCAGTATCGGAAATGAAGGCACATGGGGAAGTATCTCCAGCTGTGGTGAAACGGAGATTCGGATCGTGGAATACCGGACTGGACGCTGCAGAGCTATCGACAACGAAATCGGCCAAGGTTACACCGAAAGAAGTAATCTCAGCGATTCAGACTCTCGGAGAGGACCTTGGGCGGCCACCGACCGCTTACGAAATGGATGAACAAGGAGCGTACGCAACGAAAGTCGCCCAGCGGCGATTCGGTAGCTGGAACGCTGCACTTCAGGAGGCAGGTTTTGACCCACATACGCGACGAAATATCCCGGATGAAGAGTTACTGACGGAGCTCACTCGGCTCTGCGATGAACTGGGGCATGTCCCCTCAACTGTGGATATGAGAGAACACGGAGAGATCACGATCTATCCGTACATCCGACGATATGGATCATGGAAGCGGGCTGTGGAGGCAGCCGGGATGGAATATCGCGGCCATCCGAGCGGCCCAGATCACCCCACTTGGAAGGGTGGTTACGGGGATATCTCATACGGTCCAAACTGGTACAAGCAGCGCAAACGCGCCTTGGAACGGGACGGTTTCGAGTGCCAGATGCCAGGGTGTTCCATCGATCGTGAGACCCATCGCGAGCGCTGGGACCGTGACCTGAACGTTCACCACATCACGCCGCTTGGCACGTTCATCGACGCCGATGGAGTTCTGGACTACGAACGGTCGAACCGCCTTGAGAACCTGATCACGCTCTGTCAGCGCCACCATATGCTATGGGAGGAGTTCGCCCCGCTTCAGCCCGATATTCGCTAACCGCATCCGGTGGTGTTGCTCGCCCCCGGCGATGGGTGGCGGGGCCACCAGCTATTCCGTCCCACTATGACCGACGACACGACACTCACGGCCCGTGAACGGCTTCGCATTCACCTCCGCGAAGCCCGCCGCACGACCGACTCGCCGATCGTGGAAGCGCAGCTCAACGCCGCGCTGGACGCCTGGAACGACCTGCCGCCGACACTCCTGCGGGAGTGTCCTGTCTGTGGGAAGGTCGGACTCCCAGAGCGGATTCGAGAACACAAGTGTGAGTAAATCTATGAGAGAGCCTGTTTGAACCTCTTTTCTGAATTAAACGTAATCACTTAATCAAACTCAGGCTGCTGGACGTACTCATCAAACCAGCGAGATGCATCTTTCTGAGAAATCTTTCGCAGTCGGCGGAGTCGCAACACTTCCTTAGCTATCTCAGATGTCTCTGACGGCAAGTCCTGCTGGACACCCCGAAGGTAGTTGTTCCGGAGCACGAGGTTTCCGTAGTTGAGATCGATATTGACATCTATCTCCCGGTAGGTCTGGAGGTTGTCGTGTTGGTACTCACGGTATCCCCGCTCAATACCTCCCTCAATAAGCCCCTCCATCAGGACTTGTGTCTCTTGCTTGCCTCCGGCATACATCCCATAGCTGAAGAACTCGAAAAGAGACAACCAGCTCCGGAGCAACTCGTCTATCTCCGGTTGAGTTGATGTTCGTCCCTCTTCGTCCAACCTTCGGCGGTTCCGCGACCAGTCGTATGCGGGGTCGAACAGCTGCTGGATGTCCGCAAGGGGGAGGTTCTGGACAATGATATGGAAGTCGTAGAGGGCGTTTTGAATCCTTTCACGGATATTGTACCGACGTACGTTCTGGGCGTTCTTGTCGAGATCGTCGCCAGCGCGACCGAGAAGGATTTCTCGGTCACGCTTGGTCAGGACACCACGGTCTCGTTCGACCCAATCGAATTCTTCGGACATATATTAGCTTAGTAGCTAATTCAGATTCTAATTACTTAGCTGCTAGGCTCAGAGCCCGAATTAATTAATTTCATCTCAGTTCTGGTTGGTCGTGTATGTCCGGACTTGGACTACTCGCGGCGGTAGCAATGTTCGCACTGATAAATGTATTTGCGGGGATGCTCCCGACAACATTCACCGGTGACGCTCAGTTCGCCGTCTGGCTAATCGCGCTTATTTTTGCCATAGCTAGCTACATCTCGGTCGAACAGGCAATGGCCGGTACGCGGTAGAGAAGGGCAAACCTCCTCCAAATTTTTCATAGTAAGCTTCACTTAATAATAAGAGCTACTTCGATTGTAACTGAGATGTTTGTGACGAGTAAAGATTATGTAACTATGGTTACTCATAAACCACAACGTGACTGCTGAAATCAATGCCCTCAGTTTCTCCCCTGTTGGAAGAGACTTAGACAGAGAATCCGACGAGTTCTGGCAGTCAAGTACGAGAGATGTTCAGGTAGACGACCGAATCATAAATATATTTGAGCGTTATATTTCCACGATAATCACTAAACCAGATACGAATCAGGTCAGCGTTGGGCGGTTTGATGATGAGGACCAGAGTAAGCAGTATCTTAATGAAATGCTGACCCTAGAGTTGGCGATGGATGAAAACCCTGGGGGCTATGATCGATTTGAGGAACTCTCTAAGACGTTTGCATCCAAATTAATCAACCAAATGAAAATCACTACAAGCCCAAATGATGGTATTTTCTTTGTTATTCAGGGGACTTGGTACGGGGAGCCTCTAATTAGTATGATGAAGCTCGAACCCCAAGACTATGAGCGGTCGGTTATTGATGAAGATGCTCGTGAATTAAGATACGAAGAATTAGACGACGCGCTACCAGATCCAGATGACTTCCAGAAGGGCTGTGTATTCCCATTATTTGAAGCTGACAAATTCAACAAGACAGGTCATGTCAAATTCTTGGAGGATGATGGTCCAACAAAGTACTTTCCGCGCTTCTTGGGGTGCGATGTGGGTCAGGGGAGCCGAAAACAGTTCAAAAACACCTTAGGTGTCATCGGCGATATGAAGGAGACTGATCCAGCCGAATCGTTGACTACAGACGATATTCAACATTTCTATGATAAAGTCTCGGAGGACGGTGTGATGACCGAGACACAAGTAAAGGAAGCAGCAAGTGAAATCCTCGATCATCGGTATGACGAGGACGAACTTGAGCGAAGATTGTACGAAGAGGGAGAGGAACACATCAGCTCAGACCCGGAATTCGCGCCCAGCAAAGTGGAATGGACCATCGACGACGAAATCAAACTCAGAGTACCAGTACACTTGCTCGACAGCGATCAAGTCCAAATCAATGAGCCTGACCACAATCAGGACGAATGGAAGGCTGTAATCAAAGGACTCGATGTGGAGAAGGACTTCAAGGAATAGTGTCTGAATGTTCGAACAGCTTGATGAGGCTCTTTCCACGTTTACAGATAGCTGGAACGAGCATCTGAGGGAGGGAAGAAATCAGCTTAGACTTACACTTGAAAATGCAGGGATTGATGAGTGCCGTTCTCTGATTGAGGAAACCGAAGCGATAGCAAGAACAGTAGAGGCAGGGAGTTTATCTTTCAATGTTATAGGTTCTGGTGAAGAGTATGAGATACAATATACTCCTAGCAGCAATTCTGCCTCAGGGTCTCGTGATCAAAGCAGCGGTACTCCGATTCGTCAGAATTACAGAGGAAACGAGAGATTAGTAGAAACACTCACAAATCTCAAAAACGGTGTTCTAACGAACAAAGAGGATGTAATTCAGTCGTTGGAGGTTGTTGATTCAGGTGGGCAACATCAGATTGATATAGGCTATACTATCCGGACGAGTAGGATTGAAGATGCGATAGCTCAGGAACTCGATGACCCCAATACATCGGTTAGTTTTTATTTTTCTTGGTCTACATTCAGTAGCTATCTTCAAGAGTCAAGCCTTGCTGAGATTCGTCAAATTCTCTTTAATCAAGACACCCATACTCGATCTCTAATTGTCATTCATTCTCTGAATAAGTTTGTCCAAGGGGATTCCCTCAGTGTGTATGGACTCAAGCGGTTAGCTTCCGGAGGTTATTCTACAGCTACCGCTGGGTGGACCGATCAAATGGAAAGCATCAGACGACAGACATTGATACAGGAACCTGACCAACGATTCCTACCGCCTTCGTTTTTCCAATTCGATAGGGCATCTAGTAGAGAATGGCAGGAAGAAGTGATGCAGCTCTTCTATCCCCACATCGCAGTGTTTTCAATTCTATCAATAGCCAATACCGCTGAGTTTCAGAACGACTCGATGTGGAACATCCGAATTCAGGGACGTCAATATATCGAAGGCAAGATTGGAGGAACCTCAGCAAACAATCTCTCTGTGACGTTTGGAGATAGCTCAACGTCAGTCGAGTTGACTAAAGCTCGAGTTGAGAGTCTCTACTCGCTATATTGCTGGGTCTACGATCATAATTCGGATAACAGGATTAGTGTTGTCCGAAATGTTGCCACGCTATACGCTCGAAATATTGCTGATCTCATTACCGGTGCAGATGAAATTGAGAGTTCCGCCGAGTCTAACCGCCGATATTATATGAAGGAGAGCGTTGACGAGTTCTTTGAATTTCGGCAAGAGTTGACAGAGAATGCGTTTGAGACACAGAGCAGGTTCGCGGAGCTTCGATCTGAACTGATGACCGACCTCTCCCGTGATCTGTTCCGCACCTTCGCATTTATTGTAGCAATTGCTGCGACTGCGATATTTCGGTTGAGTGATGTGCTACCCCCTGTACCAACATATCTTGCAGTCTCTGGGATATTAGTTATTTATAGCTCTGTTACATTTCGGAGAGTCAGAGGAATTCGTACACAGTTTCTGGATCTCATAGAAACACAAAAGAACCAGATGGACTTCTACAGCGACTTTTTTGACGAAGATGAGTTAGAGGAGCGTGGCGTCGGATCTAATAATACGTGTCCTTGGTGGGGGACTCCGTTCCAAATCTGGTGGAATATCAGAGATGAAGAAGTCGAGTATATGCGTCTCAGATGCGGCTTTGCTCTGGACTTGTTTATGTACTACATCCTAATTTTGATGATCATCAGTATCGCGATTCTACTCGTTTTCGAAGCATTAAGCATAACTGATGTAATATCGGCAATTCCGGGTCCAGGGACTGCGTAGTTGCTCTTTTCAGCCCTGATGGGTGAGGGCTCGTCGAACTGGCGAGTTCCCGAAACACGGTGAGAACGATGGCAACTAGAGACATCTACGAAACAGGCTTCGACGAAGACGTCCGAACGGAATCGAGTGCAAACCAATGCCCCGAGTGCGACGGCCGGGTCACCACGAACGCGGTCGAAACGGTCTGCGAGGACTGTGGGCTGGTCATCGACGAACAGCGCATCGATCTCGGGCCGGAATGGCGGGCGTACGACGACGAGGAGCGCGAGCGAACGGGCGCCCCACTCACTGCAGCCCGCCATGATCGCGGCCTGTCGACGGAGATCGGTCGCGGCACCGACGCGAAGGGGAACGAGATCTCTGGGCAAAAGCGACGGCGACTCGCGCGGATGCGCCGTGAGCAGACCCGGGGTCGCTGGCGGTCGAAAGCAGAACGGAATCTCGCCCACGGATTGGGCGAAGTGCGCCGGTTGGCGAGTGCGCTCGAGCTCTCCGATTCGGTCCGCGACCAAGCGTGCCAGCTCTTCCGGAGCGCCCAGAATGAGGATCTGCTTCGTGGCAGATCCATCGAGGCCATCGCCGCGGCCAGCGTCTATGGAGCCTGCCGGTGCAACGGCCTCTCGCGGTTGGTAGGCGAGGTCAGCGAGATGGCCCGCGTCGCGGAGTCACGAGTCACGAACGCGTACAAAACGCTGAACGAAGAGCTGGGGCTCCCTGCCGAGCCTGTCTCCCCCAGCATGTTCGTGCCGCGACTCGCCTCGGACCTCGAGTGTCCGGACGAGATCCGACAGCGGGCTCGAACGCTCGCGGAACAGGCCGAGGAGCGCGGCGTGACGACGGGGGTCCATCCGGCCGGGTTCGCAGCGGCCTGTCTCTACAAAGCGGGACAAGAACAGGGAAAGTGGGTGACGCAACGTGACGTCGCCGAGTCCGGGAACGTCACGCCAACGACGGTCCGGACGCATCACGAGACCTTAGAGGAGCAGGTAGCCTGACAACGCTCATCCACAAGCACTGTCGTTAGATAGTTTTCTCAGGAAATTATTTGTTCCTAGAGCGCGAAGTACACAGTATGACCGGAACGTGGGATGACGTCAACGAGCAGGTCAAAGCGGACTGGAAAGCGGAGACAACGCCGTTCGAGCGGGTGTACGAAATCGTTGAGCAAACCCACGACGGGCAGTCGGCCGCCGAGCTCGCAGACCGCGCCCTCGTGAGCGAGCCGACGGCACGTCGACACTGTAAGACGCTCGTGAACACGGGCTTCGCAGAAACGGAACGGGACGGCCAAACGACGCTGTACAAGCGAAACAGCGACCGGATTTTGATGTCCCGGATCCGCGAACTCCGCGACGAAGCAGATCGGACGGAATTGCTCGACGGCATCCAGGAAATGAAGGCCGAGATCCGGCGCTATGAGGACCGCTACGACGTGGTGTCACCTGAAGAACTCGCCCAGCAACTCGACGCCGACGAGACGAAGGGGTGGGACGACCTCACTGCGTGGCGAACGACGCGGCAGAATCTCGCAGTCGCGCAAGCCGCACTCGCCTACGACGAGGCCAGCCACCAGCTCGCTGTATGAGCGAGGACGACCGTGCCGGCGAGTTCGGGCCGATCTATCTTCCGGCACTCCAGCGGATTCGTGACTGCTGGCTCGAACTCGAACCGCTCGTCGACGAAACGGCGTACGACGACGTCGTCGCCCCCACGGAACTGCAGATCAGTCTCAGCGATGGGTTGGGCGACGCCGAGAACGCTCGGCTCGATATCCAGTGGAGCGAACTGGGGATGTATTCGTTCCACTACGTCGATAGCGACGGCGTCAACTGGCGCTTCGATCGCCATCCGAATACACACTCCCCCGAGATCCATTTCCACCCGCCGCCCGAGGCCGCGACGACGGATGCCGAACCGTCCTGTATCGACGTGACCGAGGTGTCACTCGTGACGCGTGCCGTCCATGCAATGTGGCGAGCAGCGTACGAGGACGATGCACTGGATCGGCTGAATAGTGCGTCAAACCCACCGTAAGAATGGATGTAACCGAGGACGCAGTTCGGGACATCTGCACGGACGCAGTCTTCGAACGCGGCGAACGATACCTTGCTGATGGGCGTATCCACGGGATTCACCGCGTCGACAGCACCGTCACCGCCGTCGTGAGCGGCAGCCGTCAGTACGATGTTGGTGTTGACCTCGCCACCGACGGGTTTGCCCCGTGGTGCGACTGTCCGTACGACGGGCCGGGAGCATGCAAGCACGTCGTCGCCGTGTTGCTTCGGTGTGTCGACGACCCACCGGCAGACGAAGGCGATCGACTCGACGCCGCACTCAACGGTGCCGACGCCGACGAACTCCGCGCGTTCCTGCGTGACGAACTCGCGACCAATACGGATCTCCGTGATCGGTTTCTCGCCCGCGTTGGCGAGTCGACGAGACAGTCGGTCGACGAGCTTCGCACCGCGATCGACCGGCGGTTCGAAGAGACGAACCCTGAGTACCACGTCGTCTTCGAGCCGATCGACTTCACGCAGTGGTTCGATCTCGCGAACGAGTACCGCGATCAGGGGCGATACGCATCGGCAGCGACCGTCTACCGGGCACTCGTCGAGTCGCTCGACGACAACATGGAGCGCGTCGACGGCGCGTACGACCACTTCTCGCGTGCGTTCAGTCGGGCACTCGACGGGTATGTCGACTGTGTCGCGACCGCGGAACGCGACGCTGATGCGGTCACTGGCGCCGTCACATTCCTTGAGGAGCGGGTGACATCGGGAACGCCGTTCCTCGCGGAACACTTCGAGAAGGCAGCAGTCGAGCTTCGGGAGAAGCTGGGCGAGCAGTCCGACGAATAGCTGTGTCGCCTTATGACGCCCGCAAGTTCGACGATCGCAAAAATTAGTTTGTGTCGCGGTCAGCCACATCGATCATCTGTTCGCGAGCGGCTTCGACGTCCGAGTAGAGCGCCAACGCGTGCTTGATGAGTCGGCGGTCTTCCTGGTTCTCCTCCCAACGTCCAATAACGTCGCGGCGTTCGCGAAGTTCGTCACTTGCGAGGTCGCCGTCGGCGAGCGACTGTTCGAGCTCTTCCCACGTCTCGACGTCGTAGGTCGCCTGCCACGCCTCGATCTCCTCGGTGATCGCGGCCAATTCGCTCCGCAGCTCCTCGCGTGTGTTTTCCTCGATGAGCGTACGGATTTCCTCGAAGAGCAGTCGCGTGTAGTCCGGCTGGTAGCGCGTCGTCTCACCGGCCTCGACGCGGCGCAGCTGGCCCTGGTCGACAAGATCCTGGAGTTCCTCATTGGTCGTACTCCAAGCAGCGTCGGCCTGCTCGCTGATCCAGTTGACCGACCGCGGTTCGCGGAGCGTCTCGACGACCGCTCGAATGCGTTCGCGGGCGCTCATCGACTCGGTCCACGACTGGACCCCATCTCGCGGGGATTCGGACATGCTTGGCACCTCTTGGGACAGTGTTAGCGCTGAACTCCCATATATATTTGTACTCTCTCGCATAATCGAGAGTACGTTGCGAGCGAAGGCGTCCGGACCTTGAAATGCGATACCGACAGAAGCTATGAGCCAACCGATGCACAACCGATATTCTGACTTTGAGGAACTACGGCCGACCGGCGAGGCGTCCCACATTCCGGACACGAGGCTGGACGACGGGTGTGAGGGTGCCCCCCGGCGGCAACGCGTCGCGACGAGCGCTGGTGGCTACCCCGATGCGCCGACGGTAACCGACGGCGAGTGCCGGTCCTGTGGAGCGTCAGTCCCAGCCGGCCAGACGAAATGCCGGTTCTGTCTCACCAACCATCTCGGAAGTGACGCCACTAGCACGAACGAGACAGCGTCGACGACGGTCCTCGGCATCATCCACCTGGTCGTCGAGTCGGCCACGTTCTACGGCGCCGTCGCGAAGGGCGGCGCCGCGGCGAACCTCCTCTCCGCCAACGAGGCGGAGCCGGCCGTCGACGACTACACGCTCATCTACGACCTCGACGAGGCGCCAGCGCGCCAGCTGGCCGAGCAATGGCCCTCACTCCCCGACGCAGTACAGGTGTCGTCAGCGGAGGGAGATCGGCTTCTCAGTGCCGCCCGTGACCGGGCTGGGTGGCGCGGGCAGGGAGTGTCGGAGCGTCAGGAGCAGGCCACGACGCGGCTCTACGACCAGCATGGGGACGGCATCCGCGACGCGTCGCGTCTCGACGCGGTCCTCAACGACGCCGACGACGCGGTGTGGCTGGTTCCAGCGATGGCGCTGACCGAATCTACTGGCGAAGCTGGGGCTGATCAGCAGGAGTGGTCGGTACCGACGACGCAGGAACTCGACTGTCAAACCTGTGGACGAGCGACCGACCATCGGTTCAAGAGCCACGAGTCGGTCCCGGATGAGGCGTGGACGGGGCAACCGATCTGGGAGTGCCGGGTGTGTGGCTCGGCTCGCTACGG
>LFCJ01002349.1_pt1 | contig 13622 bp, 8 predicted proteins | sample 643141 | NCBI WGS metagenome assembly LFCJ01 (sample SAMN03766243, study PRJNA286221) | soda lake metagenome | biome: soda lake; feature: Kulunda steppe; material: water; isolation source: sample B1-Br-g2 brine of Lake Bitter-1 | place: Russia: Kulunda steppe | collected 2010-07 | reverse complement strand
GCATTAACCTCTTCGAGCAGGCGGTTGGTCCCCTTCGTCCCATTCTAGAGGGAATCGAGGGAGAAGTGCAGAACGTCGCGATGGGGGAATCTGCAAAATCAGGTGAAGACATCGCCGCCACTGCGGAGACTCAGTCGGCGCAGGCCCAACAGAAGTCCAAGCAGGTTGGGTTGGTTCAAGACCTTGATGAGATTCGACCTGAAGATATCATTGAGAAGGCGAAGTTGGTTGGCTGGACGAACGCTCACCCAGATGTCGGCAGTATCGGGTATCGAGACCGTCCATTCGACCCCCTCGTGAATCCAGACGTGGTCAAGCGATTGTTCACGCAGAGTCAGGTGCTGCGAAATAAAGGATGGGCATTCGAAATGCTTGACCGGCAACTGACGGAGGACGAAGATGCTCCATATCAGAACCTCTACCGTCTCAGCATTCCCGGAGATGCGGACCCACCAATTCCGAGCGCCCCTCCAGAGGATACGGTACAAGCGATGTATGCGGACTCTGATGAGGTTCTGGTGTCGTTCGACCCCGAGGTGCTGGAGTGGTATCCCTCAGTCATGATTCCACTTCCCCAGCAGGAGCTGTTCGAGTACCTGCTCGAAGAGTTGGTTACCGAGCTTGACGAGACAATCGAGGACGAAGTCGTCCGTGTGGCAGGAGATATAGACGAAGGTGGCTTACGTATCTGGACTGAACCGTCTGCAGTCTCTGACGCTCGGGTTGCGACTTATGCGACAGAGGCGCAACGACGATTGACCCTCGACGTACCGTTGCCTGATGAGCCAACCGGTGAGGAGGAAGTCAGCGACTGGTTACAGCGGTACGAGGAGTTAATCGAGTAGAACGTCAGAATGTGGATGCGTGTGTCGGACTTCGACCCGGCTACTTCTCGATTTGAGGTTCTCTAGGGCGTCTTGTGTGTCTGACCGACGGGCGAGATTAAAATTCGCAAAGATGAGACAGTACGCGTTTACGTGGGAAGGGAGGCTAGCTAGCCTGTCGATGTCGTCCGCAATCAGATTGTAGCGCTTGGAGTCTTCGCGAAGGAACTTCGCGTTTTTAATGAACTTGAATTCGACCGCGGTCACGATGTTCTCGGCTCGGAATTTCTTGCTCCCGTTTTCAAGTGAGAGGTTTACTTCGTCAGCAAAGAGGACGAGGTCAAGCTTCATCTGCTCGCTCCCGAGACCGAAACCTGTCCCACTCACCTCGCAATGGGCTCTGTCGATATTGTCTGTTGAAATGACTGCATCGGCATATTTGCTGTGGTCTGGAATGTCTCCACGGGCACTGCCTGAATCATGACTTCCTGTGAGACGGGCAGGCTGGAGTTGATTGTTGAGAATCCGCTTCAATTCGAAGGCAAGTTCGCTTTCAACCAGATAGTTTGCTGGTCTCTCGACGAAGCAATATTCAAGCTGGTTGATTGACTCCGAGATATCCATACCGCCCATTTTGACTTCGGGCATATAAGAGATAGTGTCTATATTGTTTACTGTTGTGCATGATGCAGTCATCAATGAAGGATTTTGTGTATCAGTGCAGTCTAACATATGTTTTCTGCGATACATCAGAGAAGAACGAGAACACTCACGGTCAAATGGCCGAAATTCGGAGACGGTTGCCGTGGACTCACGGAGTGCCAATCTGTTATTCTGAGTTAGACCAACAGAGCCTGACCAACCATCCGCGAAAATCCCAACAATGCCAGCTATTCACAGAAATACGTACAACTAACTAGGAATATACAACAGGTTGTACGAGGGGCACTCGATTCACTCTGCTATTGACGTGAGAACCGGTCATCGTCCATAACAACTTTGTGAAAAAACTCTGATTGGCGGAGGTTCTCGACCAGTTTTGCGAAGTCCGCCACTGTATCATCACGGAAGATGACACCCAGTTCGAGATTATCGCCAAGTCCGCGATGAGTTAGATTCGCAGTGCCAAGATACGCACGAACACCATCAGCAATGGCAATTTTTGCATGGAATGTCATCCATGTCTCATCATCGATATACTCGTATACGGTAGTTGTGTTGGCCAACCGGTCGTCGGTAAGCACCGCCTGCGTAAACTCGCAATTATAGTCGTTGTCACCATACGTGAGCGCATTCGTAATAAGTACGATAGTTGCGCCGTTGGCCGCCGCCGTGTGCAGAGCAGGCCGCAGACGCTCGTAAGCGCGCTTACTTAGGAATGGGCTCATCAGCACGAGGCGGTCAGACGCTGACCGAATAAGTTCGAGCAGGTTACCGTGGATTGGCTCGAACATCTCGGGGTCAAGCGCGCGGTCGTCGTATGGGATGGTGGCAACGACGGTATTCTCGGGCGGCGTCTCCCGGGCAGTCATCAGCGACGCTCCGATGAACGCCTCGCGGAGTGCGGGAACGTCGAGCCGCGTCTCGTCCATAATTCCCTCGACCGCGAGTTGGAACACGATGTTCTCTGCCTCCGTATCGGAAAGACGACAGGGTGCCATTTCCCGTAGTGCATCGGGTGTCACCTCACGGTCGGCGTGATGAAGGTATTCGAGCGTGGCACGTACTCCGTCGAGGTCGTCGGCAGGAACGGCTCTGGCGAGAATGCGTGCCGTTTCCAAGAGCGCGTTCGGGTCGAGCTTGGGTGTGGTCAGTGACATCGGTAGGTGGGCTTCGGGTAGCGTTGTCGACCGCCCGGGGCGATTTGGGGTGTGGCTAGTCGTCGAATTCGATGTCGCGATAGCCGATGAGGTCTCGTCCATCGAAGTTGCCGCCGTAGAACGTCCCTCGTCCAAGGTTGTGGTTGGCATTCTCGGTGGAGATAGCGGCGAGGTACAGGCAGTCCTCGCACGCGCCGTTCTCGTCGTGGATGCATACGGGGTCGTACGAGCAGTCGTAGAGTTCGTCGAGGTGGCTGGAGAAGTCATCGAACTGCTCTTCGAACAGCGTCCACAGTGACCCGAGTGCGAAGTCCGTGTCTGGGCGCTTATAAATGACGAGACTCATTGTGCGCGGCATCAGGTGTTCGACGAGGGACTCGCGCTGGTGGCCCGCGAGCGCACCCATCCCGTTAATGAACAGGTGTGCGGTCGTGTTCAGGAGCGTGTAGCAGTGCCGCGAGATGCACTCTGGCGTGCCGGGCGGCGCGTCCTCGTTAAGTTCGTCGTACCGTCCCGGTGGGTCGATGTTCGTGACGAACCAGCGACGCATCACTTCCGGGTCGTCAGTGTCGGGCATCGAGACCGTCTCGGGTAGGCCGCTTGGCGCGTCGAAGAGCCCGTTTTCGTCGAGCCACGTCAGCACTTTTTCGAGGTCAAACTGCACGAGGACGGCCTCGGCGTCGTTCGTCTGCGCGAACATCTGCGGCGCGGAGTAGTCTCCCGTGTTGAATAGGTTCAGTTCGACGGGACGGTCTCCGCTTCCGTCATCGTCATCGTCGTCACCCCCACTGTCGGCGGCGTCGCCATCGTCACCCTCGTGTCCTTCCGTCTCGGTGTCAGAGCCTGCCGGGGTGCGGTTCTGTCCCGGCGGGTTAGGAGCGGTGCGCGTGTAGCCGTACGTGACCTGCGTGATAGGGAAGTCCTTGATGAGGCGGACCTCGGAGAAATTCAAGTCCTCGCGCAACTGGTTGTACTTCCGTACTTTGGGAATCGACAGGTGCGTGTCGTTGGCGTTGTTGTCCACCATCTCTTGGTATGAGACGGATTCGATGCCGCTGGCGGGTGCATAGTCGGAGTCCACGACGCTCAGGAACTCGTAGAGTTCCTCTGCGAGCGTTGTTGCATCGCCGTCGTACGTCCCCTGAAGCCACTCCTCGGTGTCATCGCGGTGGTCCTGTACGTCGGTCATCAGGCGGTCTTCCGCCTCCTCCATGGCTTCTTCGACCTCCTCGCGGTCGGCGTCGAAGAAGTCGCCGTCGAGGATGTCGTTGGCGACGCGCCGTTTCTCGTGTTCGTCTACTTCGTCGCCATCGTCTCCGAGCAAGTAGTCCGAAACGATGTGCGCCTGATAGTGTTCGCTGGAGTGGAGGTCGTCGAGTTGGGGCTGGACGTTGATGAGGTTCTTGACCTGTGGGTAGAACGCGCTACTGGAGGTGTGGTTCAGCACTTCTAAGTCCTCGTTGTCGCAGTCTCCGTTCGGGCAGTAGACGGGCGTCGCGTAGAACGACTTGGTATCGCAGGAACCGGGATTGATGGCGCATTGCCAGTGCCACGAAGACATTTGGGTCGTCGGGCGTTTGAACTGCATTCCGACCCCACAGCAGTCGGGGACGTTGAGTTCGTCGATGGCTCCGCACTCGCAGATGGCGACGAACGGCAACTGGTCGCGGTCGCTGAGTTGGCGGTCCTCACATTCGGGATTTTGGCATCTGGCGAGTGCTCGTGCGTCGTTCTCTTCGGCGGCCATTGCGTCCATCTGGTCGCGGTCGAACTGCGTGACGGAGCCGCACGTGTCACACTCGAACGTGAGCGGGTAGACGAGGTAGTTCGCCCATCCGGGCTTAACGAGTTCGGTGTTAGTGTACGTGAGGTCGTCTCGTACCGCGTCGGCGTTGGGCCACTTCGATATGTGTCGGTGAATGCGGCTAATGACGTAGCTCTTCGGGAGCCCGAGGTCTACCTCTTGACCGTACTCGTCGAGTTCGTGCTTCAGCGTGCTGATGCGCCCGCTGAGATTGTTGTGTGCATGGTTGAACGTATTCCACGGCAGGTAGTCGTAGATAAACTTCGACTGTTGCCGTTCCATCGTTTTGTTGTCGGACATCGTATCGTAGTTCCTCTTGTGACTGTGATTGGTGGTGGTCAGGATGCGTTACGCCTGTGTGAGGGCGTCGATGAAGTCCTCATGGGCCGAGTGGTTCGTGATTTTCGCGCTCGTTCCAATGTCGCGCAGACTAATCATCGGCCCGTCGTCGCCGGGGAACTCCGGGTAGTTCATTTCTGTGTCAAGCTTGTCGTTCCAGTGCCGCCAGATTTGGTCGAGGCGGCTAAGCTCATCGGCGTGCCCGTCGAGTATCTTCTCGCGGAAGTACTCGTTCGTGTAGAACCCCGGGTTGCCGTCAGCGTCGGTGGGCATATATCCGATGTACGTAGGCTGGTCTCGGAGGACGTACGCATCCGTGAGTAATTCGCCCACTCGGTCTTTCGTGAGTTCGGGGAAGCGGGCGCCGTTGTTCATCATCTCGTAGAGATGGTCGGCGTTCTGGACGTTCGCCCGCTTAGTCTTGCCCTTCGCCGTGATGGTGATAGGGGCGCCGTCCTCGGTCTTCCGGTACATCAACGGACGATAGTACTGGATGAGCAGGGCCATCAGGATGCCGGGGAACGTCTGCTTGATGGCGAACTTCGCCCAGCGGTCGATGGGTACCGGCTCGACCGTCCGTGAGAGGTACTCATGGAGCTTCTCGAAGTACTTGTAGCGGTGACGGTCGCGCTTGTCAAACGGACGAAACACGTCCAGTACATGCCCCGGAACGCCCGCCTGTCGTCCGACCCGGGAACTGGCTTGGATGTACTGGAACGTCTGGCTCGGGTACCCGAAGAACAGCATGAAATTGAAGCGGTCAACGTCGATGCCGTGGCCGACGAACGACGTGGCGGGTACCGTGTCGATGCGTTCATTGAACGGGGCGTCCGTGAACCCGCCTTCGCGTTCGAGGCGCGGGAGCGTGTCGTCATCGCGGGTGTCCGCCGTCAACTGCCGGGATTCGAGCGGCGGCTCGTACCCTTCCTCTCGCATCTCGTCGTTGATTTGCTTGCGGATGTTCTTCCTGTAGGTGTCCTTCTCGCGCTTGTTGGTGAAGTACACCAGCGAGGTCTCGTAGGCGTCCAGCACGCTCGCGATGGTGTCGTTGAGGTCGTCAATGTCGTCGTGGTCGAGTCCCGCTTCAGCGGCAACGGATTCGGGGGACATCCCATAGTAGTCGCGGATAATTTCGTGGTACAACTTCACGAGGTCCAGCACCGCGTACAGGTGGGTGCGGTTGTTCGGCGTGAGGCCGTGATACTCGCGTTCGACATCGCTCTCGGAGAGCTCACCGTAGAACGTTTCGCTGAGTTCGGGCCCTTCCTCCGGGAAGCGCGTCGCCTCCATCTGGAAGAGACTTCGAATCTGACGTTCGTACTCGGAGATGGTCGCCGTCGAGGTCAGCACCTTCGGCGTGACGCCGTGGAGTTCCTGACAGAGCGTCAGGAACATCGTTTCGTAGTGGCTGGCGAACGCGCCGAGTTCTTCGTTCAGTAAGTGAACCTCATCCACGAGGTGGAGCGTTGGCACCGGGTCGAAGTACTCCGTCTCTTCGCGGGCCTCGTGGTCGCGGGTGCCGGGTTCGATGTCGATGAACTCCTCGGAGTCGTCCTCATACTCGCAGATGTGGTTCTCTGGACATCGGCCAGAGTAGCCGCGTCCGTGGGCAGGACACTCCGTGGTGAAGTTCCCGAGAAGGTTGGCGAATAGCGGTTGCATCCCCATCACAGCGATTTTGTCGAGCGAACCCAGCAGGACTGACGGCGTATAGCGGTAGATGTCATGGTCAGTGACGTAGATGGGAAGGCGGCCGATGCACTCCTTGCTGTCGTCGAGGTTGCTCTCCGTGCAATAATGATAGACGCTGTTGGCGTTCTCGTCGTAACGAACGGTCACGTCGCTTCTGCACAGCGGGCACTCCTCTATGTGCTTACAGTCGTCGTCGAGTTTCTCCTGACTTGCACTATAGTCCTCGTCGAGGTTGTTGTTCTTCCCGATGTCGTTGGGGCTGTCGCGAGACCCCACGAAATACCCGAGCGAGAAGTCGCGACCTTGCCCGCCGAGCCCGCCGTCGTCCTCAGGGGCACGCCGGATGGCGTCGGCTTCGAGCATCGCTTCCATGAATCGCTGTTTCTGCTGCCGACTCAGCAGGCGGAGTGGAAATCGAATCCACGCGGTGACGCCGTTGTCTTTCCCGCGCATCCGGTCGAAGAACAGGTTGAACAGCACGAGGCCGAGGTACGCCTCGGTCTTACCGCCTCCAGTTGGGAACCAAAGCACCTCGGCCATATCGTCGTAGCGACTCTCGTAACGCTCGAAGCGCGGGTCGGGGTCGCGGGTGACGATGCTGGGGAGGTTCGAGACAATGAACACCAACTGGAACAGTCGCCACGAGTCGAAGGCGTCGGCCTTCACGTTATGGACGGTGTTGTTGACGCGGTTCATCATCTGGAACGCGCGGCGCACGTCATCCTCGTTGTGGAGGACTTCGATTCCCGCGTTGAACCGCCCCATCTCCTCCTCGAAGTTGTCAGCGGCGGTGAGAAATTCATCGAGTTCGTCGGAGTCCTCGCCGTACTCGCGCGTGAACTCCGCTTTCCGAGAGCCGCGCCACTCTCCGAGGTAGTCGTCCATCCCGGCCGCGATGTCTTCCAACACGTCGATAGTGGAGCGGCCTGCAACATCTCCGGCGAGTGCCTCGAAACGCGTGTCGTAGTTGGTATTGAACTCGAATTCGAAGACGGGCGCACTTGGCGTCGCAGTCGTTGCTACGCGGTACTCGTCGGCGTCTTCGTCAAGTGCCGTAACGGTGGTCGAGCAGTTGTGCCCCTTCGCCCAAATAAACTGGTCGAAGCGGTAGTCGTCGGGACCGAGGTCGAACTGGTACTTTTCGAGCGCGGCCTCCACCTCGATGCACGGATTGAATATGTGCGGTTCATCCGCGCCCTCCTCGTCCTCGTCGCCGCCGACGGGCTCGTTCATCAGACGGAGTGAGACCTCCTCGTCGCGCACGTCAACGCCGAAGGAGACCGCCCACTCGAACTGCTCGGGTGCGACCGCGTTGAACGAGTCGATGACGCGTTCGAACTCGTCTTCGTCGAGGTTGTGGAGGTCGAGGTCCGCATCCTCCCAGTCCTCGGGATTCGCTGTCTCGCGGGTGGCCTTCACGCGGTCGGTCGCGGCAGACAGTTGGTCTTCGATTTCGTCGCGGAGTAACTCGGTAAGGCGTTCACGCTCGCCGTGAGGGTCCGAGAGGTCGAGGTGCGTCACGACGTGGATGTCCACGCGGCGGTAGAAGTCCTCGTCTAGCTGGTACAGTTCCGACGGGTCGATGTTCTCGCCGTCTCCGTCGCCGTCCTCGTTCTCGCTGGAGTCTTGCTGGAGTTCGGCGGCCCGGCGAGACCGGGCAAGGATGTCGAGGTATTCGCCGTAGGTTGGGTGGCTCGGGTAATACACGTCGAATTCGATGAGAAGCGGTTCGAGGCGCGACTCGCGGTCTCGGGGTTTGAAGTCCAGTGTGATGGCGCTGGGCTTGATTTGCGAGACGAATTCCTCGCCGTCTTGAACCCCATGCGTGGGCGAGAGGTTTGATACGTAGTACTTCCGCTTGGGCTCCTCCGCGACGCAGTAGGGCTGGTGGCGTCCGCGTGCACGGGTGAGAGCTTCGTCGAGGATTGATGCTCCGATGGCGTCGTGCGGGGTCGGATTAGCGCGGTCTTTGTCGCCCGCCGAGAGCGGTGTACTTTCGCCGGAACTGGTCACGCGCCCCCCATCAGGTCGGATGTTGTTTTCCATGGTATGACTCCTGAGTGTATCTGAATTCTATTGTTTCACGTTCGGGTGTCGACGGATGCGTCAGACGTCATCGGCCCGGTCGATGCTAATGACAGTTTCCCTTTCTATCTCTCTTGAAATATTCCTTATCATCTGTTCGTTGATATCTCCGGTGAAATCCGCACGCGTCGAGGGGTTGAACTCCGCCTCCACGGCCCGCCGCACGTTCCGCCCGATTCGCCGATGGAGTAGGCGGAGATGCTTCATCGCTTTCCAGACCTGCTCGTGAATCTGTTCGAGGAGTACCCCTTCGAGTTCAGGTCGGAAGATTTGCAGGATACGGCGGCAATCCCCCTCGTCGAGTGGACCGATGTACCGACCGCTCCGCCACGCTTTGACGGAATCCGTGCTCTCGATGTCCGACCCGTGCTCCTGCAGTTCGTCCACAACATCCGCGAGAGACATCCCCTCGCGCTCCATTCCGCTGTCGAGTGCCCCGCGCCAGTTCTCCACAAGGCGTTCGTCCTCACGGACAGCCTCGCGCTTGTGCGCGGACTCCAACAGCACATCATAGAGGTCACCCGCCACGCTGTCGATGAGGAGGATGTCCTCGCCGGTCGTGACGTTCTTCGCCTTCTTGCGGTTAATGCTCGCCTTCTCGGGGTCGTACACAGTCACGACGCCCTTCGGTGAGAACCGTCGCGTCTCCCCGTTCGAGAGGTGGAGCACGAAGTCGTTCAAACCGCCTATGTCACCCTCATCGTCTGCGCCGTCACCCGGGTCGTCGGGTGGGTCGGAGTTGCCGAAGTCCGTCCGTCTGAGGTACCCCTCAATATTGCTTTCAAGCGTGTCGATGTCGAACACGTGGTCTTCGACCTCCCCGACGGTTCCGCCCGCACCGATGCTGGTGGTAGTGTGCGAGACGTTGACGGTCTCCGTCGCCTCCTGTGCCGAGGACTGGACGTAGTTCGACCAGAGGGCGTTATGGATGAACGCCACCTGCTTCGACGGCGGGAACTCATACACGTAATCATCGCGATACGGCGGGTAAAGGAACACGTAGCGCGCACTGGGGCGCGGCGTGACCTTGTTCCGCTCAATGATGAAGACATTCTCGGGGATGGCGTATCCAGCGTCGGTCGCCGAGAGTCGAAGCGCCTCACGCTCGGCGGTGTTCTTCACGACAAAGATTGACTCTCCGTCGTCGTCGCCCGCGCGCTGGATGGCGTCGAGGACGGTGTTCTGGAGGGCGTGGCGGTCGTTAAGGTAACCCTGCACCTCGTTGGCGGTGCGGGCGTAGTTGTACAGCAGGTCGCTCCCGCTGGAGAGGTTTGACGCCCGCGTTTCGAGGCGGCTGATGTAGCCCGGCACATCGTCGTAAAAGCCATCAGCCCCGACAGTGCGAGACCAGTACCGGGGCTTGAACGGTTGTTTCGTGAGGCGATTGAACACGCGCGAAACCTCGACGTACGCGAGGTCGCGGTTCTGGCACTTGTTTTTCAGTTCGATGAACTCAGGGAGCAAGCTCCCGAACTCCTCATCCGCGACGGGGAACTGGAGCATCTCGACGCCGCCGTTCGTGAGGATGCGTTGTTGGGCGGTCAGGTCGCTCTCGCCGGGCGCGGGTTCGGCGGGGTGGTCAGCACTCGCGAGGAGGTCGTTCGTCACGCGGAGCGGTTTGTCATCCAGCCGCTCGCAAGTGAGTTCGGCGGCGGGGCACATTTCGTCGGTATAGAAGACGGCGGGCACGTCGGGATGGTCCTCACAGAACGCCTCGATGCTGTCGAACACGCGCTCGCTCCACTCAGGCTTCTGGAGGTCTACGAACACCGCACCAAGCCGTGAGTCGTGGGCCTCTTCGTCGAAGACGATACCCGAGTTCGCCGTGTAAACGCCCCATTCAGAGTCCTGCTTGGAGAGCGCGTCGATGGGCGTCCGGGGGATGAGCGGCGTCCTATTGTCCTCGGCGGTCTGCGTGGTCTGGAAGTGAAACTGGTCTATCTCCCCGAGGTAGCCGCGCGAGGACGCGGGGAAGACCAACATTGGGTTACCGTCGCCGCCGGGGATGCGTGGATGTTGCGAATATGTATAGGAGGCGATGAGCGCAACGGGTAGCGCAGTCGTCGGAAACGGATTGTGAATTACCAGCGACTGCCCGGCCTCGATGCGTCGCATGGCCGCCTCCACGATTGCACACTCAGACGTACCGAGGTGGAACGGGTCACCACCGTTGGCGATGGTCCCGTTGTGAAACCCCCACATGAAATCGCGTTCACGGCAGTCCTCCGCGAACCGTTTGACGGCCTCCATTACTGATGGATTCTCCGGGTGCTACCTCGGGATTTGTACTCAAGTGACAACCATAAATGTTGGGTGTCAAACCCTTTTAGTGGGAAGTATTAGTCAGAATCCACGTGCTCAGCCTCCATCGCGGTCTGAGCGGTGTACTCGGGAATCGGTAGTCCCAGTTCGTCAAGCAATTCGGTCGCCACGGCCCGGACCAACGGCACCGGGACGGTGTTGCCGGTCAACCGACGCGCCCGCGACTGATTGCTGTCCGAGAGTTCGAACCACTCGGGGAATCCTTGAAGCCGGAGTAATTCACGTACAGTCGGATGTCGTTTGCCGTTTATTAGGAGATAATTCCAAGAAGAGGACGCTCGTAAGGCGCTTGAGTAAGGACGAGTACTGATGTTCCCTGTTCTATTTTCATGCCAAACGGAGGGTTCGGGAACGTTTAACGGGTCCTCTACGGACTGGAGACGGTCCAATTTGATTTTTTTGCTGGCTTCATACCGCTCATCTGGGTCGTCTTCAAGTAGCTCAGCAAGGGCCGCCCGTTGTTTTTCCTCGGTATCGAGTGGAGTGCTACCTTTTGTTGGAATTTCAAATTCATCAATATCAGAAGCGACATCTTCATGAAAGCCAACAATTATGAGTCTTTCACGATGTTGTGGAAGCCCGAAGTCGAGTGCATTCAGTACTTCACTAGAAACTGAGTAACCAGCATCCTCCAATTCTCCAACAACCGTATTATACGCAGACCCGTCATTCACAAATTTAAGATTTTTCACATTTTCTAGCATGAACGCTTTCGGTTGTTTGGCCTCCAAAATATCAACTATTTTATAAAAAAGCTTTCCCCGGTCATCATCCAGAGCGTCTTTCTTGCCCATTTGGCTAAATGAGGGGCAGGGCCAACAAGCAAGGAGAATATCGTGGTCTGGAACTTCTTTCCGAGCAATTTCAATGTTTCTTATGTCAGTTTCAGTAGGACTCTCTCCCCAATTTCTTTCATAAACCTCTTGAGCATCTTCATCGATTTCACATGAATAGACACACTCACCGTAGGGTTCAAACGCAAGGCGCGCACCTCCTATACCAGCAAACAAGTCGATGAAATCAAATTCCTTCATCATGAATTTTCCTCCACATTTCCAGCGCCTATTTGATATGACTGTCTGGTAAAGAGATTTATAAAAATACCGGTGTGCCTCCATCTGTACGGTATTATCTCTATTGACCCTGCAGAAATTATAGTCAGGATAATTTTTTAATGAAAGTTTCAACTGCCGAGATAGCTTCCTCAAAATCACTATTTGATTTTGAAAAATCGCTGCTAATTAGTTCTGTAAATCCGGGCCGATGATAATTCGGACCGGCAGTCTCTAGGGCTGAAACTTGCCATTTGTCGCCATTATACATCAATTCGACAACCCTGATTGGTGAATCAGTGTCAATTAGCTCAACTTCATTTGGGTCCCAATTGTATTCCTCATCATTCATCGGACGTACCCACTGATAGCCGTGGCTGTCAAAATTTTCTCGCCGCCACGTCCGGCCATTGGCCTCAATTTTGTTCGGAGGGAGGCTCGCTTCATCGTAATCGGCTGGCATATTTTCAAGAGTGACCCGACACCTGATGAGCGTTCTGGTAGGCTACTTCTGGAGTGGGTCATCCACGTAGCTGTTGTAATATTTACTGGATATTATATCTTAGACCCTATGAACGGTCAGTGGTGAAACGTTGGTTATCTACTATTTGATGCGAATTCCCACTACGGGCATATGTTACTACGTCAATCGAGTGGTCGAAATATGAGCGTCTCAGGGAAGGCGTTCCTCGTAACCAAACTGAGCGAGTGGCACGTCATTCTCGGCGAGATAATGTGCCCCGATGAGGTCCGTCTCGATTTCGCTTCGCTTGTGCGGCGCGTCAAGATTGACCCCCTTAGCATAGCTAAAGTAAGCGTCTTCTCCAAACGTCTGTTCGTGATTGTATAATCGTGACGCGATATTACTAGATTCCCCAACATAAGCTAATGCTGGCGCGGATGGATAATCTTCGTACCAAATCCGGTAGAGTCCATTTTTGGGTGGGTCGGCATCGAGTCGTTCTCGCAGTTGATATGGCTCCGACCAATTGAGTCCCATCCACTTTGAGGAAAGTGGGTTTTCGCAGTCCTGCCATTCTGGAGGCTCTACTCCGCTTGCACAATTTGATTCAACCTCATCTGAACCTAGCGGGCCGCCCTTGTAGGCAGGGTCATTGTAGCTATAGGACGACTGCTTATATCCATCAAACATCCGTCCGAAGTTAGCAGTAGGACTACGTCTCGTTTCTCGCCGATGCAATGCGATTAATGCCTCTTCCGTCCCTTTGCGCCCTTGCTCATTATGGGCGTAGTCTGGTGTTGTGTATGAAACCTCAAGTTCGGGACCAACCGCGTTTCGAACCGCCCATAGACAGGGAGCCGCTGTATGCGGGTCGCGATAAGGCATTTCCCCTGCGAACGTTCCACGTGCAAGACTTTGGATGCGTCTCCGTGTATCTCCTGATTCACCAATGTATTCGAGAAAATCTCGTTCTTCATTCTGATGCCGGATTCGGTAAATACCCGGCTCTTTTGGCACTGTCAAGAAGGACCCTGCGTTGAGTGGCATCCAGTCGGACCAGTCGAGGTTCAGCCAGTGAGGAGAATGAAACTCAGTTTCTGTCATAGCTCTTGTTTGTGTTCTTGCACGGATTATTCCTTATACTCGCCTAACTACTTGAGTCCATCCGCTCCCTGAACACGTTGAGTGATTCCTCGTGGATTTCTTCGTAATCCGGGAGGG
>LFCJ01002348.1_pt1 | contig 13625 bp, 11 predicted proteins | sample 643141 | NCBI WGS metagenome assembly LFCJ01 (sample SAMN03766243, study PRJNA286221) | soda lake metagenome | biome: soda lake; feature: Kulunda steppe; material: water; isolation source: sample B1-Br-g2 brine of Lake Bitter-1 | place: Russia: Kulunda steppe | collected 2010-07 | reverse complement strand
CGTAGCCGACCATCCGCAGCGTCGAGACGAGGTCTTTCCAGTGGGACTCGTCGTGGCCGTAGCCGACCGATCGGAACAGCCACGAGCGGTTGAGTTCGTCGTCGTAGGCCGTCGTATCGAGAACGCCTTTCTCGCGGGCCTGTTCCTCGTAGATCTCGGTATCCTTGGCGTGGAAGTGGTGGATCGCATCGCGCTCGCCCAGGAATCGGATCGCGTCGGTGATCGAGATGCCCTGCCAGTACAGATGCGAGGGGTCGAAGTTCGCGCCGACGCGATCGTTCGTCGCCTCACGCAGTTTGGCCATCCCGTGCGGTTCATAGACGAGCATGTTCGGGTGCATCTCGATCGCGAGGTCGACGCCGTGGTCGTCGGCGACGGTCGCGAGGTCCGACCAGTACTCACGCGCTTGCTCCCACTGGTACTCGTGAGCCTCGGCGTGTTCGGCCGGCCACGGGGCCGTGATCCAGTTTGGAACCTCGTCGTCCGGGCCACCGGCGGGCAGCCCAGAGAAACAGGTGACGACGTCGACGTCGATCTGGTCGGCGAGTTCGATCGCCTCACGAAGCTCCGTATCCGCCTGCGCCGCCTGCTCCTCGTCGGGATGAAGCGGGTTGTTGTGGGTCGCGAGGGCGCTGATATGCATCTCGAACTCGTCGAGAAGCGTCTGCAGTTCTACCTGTGCGTCTTCGTTGTCGAGATACTCCTCGCGAACGAGATGAGCGTCGCCTGGGTAGCCGCCGACACCAGGTTCGATCGCGTCGACGCCGATCTCAGAGAGGTACCGAAGTGCGCCTTCAAGCGATTCATCTGCCAATGGCGGGGTGTGAACGCCGATATCCATGCGTGAATCCTGACGAGAGCCCCGACTATAAATCCAGTGCTGGAACTCGTATAATTTGCAGGGTAGCAGGGCTCTCGGCGCCGATCTCAGCAGTTTCTTTCGCTGCTGTTCGGGCGTGAGTCGGCCCACAGTTCGGCGATCGTGTCCGGCCCGCAGAACGGGTCGACCACGGTGGAGTGGTCACGGAGGGGCCTTCGCATAGAACCGATCGCCAGGGTCGCTCCCGAGGGGGTGATCCTCGATGAGCGACCACGAACGGGATCGCACAAGGGGTGACTGCGTTCGTCCGGCCGTGACTACCTGCCGGACGACCGTCGGGATCGGAGGTAGCGACGTCGGTGATTCACACCTCCTGAAGCCGTCGTCGAAGCGATACCGTCTCTTCGGCCTCGCTCGATCGGTAAATCGCCTCGATGACGCGCTGAACGGTCAATGCCTCCTCGACGCTGCCACCGATCGACCGGCCTGACTCGATCGCCTCGAAGAACGCGCGCTGTTCGTCCGTGTGGGGATCGTTCTCCCTGGGTTCGATCGTCGAATCGATGAAGTGATCGCCGCCGTCAGAACTCGCCGAGTGAATCGTGAGTTCGTTCTCGAGCAGGTCGAAACGAGCGGCAGCCTCCGTTCCACGAACGACGAACTCGTGGGTTGGCGGTCGGTTCGTCGCCCAGGCCACCTCGAGTGAGATCGTCCGGTTGCCCGTACAGCGGATGAACGCACTCGCCGAATCGTCGACGTCGAACGCCTCAGGGCCGCTATCCTCGCCCCACATCTCGAGGTAGGCATAGTCCGAGCGAGAGCCGAACTCCGATCGGGTGACACCCGAGACGTCCGTGACGTCAGGGGTGTCGAGCAGGTAGAGCGCGAGATCGATCGCGTGGACGCCGAGGTCAATCAGCGCACCGCCGCCGGAGATGTCACGGCGGGTAAACCACGAGCCACGACCAGGGACACCACGCCGGCGGACGTAGTTGGCCTCGATGTGGGTCACCTCGCCGAGGTCGCCGCGATCGATCCGCTGACGGAGTAGCCGAACGGTGTTCCGGAAGCGGTTGTTGAAGCCGATCAGACACGTCCCCTCGGCGTCAGCTGCCGCGGTGGCGATCCGTTCGGCGCTCTCGAGTGAGTGGGCGAGTGGCTTTTCGAGGAGGACGTGCAGGCCACGCCCAAGGGCGTCGACGGCGGCCTCCTCGTGGAACTTGTTCGGCGTGGTGATGATGACGGCGTCGATGACGTCGAAGAGGTCTGCGTGGTCCGCGTAGACGTCGACGTCATACTGCTCGGCGAAGCGGGCGCGTGCCTCGGGCGAGACGTCCATCCCGCCGACCAGCGGGGCCCCGATATCGGCGAGCCGATCGGCATGGTATTGGCCGATGTTGCCGAGGCCGACGATACCGGTTCGGACGGCCGGAAGCTCCGTACTCATCGCTCCTCCGTCTTGTCGGAGACGTTCCCGCGGCAACGTGTGTGGCCGCTCGTGGGCTCGTGGCCACCTACGGCAACCGTCGATCGCTGCGGAGAGGGCGTCTGGCTCGACTCAGTACAACTGTTCTTCACGTTCCTGTCGCTCATTGTCATGTTCTTGCTGTTGCTTTCGTGTGGTTCTCGTCCGGCGATACTGCCGGACGATCGGGATGACTTTGTGTCTGATATCGAGGGCGAACGAGACGATCCCGTAGATCCAGAAGAAAAACAGGGTCGTCAGCCCGCCGTAGTAGATGATCGGGATAAGCTCACTCATGCTGGCCACCCGATTCGGCCTCCGGGGCTGTGGCCTCGGGAGTCGGGGAGTCTTCGGCCATCTCCGCGATCCCGTGTCTGATCGCCTCACCGGAGGCGGTATCGAACAGGTGGATCTTCGACCGATCGAGAACGACCGAGACCGATTTGTCTTCGTCGATCTCCGTATCCGGATCGACGCTCATCAGCAACTGGTTCGACGCCGAGGAAGCCTCGTCGCTGGTCATCATCTCGCTGCTTGCGCCGTCCAGCGAGAGGTAGACGAAGATCTCGTTACCCATCGGTTCGAGAACGTCGGTTCGTGCCTCGATGACCTCGGAGCAACTCGTATCCGAGTCGCTGTTGTGGGTGAGGTAGATGTCTTCTGGGCGGATCCCCATCGTCACCGAATCGCCGACCGCGTGGTCGAGATCGGCCGGATCGAACTCGAGGTCGAAGTGATCGGACCGCAACCCGCCAGGCGTCAGTTCGCCATCGACAAAGTTCATCGACGGCGACCCGATGAAGCCGGCGACGAACAGGTTTTTGGGTTCGTTGTAACAGACGAGCGGCGGATCGATCTGCTGGAGTTCGCCGCCGTTGATGACCGCGATCCGATCGGACATGGTCATCGCCTCGGCCTGGTCGTGGGTGACGTAGATGATCGTCGTATCCAGCTGTTTGTGGAGTCGCTGGAGTTCGGTCCGCATGTGGACGCGCAGCTTCGCGTCCAGGTTGGCAAGCGGTTCGTCCATCAAGAAGACGTCCGGCTCGCGGACGATTGCGCGTGCGATCGCGACCCGCTGTTGCTGGCCACCGGAGAGTTCGCTTGGCTCCCGATCGAGCATCCCTTCGAGCTGGACGACGTCGGATGCGTTCTGGACTCGCTTGTCGATCTCGTCTTGGTCGTACTTCCGCAGCCGGAGGCCAAACGAGATGTTTTCGTAGACGTCCATATGCGGGAACAGCGCGATGTTCTGGAACACCATCGAAACCCCCCTGTCTTTCGGCGGGAGTTTGGTGACGTCCGTCTCACCGATGGTTACTGTTCCCGACGTCGGTTTCGTGAGGCCAGCGATCGTTTCCATCGTCGTTGACTTCCCACAGCCCGACGGCCCGACGAGGCAGACGAACTCGCCATCTCGGATGTTGAGGTTCATCTCGTCGACGGCGACGATGTCTTCGTAGCGTTTCGTTACGTCCGTGAGTTGTACTCGTGCCATTGTTACTCTTTAAGTGCGCCTTCGGTGAGTCCGCTAACGATTTTCTCCTGTGCGACCACGACGAGAATCAACATCGGCAACACGCCGACGATGCTAGCTGCTGCCATCAGATTGAAGTCCGTCGTGTACTGGGTCTGGTAGCTCAAGATGCCGCCGACCAGTGGCGACCACTGCCCGGGCTGGTTTTGCAGCGCCATGATCGAGCTAAAGAAGTACTCGTTGTAGACGGCGATGAACGTCAACACGGCGGCCGTCGCGACACCGGGTGCCGACAGCGGCATGATGACGCGGAACAACGCCCCCAGTCTGGTCGTTCCTTCGACGCGTGCAGCATCCTCGAGCCCGTCCGGAATCTGCGAATAGAACGTGGTGAGGATGAATATCGACAGCGGCAAGAACAGCGCGCTGAAGGGCATGATCATCGAACCGGGCGTGTTGACGAGCCGAGGCGGCTCGAACAGCTCGATCCCCAGGAAGGGGACCACGACCGCGTTCCCGAGGAACGCATCGAACAGCGGGATCAGGAACGCTGCCGGCGGGAAGTACGAGACCGCCAGGATGGCGAGCATCATGAATCCCCGGCCAGGGAACTCGAGGCGGCCGAAGACGTAGCCTGCGAGGCTCGCGAGGATCAGGACGATGATCGTCGTCGTCGTCGCGAGCACGAAGCTGTTGAACACGTAGAGGTGAAACGGCACCTGCTGGAACACTTCCACGAACGCGTAGACGTTGAACCCCTGGGGTGTCGGGAACGGAACCTCTCCGAGCAGCGGGATAGAGACGTCCCAGTTACCCTGTCGGATCAGGCTGTTCGGCGTCAGCGCCAGCACGAGCAGCCAGTAGAAGGGGAACAGTGTCGTCACGAGGAAAAACGCCATCACGACGTAGAACAGCGCCCTGTAGAGGCGGCTGCGTTTGTCCGGGTCGTTGACGACCCCGTGTGTCCACCGTTCGAGCAGTCCGAGATCGTCGGTCGTCTGTGACTGGGTGTCGGATGCGGTTGCCATTTAGAGCCCCTCCTTGTACTGCTGGTAGATGACGCCGAGAACGGCGATACCGATGATCACCGCCGTGACGAACGCGATCGCGGATGCGAGACCACGGTTCGTGTTGAACGTTTCGACGACCATACACGACAACGACGGAACGGTCGTACAGCCTGACACCGAGTCGATGAGCCCGTAGATCCGCATCGCGTCGATCGTCCGGAACAGGATGGCGATACCGAGAGCCGGTAAGACGAGCGGGAACGTAATCAGCTTGAACTCTTGCCACTTGCTCGCACCGGCGACTCGCGAGACGTCATAGAGGCTCCGGTCGATGCTCTGGAGCCCCGCGAGGATGAGCAACGCCATGAACGCTGTCGTTTTCCAGATGTCGGCAACGGTGATGATCAACAGCGAACTGAACGGATCGTTGAGCGTGTTGGTCGCGGCGACGATCCCCCAGTCTGACAGCGGACCCGTCAGGAAACCGGCCGACGGGTGGAACATCAGGTAGAAGATCATCCCCTGAATGACGATCGGGATCGCCCACGGGATGATGATCGCGGCGCGGACCCACCGGCGGCCACGGAAGTCCTGGTCAAGCACCAGTGCCTGTCCGAAGCCGATGATCGTCTCGAAAAAGACGCTCACGACGGTGAAGATCAGCGTGACTGCCAGCGCACTGCGGAGGAGCCCCTCAACGTGGATGAACGGGAAGCTCCCGCTTGTGCTGACACCAGGGAGGAACGTCGTCGTTCCCGGGAACCGTGGATTCGCTTCACCTGTGAACATCTGGACGTAGTTGGCGAGACCGACGAACTCGGGATCCGAGAGAACGTTCTGGTACAGCGACAGCTCGAGAGTCCGCAACAGCGGATAGAGTGCCACGGTAGCTAGCAACACCATCACAGGTGTCAACAGTAGGTAGGCGAACCCGGTTTCTCCGAGGTTCTCCATCCACCGCGTGATCGCGACGAGCGGCCCCGACCGGTTCGATTGTCTGGTGGGGCCTGTCCGGTCTTCAGTGCTCATCCTTACTCTTCAGTGGCTTCGAGTGCATCTTGGAGGTCAGCCGCAGCATCATCGGGACTCTTGTCCCCAGCAACGGCGAGGTTGACCTCTTCGGCGATGAGACCGGCCTGGTCCGACCAGACCTCCGTCACGGGACGTGACATGGCATTCTCTCCTGCAGCAGCGATCGTGTCCATGTAGTCTCCCATCGGATCGATCGCCTGGGCCTCCTCGCTTTCCAGCAAGTCGGGCTTCGGTGGGACCCATCCGAAGATGTCAGCCATGCCGAGGTAGAACTCGTCGCTCATCATTGCACGAACGACTTCGATCGCGTCCTCGGTGTGTTCGGAGTTGGGGTTGAGACACATGTTCCAGCCACCAAGGGCAGCCGTCGAGCCGCCTGTTCCGGGCTGGTTAGCATCATCCTGAGACACGGCGTACGGCATCGGCATCGCACCGTAGTCGTCGACCGTGAGATCGTATTCGTCGCTCCCGAGATTCTCGGCAATGGCATACGGCCAGTTACGCTGCATCACGCAGTCACCCGCAAGAATGGCTTCACGAGCGTCTTCTTCCATCCACGAGGTGATGTTCTCGGAAGCGAGTCCGACCGGGTAATCCTCGTTCGTATAATCGTCGTGTTCCTCGGCGACGAACGTTCGCATCATTTCGAGCCCTTCGATAAACTCCGGCTCGTCGATGGTCACCGGTCGATCGCCGACGGGACCGAGCAGGTTCTCGCGGCCGCCGAAGTACGCGCCGCCGAAGGATGACATGACTTCGTTCCACGTACAGCAAGCGGTCCCTTCGTACTGGTCCCACTGCGTTGCAAAGCCGAACTCGGCGTCGGACGCCTCGGTGATCTCTTCGGTAAGTTCGGCCCACTCCTGCCAGGTCATCGGCTCTTCGGCCCACTCGTCGAAGTCGTCGTCGTCGTAACCGGCCTCCCGAGCGTAGTCTTTGCGGTACTGCATCGTCGGGAAGTCAGGGAAGACTGGGACACTGTAGAGGTCTCCAGACTCTGGGTCACGGCCCGCATCGATGCTCGGCTCGAAGAACTCGTCTTCGAGGGTGGCGATATCGTTGTCGTCGAGATGATCACTTACGTTCGCGATGTGGCCGCGCTGGATGAACACGTTCACCCAGCCGACGTCCATCATCAGGAGGTCTGGCTGCGTCTCACCGGCCTGAAGCAGGTTCGTGTACGAGTCGCGTCGTTCGCCCGTGTCCTCGTCACCGGCCTGCAGTTCGATGTCGATTCCGTCTGCACCGTTGTCTTCTAGCAGTTCGATGAACTCGTCGCCGACCGACTCGATCATGACCGGGTCCGTCCCGATCACGACCGAATCCACGGACGCGTCATCACCGTAGATACAGCCCGCGAGGCCCACAGCGGCCCCGCCAGCGCCTGCTGCCTTGACGAACGTCCGCCGCGAAACGTTCGAGTGGTCGTTCTCGGTCTCCTGAGAGTACTGCTCACTCATAGGAAAGAATATGACAGACAATACTATTTATAATTATGGATCGAGTACAACAGCTGTTGTTAACTAGGAAAGCCGCCAGTCGGTTCGATCGGAGTATTCGGTTCTGAAAGACGTTCGTTCGGATATATCTGTTACTCAAACATCATTTACAACGACGGCAGAATCTTAGAAATTGCTATTGTCAACATAATAACTGACGTCGGTCAAGATATACGGCAATTGTTGCCGTAATAATTGAGATAGGCGAACAATGGGACGTGTCAGACAACCGATTATCAAAACGACCGGGACCGTCGTCACGAGGCCGACGATGGCACCTACTCGACGGACTCGATCGTGATTCGCGTCGCCTCGAAGTCCTCAATCATCGCCCCCCAGCCGCCGACGGTGTAGGTTTCCTCGTCGGTCGCAAGCGTCAGCGACGCCTCGCCGGCGAGCTGTGAGAGCGGCGTCGCGCGGTCGTCGTCCGGGGAAATGCCGGCGTAGCTCGCATCGACGATCGTCCCGTGCTGGGTTATTTCACGTCCCGTGTCTGTCGCAAAGCCCTGAATTGTCGCATCGACCCGGCGGCCATCCTCGAGCAGCGGGACGACCTCGCGGAGACACTGCCTGAGGTCGACGTACGTGACCGGCGGGTCGTTGCTGCGCGCCGAGTACATCGTCTCGTGGACTTCCCAGAGGCAGGTCTGGAAGTACCAGTTGAACACGTAGGCGTGGGTTCGGTCGTTAACGATAACGCCGTACTCGTTCGTCGAGCCACCGTGTGGCGAGAAACACGTCCAGGAGCGATCGATGAGGGCGACAAACGGTGAGGGAATGTCACGGTACCGTGCCTCGGTACAGGTCTTGGTCAACATGTCGTCGGTCGGCAGCTCCAGGTCCCCACCAAGCGCCGGAAACAGACAGAGTTTGACGTCGGCGCCGTTCTCGATCGCAGTCTCGAGCGCCGCCGAAAGGTCGCCAAACTGGGCGGGCGTCAGCCCGATCTGGACCTGGTTGGTAGCCGATCGGATCAGCTCGTCTGCCTGTGCGAGAACCGTATCGAGCCGCTTGACGATACTGACTTTGTGTTCCTCGATGTCCGGGCGACTCCAGCGGTCTTCGATCTCGCTGGCGGCAGTCTCGAACCGGTTCGCCCGGGTCCGTAGATCGGCCAACACGTCCGCCGGATCGTGTGCTCGTGCATGGAGGCTGCCCTGGTCGTAGGTTTCGATATACTCCTGTTCCTCGAGAGCACGCAAGACGTCGTAGATCCGCGGGTCCGGGACCGAGCTGGCACCCGCGACGTCGGTCGCCGGCGCGGAGCCGAGCTCGAGTAGGGTCACGAACGCGTCGGCCTGATACGGCGAGAGGCCGGCGTCCTCCAGTATTTCGGTGAGTTCGTCGCTATCCATCCAGACTCACCTGGTTCGGCGCTGTCGCGCCGATGGGCACCGCCCGTATTGATACCGGAGCCGCCCGTCTCGGCGTGACACACCGTTTTGTCTGTCTCCCACCGCTTTGTGCATTCTTGAAAGATTATAACACCAAATGTAAAAAAGACTGTCGCTGGCGCCACACTCAAGACAATTCAAAGAAAACGGGGGCGGTATGACCGATCTTCTGGACCGAGTTCGCCGGCCGGAGTACACCGGTGAGAACCGATGCTGGCCATGTACGATTACGAACGGGTTGTTGCTGACACTCGTCGTCGGTGTGCTGGCGAGTCGCGGCCGGCGGGTCGCTGCTGTAGCGGTCGCTGCCGTCGGAACGGGAGCGATCGCGCTCCGTGGCTACGTCCTCCCCTACACGCCGCGGGTTGCACCGCGACTCGTCGCGACGCTGCCGATCGATCCGTTCGATCACGGCGACCAGCCCACCGATACCGGCTCGCTGTCAGACTCGGCCGTGGCAGCCGACGAAAATCCACCGGCGGTGACCGGTGAGGACGTCCTTGCCGAACTCATCGCGGCCGACGTCGTGGTGCCGGCCGACGAACAGCTCTATCTCGCATCCGACTTTCGGACGGAGTGGCGTCGGGAGATACGATCGCTGCGGGAGTTCGATCTCCCGACACTCGCGGAACTCGCTGATGAGCAGACACCAGCCGCGATCGACACGCGAGCGGAGCAAAGCTGGGGGCGTCCGATTCTCGTCCTCGACGGAGGCGGGATTCCGGTCACGCTCAGACGGGGTGTCGCCGTCGCCGAACTCGCCGCCGCACGAACACTCGACGGCCGCGTCGACGGCGCGGTCGCCCGCGCCGCTGGCCGTCCGTTGCGATCGCTTCTCGAGTCGTGTCCGCTCTGTGACGGCGAACTCACCATCACCCAGTCGTCGTGTTGTGGCGAAACGACCCCGATCGGCGAGACGCCGACCGAGAAACTGGCCTGTCCGTCCTGTAACGAGCGGTTCTTCGTCTTCAACGAATCCGAGCGCTGACCGGTAGAACGGGGTTGGTTGCCCACGGTCGAGACGGCCTGGCTGTCGGTCGCCAGCGATCGGGGTCGATCACGCCCCGTCACCGATCGAGCTGACGGCGTCCCGATCCGGGAGCGCTGCCATCGCACCGGCGGCGGTCGTCGCCGCGGCCCCCACCGCGTTGGCGAACGACAGCGTCTCGGCCAGGTCGCGGTCCTCGCGTAAGCCGGCGATCGCGCCGGCGAGGAAGGCGTCTCCGGCGCCAGTGGTATCGACAACATCGGGGTCGTAGCCGGGGTGGGTTGCCGTCCCTGTCCACGGCGTGTTCTCACCCGCAACGGCGATCGCGCCCTCACCGCCCCGTGTGAGAAACACCACCTCTGGCCCAGCCGCCATCGCGTCTCGTGCGATCGCCTCGGCGGAGTCTCCCTCGAAGCCGAGTCCTGCGAGTTCCCCTTCGGTCGCCTTGAGCACGTCTACGTTCGCGAGCGCCTCCCTGACGGTCGTGCGATAGGTCTCTTCGTCGGGCCACAGCTCCGGCCGCTCGTTCGGATCGAACGAGATCGTACACCCACGGTCGGCAGCCCGTTCGAGCAGGTCGAGTGTCGCCTCGCGTGAGCGTCCACTCGAGAGTGCGACGCCGCCCGCATGAACCCACCCGCAGTCCGCGAGGACGTCGTCGTCGATCCGCCCCGGTTCGAGCCGTGTATCAGCGGTTCCATCCCGGTAGAAGGAGAACTCGCGATCGCCCGTCTCGTCGTGTGTGACAAACGCGAGCGACGTCTTCGCGTCGGGATCGAGTTCGCAGAACCGATCGGGAAGCCCGTGGCTCGTAAGCGTCTCGTGAAGGTACCGTCCGAAGGGATCGTCACCGACACGCGTCCAGAAAAGCGGCGTATGCTCCAGTCGGGCGAGCGCCACGGCGACGTTCGCCGGTGCACCACCGGGTCGCCGATCGAAGCCGTCGATCGACCCGATCGGGCCGGGTTCCTCCGGCAGGAAATCGATCAGTGTCTCGCCAGCGACCAGGATTTCGTCGTTCATACCATCCCTGTTGGGCCGCCCAGAATAAGATATTGGGGAGCCGGCAGTGAGGGCTTTTACGCTTCTCGTTCCAGAACCTCGACACCGATCAGATCGTCACCGGTGAGCGCGCGGATGTAGGCGCCGCCAGCGATCGAGACGTGGTCGAAGTCGTCCTCGCTCAGACCGTACATCTCGATCGATCGGGAGGTGTCACCGCCGCCGACGACGGAGAAGCAGTCGGTCTCGGCGATGGCTTCGATCGCGCCGACGGTGCCGACCGAGAACTTCTCGTCCTCGAAGACGCCCAGTGCACCCTTCATGAACACGGCGTCCGAATCACGGATGATCGGGTCGTACTTTTCGACCGTTTCCTCGGAGATATCCATGTAGTCGTATTCGGCGGCGTTGAGCGCTTCGTTGCTGTGTTCGGCGCGCTCGCCATCCTCGTCCTCGTAGGCGAGTCCGTCGGCGAGTTCGATCTGGTCGCCGCGCTCCTCTAAGAGATCGTGGATAACCTCCTTGTTCTGTTCCCACTGGCTGTCGTAGAGGTCGAGATCGTCGTGGCGGTCATAGCCGACGTCGTGGCCTGCTGCACGCTGGAAAAGCTGGCCGGCGATGCCGCCCATACAGAAGGTGTCGATCTTGTCTCCGAGCGTGTTCATCACGCCGATCACGTCGGTGGCTTTGGTGCCGCCGATGACCATCGTCACCTGCCCGTCGAACTCGCGGGTGGCGATCGCGGTGTTTGCTTCGTACTCGGTTTCCATGACACGGCCAGCGTAGGCCGGCAGGACGAGCGGGAAGCCGACCAGTGAGGCGTGCGATCGGTGGGCTGCGGAGTAGGCGTCGTTGATGTAGGCGTCGAACTCCGGTGCGAGTTCCTGGACGAACTCGGTCTCGGCTTTGACCTCGGGCTCCTCCTCGGGGAGTTCGTCGTCGCACATGCGGGTGTTTTCGAGCAGAAGAATCTCGCCGTCTTCGAGGTCTCGAATCGCTGCGATCGCGTCCTCGCCGAAGGTGTCGGTGACGAACTCGACATCGTGGCCGACGTGGTCAGCGAGGATGTCAGCGTGCTGTTCGAGCGAAACGAACGTATCGCGGCCGGGGCGACCCTGATGGGCCATACAGACGACGCGGTGGCCGGCCTCGGCGAGTTCACCGATCGTCGTGGCGTGGCGCTCGAAGCGGCGGTTATCCTGGACCTGTCCATCCTCGACTGGCGAGTTCAGATCGAGGCGGACGAGGACGCGCTGTGCAGCTGGCAAGTCGTCAAGCGTGTTGAATGCGGCCATTGGCGTACGGTTGACTGGGGAGACAAAAAAACCGTCTGTTGTCGGCTCGCTGGTAGCGGTTCCGCCAGGCGGCCGCCACGGAATATCGTTCCGGGTCGGCTATGTCAGCGAACACTGCGCGAGTCCCATGCGTGATACTGTTGCCCACCGTATGTGAAAACTCGTCGGCCGCGACGGGTCGAGCGACCGACAATAACTCCGATCGATCGTCCCTGTCGAACTGGAATCAGTCGTCAGCAGGTGCAGCCGTGCCGCGATCGATGTCGATGTTCCCGGCGTCGAGTTCGGCTTCGACGTTGCGGGCTGCTTCGACCATGTTCGCCATCTTGCCGTAGGCGACCTCGCGAGGCAGGAGCTTCACACCACAGTCGGGCGAGACGACGAGCTGTTCAGGCGGGACGATCTCCAGGCCCTTCGTGATGTTCTCCTCGATCTGTTCGACCGATTCGACCTCTGCGACGTGGACGTCGGTGACGCCGAGTGCGAGATCGGCGGTGAACTCGGGGTCTTTGAAGACGTCGAGCTGGTCGTAGTCGCCGTTGGCGAGTTCGAGGTCGAACTCGTCGACGGGGAACTCCAGGATTTCGGGGTAGATCCGCGAGTAGTCGCCGTAACAGACGTGAAGACCGATGCGGACCTCCTCGGGAATGTCGGCGACGATGTGTTCGAGCGCCTCGCCGACGATCGCGTGATCGTCCGGCGTCGTCGCGAGCGCGGGCTCGTCGATCTGGATGTAGCGTGCGCCGGCCTCGACGAGCTTCTCGATCTCCTCGTTGACGAGATCGGCGAGTTCGAGCGTGAGTTCGTCGTCGTCGTCGTAGGCCTCGTTGAACGACCAGTTCGCAAGCGTGTAGGGACCCGTGATCGGCACCTTGACCGGCCGGTCGCTTGCCTCAGCCGTGAACTTGTACTCGTCGACGAGCCAGCTTTCGTCGTACTCGACCTCACTGACGACGCTTGGCTTGTCGAAGTAGTTGTGCCCCCAGACCTTGACGGGGCCGTTGAACTCGTAGCCCTCGATACGGTGGGCGAAGAACTCGACCATCTCGTTGCGCCGCATCTCGCCGTCGACGACGACGTCGAGTCCTGCGCGTTCGTGTTCGTCCGTGATGAGACGAGCAGCATCGTCTTTGGCCTCCTGGTAGTCGTCCTCGTCGAACCCGTGGTCGGGGTCCTGGTAGAGCTCTTTGGCGCGGTTCAGCCACTTCGGCTTCGGATACGAGCCGACGACGGTCGTCAGCAGGAAATGGTCGTTCGGGTGATCGTCAGGTCGGAACTGGTCTCTGTTCTCGTTCGTGCTCATGCTGCTTTCACCTCGGCGAGATCCGCGGCTTCAGCAAGGACCTCGAGTTTTTCTTCGTACTTTGCGTACGGCAGGTAGAACGTCTCCGTGTTCGTGGTCAGGTATGCCGTTTCGAACTCCGTGACGGGGATCTGGTCGAACACCCAGTCGACGCGATAGCGGATTGCTTCCGGATCCTCGACGAGCGTGTTCTGGCCGTCGGCCAGACCCAGGGAGATGCTGTCGGTCGCGCCGTACTCCTGGATGTTGTAGAGGTTGTCGTCCTGGTTCGCGACGAAGTCGAAGCCGACCGCGTCGATCTCGGCGTCGAGCAGGTGAGCGTAGACTTTCTCCTCGAGTG
>LFCJ01002347.1_pt1 | contig 13626 bp, 17 predicted proteins | sample 643141 | NCBI WGS metagenome assembly LFCJ01 (sample SAMN03766243, study PRJNA286221) | soda lake metagenome | biome: soda lake; feature: Kulunda steppe; material: water; isolation source: sample B1-Br-g2 brine of Lake Bitter-1 | place: Russia: Kulunda steppe | collected 2010-07 | reverse complement strand
TAATGACCTTCTTCCTCGTTTGATGGTGGAGGTTTGCCTGGTGCTTGCACCAGATGTAAACTTCTTCCTTAATTCACGCAAACAGGGGATACCTTGTTAGCGTAGTCTTTTCTTTTCTTTTCTTTTCCCTTTAATCTGTAAATGGACCATACGATATGGTGATTGAGCTTAACAGCTGCCTGCCTGCTCACTGAGAACACAAAAATCACTTTCATCAAGAAGAGTATCCAGAAGGCTTGCACTTTTTACATTTTACAGTCTCAACAAGAGAGGAACATTGGTGTCAATTATCTGTCGTTCTAACAGTGATGTCGGCTTAAGGACAACACGAATGGAAAAATCCTAGCATTACTTTGGTTTTGCAAGGCCGGGCGGCGCATAACATGCTAAGCGATTACACATAAGCTTGTGGCTTTTCATACCAACTAACTTTGCTTTGCGTGATGCTCTGATAATCGACTCTATGCAGATCTAATCTTTCATCAAGGCACTAACTCAGGTAGAACTAGCTAGCACCTCACCTAAGTTGGTCAGTAGCTTATTATTAAGGGTACTGTTGAGGCGCACACATCTGAATTTTATGAGGGTTCTGGACAAGATACCCATCAGTGCGCCCCAGGTGCAATTCACTGGACTATGCTCAGGACATGAGCTGACAGATGATGATTCAACTGGACAGATCTCTCTAGAGCTTGATTCAGTTCCAACTTAACTGCAGGATTCATTGAATTGGCCACCAAGCCCAACTCCCTGCCACAGCCTGCATGCAGGCCATTCAGCCCAATTAAGATATAGTGGGCTCTGGATCTCATCTAAATCAATAAAATGATGGGCTCTGGATCCCATCTGAATCAATGGTCATTCCGAAGTAGTCACTGCATGAATCCATCCAAACATCATGTAAATCCAAATGGGTGATTAAAAGTCACTGCATGAATCAAATGAACCCACTTGATTTACTCAGGATTCCAAGGACCACAACTTTCTGACGAAGACCAAATATCCAGGTGGTTTGCTCAAGCCCACAGGATTATCCATCAAAACTTTGTTTTTGCATAAAGTCCTTACATTGAGGAGCCCCTGCGATTGCTTGTACAGCTCAATTTCGAGAAAGCCTCTTTTAATTTCTTCCATCCGTATTGTGCGCACAGAATGCTGTGTGCAAGGGACACATTACCACCAAAATATATGTGCGGGGAAAGCACAAGCCGTTTCATGTGGAACCAAAGCCCATATGCGCATTTATGCAACACCTATACCATTTTATCTTCAAATTCGTCTAAGAAGGATTGAAGCAGCAGCAGCAGCAGCAGCAGCACAGCTTCCCAAGCCTCTAGAACTTCTAATAAAGCAAATTTTGGAAGTTTTCAAAGCAAGGCAAGTATCATCAGTGCAGATAGACTGAATCTAATATCATGCACATGTGTACACGAGCTTCTCGCCTCGTTGTAAGGTTAACCCAGAGTTTTTTGACATCTCGGTCGTGCGTTACATCAGTATTGTCGCATTCAAACATATTGTTTATGAAATTTGATGTAATTCATCGCCCAAAATGCTGCGGTCTGGTGCCAGTCCTGTCCAGGTCAGCCCTAACACAAGGAGCAAGCTCCTCTTCCAGCTCAGCCCTGCAAGAAGCAAGCTCGCCTCCAGGAGGGCCCCACGGGTGCCATCAAGAAGGGTTGTTTCAATCAATGCAGCGGCTGGTCTAACCAAGAGATTGGTAAGTCTGAACCCTTGCGAGATTCCATCGCTTGTACATACACGAATCATACATCGCTTGTTTGTACACATATTCGCACAGCAAATGCAAGTCATGGATTGTAGCAGAGCTTCTTGGACAGGTTGCTTCCATTTGTTGTGCCTGCACAGGCCATTTATGATGTGGACTCAAAAATGGAAGAGCATGCAGGTGAGTCCAAAATACTGCTTATCACTCCTGCTATTTTTGCAGTCACTCTTCTTTCATTATGACTCGCACTTTTGCAAGCGTGAGTATGGTAGGCGTCCAGAACGAAGTAATGGATATGGAGGGGCCCCCGGGGGAGGATGATACCACTTTCCTTTGCACAGTTGTGCGAGCAGCTCATCTTCTTACCCCACGCAGACCACCTGGACTATCGCTGGGAGCGTTATAGTAGTCTTAAGAATGCCATTCAAGAAAATGAAGGTGGCCTGGACAAGTTCAGCCAGGTAGGTAGCTGCTAATGCTCCATCATAACATCTTGCAGTATCCTCCATTGCAGAGATTCAGCAACTGTCCAAACGAGGCTCTTACTGCACGATTTGTAGCTCATGCACGCCAATCATGCACTCAACTAAAACTACTTGCCTTTCACAGGGATACAAATACCTGGGCCTGAATCATGCCGATGGTGCAACCATCTACCGTGAATGGGCACCAGCAGCTCAAGCAGTTGCCCTCATTGGTGATTTCTCGGGGTGGCAGGAGGCAAGTACCCATGCAATGGAAATGATAGTTATCTTGAGTCCAGGGTCAGCCCTGCATTTTGCCGGTCTTAGTGTCCGTCCGGAATCCCTGTGTTGCACAAAAGCGAGCTAGGGCGGGCGTCCTGCAGGCAAAAATGACACAGCAAGCAGCAAGGGAAGAGAATGATCTTGCGTTTTGCAGCTCCTGTTCCAACATCTTGATCTGCAGGTGTGGATGAACAAGGGCGACTGGGGAGTTTGGGAAGTAATACTACCTGATGGTGGGTCTGAAATTTGCAGCTTGCAGTCTGCTCCCTTGGCTCCAAGCCCTTCTTGCATCAGGAGGAACCATTGCTCCTATTCGTTGCCTATTGGGTTGTTCTGTGTGGCTGTATATGATTTGCTTTAGCACATATCCAGGCATGTAATCGGCATGCTTTTTTGGTGAATTCTGCTCCTGAAGATAACGTGCTCTACAGACCTGCTCTGCACTGTCTGTGTGCCGTTGTGCCCACAAGATGGTCGGTTGACTTTGAATGTAGGGCCCGATGGTTTACCTGCCATTCCCCACTGTTCACGGCTGAAGGTTAAGCTGCAGACTCCCTTCGGGAATTGGATTGATAGGCTCCCTGCTATGATTAAGTAAGTCTGGCTCTGTAGGCTGGTGTTGGGTGCCCTGTTCGAAGATATCTGTGTGTGCATAATTGCGTCACTCATACTCACAATGAAAGATAGCATCTTCTGTGTGCAAAGCAGATGAAGTACCTTCCATAGAGACCAACCTCTGTTATGCGTGTCGTGCTGCAGGTGGGCGACGCAGGAACCAAGGCTGGGTGCAACATATGATGGGGTGCACTGGGACCCCCCTCCCAATGAAGCTTACAAATGGTAAGATAGATTTGTGGAGGCAGGCAGGGAGGAAAGAAAGGCAATTGGGCCTAGCATTGCTCTAGGCATGAGGGATATGGACCATGCTCAAGATGATTTGCAGCTTAGTTTGTGTAACCCCAATTGGGTCCTTCATTGTGCCAGGACAAGGGACAGAGTTTTCGAGTTCACACCACAGGAGCTCATTTAATCCCTTGTCAACGTGTCCATACTTAAAATTGCACCTTGTCCCTGCAGGCGCTATCCCCGGCCCCCCAAGCCTTCAAGCCTGAGGATCTATGAAGCCCATGTGGGCATGTCAGGCGAGGAGTCTGGGGTGAGTGTAGACAGATACTTTGACAAGCTCCCACTTGCCATGGCTTGTGCCCCATTGTTGGCAGGCTGGTGTCAGGCTGACTCTGCACTTGTCCTGCGTGCTTTCAAAGTAAGCGAATGTGACTCAGCATGGGATAACTGACAGCGCAGGCGTGTCTTGTGCTCCTTGTAGCCGTATGTGACAGCCCTTACCTTGCTGCCGTACTGCAGGTGGCGTCCTACTCCTACTTCAGAGACAATGTAAGCGTGTGATCCTCATGACTGTGATAAGCAGGATTCTTTGGTGCTCCATGGTTTGATTTGGAGCTCATGGCGGGAAAGGAGCACTTGTTCCATGGCATCATGTGTGCTTATTGGCGTGTCAAACGGCCCATGCGTGCTAGTGTTGCAGACGTTAGCCCAGTGGCAGGTGGGTCTGAACTTTTCCCTGACACAATGATTTCAAACCTCAATTTACCTTTGTGGCAGGTGCTACCACGCATCAAGAAGAATGGTTATACAGCCGTGCAGCTGATGGCTATCCAGGAGCACGCGTACTATGGCTCCTTCGGCTACCATGTGACAAATCCCTTTGCAGTGAGCAGCCGTTCTGGAAATCCCTGTGAGCTCAAGGTCAGTGTGGAAAGGGCTTGCACTGCAGGATGTGAGTGGTTTGGCTCTTACAGGCATACAACTTGCTCCTTGCTTTAGCATGCCCTCAGAGGGTGAACCAGGGTCCTCACTCATCATGCCAGTAAAACCTAGTTGCCGGTACATCACTTGTGCTTGGACATACCCTTGCCTTGCAAGTCTTGCCTGTGCTGCTTTGGAGGGGAATCCATTCTGCTTTCCCTTCAGATTGAAATAGAAGTCTTGGACTCTTCTTATCTTACACCTCTTGTCGCTTTGACTTGCTCACCACACGGAGGTCTCTGCCTGCCCATTTAGCGTCTGAATGTCCTGTGCTGCTAGGGAGCACCCTACGTGTCCCCAACTGCTTGTAAGCAACTTTGATTGCGTGCAGTCATTAATTGATGAAGCGCACCGCCTGGGGCTGGTTGTGCTGCTGGACCTTGTACACAGCCACATAAGCAGCAACCAAGTGGATGGCCTGGCAGGTAGCTGCACTGCACTCTGTGCATGGGCTTGCTGTGCATGGGCTCGCTGTGCCCTGGCTCGCTGTGCATGGGCTCGCTGTGCATCTTTGGGGGTGCGCGGTGAAGACCAAGCAAAACATGGACCAAGCAAAACATGGACCAAGCGTGCCCTGCTCTTGTCATTCACCATAGCTCTTCCCTTTCCTCACGAGCAGCAGCAATCCCTTGCAAGTTTGCACAACCACATCAGGCAGTGGCCATGTCGTGGTCCCCCTAGTGCACGTGCAGTCAGAAGCTGAGTAGAACAGCAAGCAGTGCCTCTGTGGTGCGTATGAAGTTGGCATTAAACTTTGATAAGCGTACTCGGTCTCTCCAGTGCATATGCCGTCGGAAAGCAAGTAGCAAAGCACTCAGGAGGAAAAATAGTCACTGGCTTGCTGCTTGGGCATGCCTCACAAGGGTGTCGAGCTCCAGAGGACACTGCATGGACAGGCACTTGTTACCCAGCTGCTTCCCTTTTGATGCACTTCAACAAGAAATTGCAGTCTAGTAAAAAGAAAAGAAAATCCAAAGCCCTGGTTTTCATGCTGTCACAGCAGCCTGTGTGTGGTGGCCTTGTCTGTGCAGGCTTTGACATGGGCCAGGATGAAAGCATGAGCTACTTCCATACAGGAGAGAAAGGTTACCACCAGGCCTGGGATTCAAGGTGCTTCTGCTACAGGTGAGTCGACGGCGCGTACACACACGCACACTCACATACACACTTACTTGCATGGCAAATGTCGGCTCTTTACTCAATTGACAATTCAACAGCATGATCATGAATGGGGAGCTAGCAGCAGGAAAAAGTGGCACGCCATTGGAATTGAATGCTGATCTACAGCAGGGTACTGGAGAATGCTTTGGCATGGATCCTCGTTTCCAAATCCTTGTAATGGTACTCTTTTCATCCAGCATTCTGCTCCCATCTTTCCTAATTGCAGCAACTGGGAGACACTTCGCTACCTGCTGTCAAACGTCCGGTTTTGGTTGGAGGAGTACAGGTGGGCAGCAGCTTTGTGAATTTGTAGCCGAGCGTTGCTGGTATTGCCCTGTCTGTGCGTTGTCCATGTTGCACCGTGTCTGTGCGCTGCTGATGTCGCCCTGTCAACAAGTACAAGTTGCTCCCTGAGCATCCTATTCATACAATACTTGCAAATTGCTTCCATGCTTGACACAGATTTGATGGCTTCAGATTTGATGGGGTGACCTCAATGTTATATTGGGATCATGGCCTGAACAGAGCCTTCAGGTGAGGACCCTTTGTTTGCCTGCTAAGTGCATGAAAAAGTGGTCTACAATTCAATCTACGGCTGCTGTGCATCCCTCCCTCTCAACCCCCCCCCCCTTAACACACATGCATGAAATTGCGACTGTACCCTCACATTCACGTGTGCACCCTCATACTTGTGCATGTGCTGGCACACAGTGGGGACTATTCTGAGTACTTTGGACTCTCCACCAATGTAGATGCTTGTGTATACCTCATGCTGGCCAACGAGATCATCCACAAATCCCAGGTTCGGCTCTGGTATTAATACCTGTAGGAAAAGCATGAGAGGGCTGCGTGGTGACTTTCAGGGCTCAATTGTGACATTGCAAGGTGGCTGTTTAAGAACCTGCTTGCTCTGGCCCTCTGCTGAGCTCCGCTCTGCATGCTTAACATGACTCAGATGCTTCATCCTTCAGACTTGCAAGTATTGCATGCATGTGGGTGCAATTAGTTGCTGGCGCAAGCGTGTACACTATGCCTATACAGAGATCAACACACAATTCTGCAAGGCTGAGCAAGCCCGGCAGGCTTATTCCATGCCCCTTGACACGGCACACCGTGTAGGCTATTAGCATCGCCGAAGATGTGAGTGGAATGCCTGGACTTGGCCGACCAGTGCATGAGGGCGGGCTGGGGTTCGATTACAGGTATGCCAAAATCCCCCGTGCATGGACTTTGCAAGTGCGCACATCTTTAGGCCTAAGAGTGGTCGCAGTGAGCAGGGCTCTTTGCATGGCACCCGGCCCAGACAGTCACCAAGCAATGCTGTGGCGGCGTTTGTCTACACAACCTGCAGGCTGGGCATGGCCATCCCCGACAAATGGATCGAGCTCTTGAAGCACAAACTGGATGAAGACTGGCGCATGCTTGACATCGTTAGTGCTCTGTGCAACAGGTACTACCTGGACCAAAGATGCGTGCAGCGGCGCTGAGTGGCTTGTACGTCCTGTGGGGGCACATGTTACAGATAGAAATACTAATTCACCCAGTGTATGGCTCGGTGGAAGAATGAAAAGATGACATGCATGACGCAAATTAATGCAATGTTTTGTTCAAATCTAAGCATGCCTTGCTCCCTGCCTTACCGCAGGAGGTACACTGAGCAGACTGTTGCTTATGCAGAATCGCATGACCAAGGTGCGGCCACGCATGTGCATCCTGAGTACGATTGCCACCAAGAAACTTTGCCAAAGCAGTGAATGAGACCTTAACTTGACTTGGAATGAGCACAGACATGGTTCACGGATGCTTAATTGAGTGAGTTAAGGTTTGCAAGAGTTCTGGGCTATTGCTCTGTACCTGGTGCTCATGCACAGCATGCTTGCACCTGTTATGTCAATGCTCCTCTTCATGCAAAACAATTTGTCTCTTACCTTACTGATTACTGCAAACAGCACTTGTTGGAGACAAGACAATCGCCTTCCGGCTCATGGACAGTGCTATGTAAGTGTGATTATTTGTCACGGCATGCTGGTAAACAAAATGTTGACCGAGTCCTTGCTTTGGTGATGACCATGCCTGACTGTGTGAATGTGTGTATTTGTATGTGTAAGCATCTTGGCACTTTTATTCCTTTACAAACCTTTGAGAGCAGAGTGGGCCTTAGGTTGTCCTATTTTGCTTGTGCTTGTTTTCATTTCCCAGGTACGACAGAATGAGCACCTTCCAACCTGCAGATATGGTTGTAGCAAGAGGCATGGCCCTTCACAAGGTAGAGTCCCCATGTTCGAGATAATATATTGAAATTGGAGTTTGAGAATGGAACCCAGGTTGAGTCATTACAACTGTAGTCCCAAACTTTGGTGACTAGACCCAAACCTGTTGGTATGTTCATGGTCTTGCTCCTCCTTAACATAAGGGGATGCTTGTGTAGCTGGCATGGTGGCTGCAATTTGCAGCTGCAAAGCTGCTTGACTAAGCACTCTGCTTCACTCTTACTCGTGCAACCAAATGCAACTCTTTACTACCTCAAAATGCACAGATGATCAGGGCAGTCACTGCCGTGCTTGGGGGTGAGGCGTGGCTCAACTTTATGGGCAACGAGTTTGGGCATCCTGAGTGGATCGATTTCCCCCGCGAAGGGAACGACTGGAGTCACTAGTGAGTTGGCGGTCCCCCTTGATTTTTTAGTTAACAGGGTGGAGCACTTAGAACAGTTCATGAAGCGCTGCTCTCAGACAAGAGTGATATAAGAGGAGGAGGCCCTGATCCTGCATGCTTCTGGTGAAATTGGAAGTGGTCTGGTTGAGGCTTGAGCAATGACGATTGCACAACAAGTAGCATGACCTGCACCTGGCTGCCCGACGGCACCAGCGCTCATCCAGATGCTGCCTAGGTGCCCAAGCTGCACCGCCACTCACCTGCTCCATCTCCCTATGCCGTTGGCACACCCAGCTCCCAGAGGGAGGAACCCTCTCATCTCTCTGCACCCTTTCCTCTCTTCGAACCCTTCCCATCTCTGTGCTCTCCCACCTCTCTGTAACCTCCTGCCTCTCCAAACTCACCCATCTCTCCCCCCCACCCATGGCACACCCAGCTACTGCCGCCGCCAGTGGTCCCTTGGAGACACAGAACACCTGCGGTACTCACAGCTTGGGGCGTTTGACAGGGCTATGATGGAACTGGATGACAGGTGGGTGGTCGTGGATCATTCACCCAGTGCCACCAGCATGCGCACATTGAGTGGGCTTTTTTCCCCAAAGCTTCCAGGCACAGAACATTGGTTGGGGCCTTTTTTCCCCAAAGCTATCAGGCACAGAACATTGGGTGGGGTCTTTTTTCCCAGAGCTATCAGGCACAGAACATTTAGTGGGGTCTTCTTTTCCCCAAAGCTATCAGGCACAAAAGCAGTAGGAGCAGCCCCCGCTCCCTCTGCTCCCTACACCACATGCACGCGCTTCATGCTTTTGTCAACACCCAGCACGTGCAGCAGCCCAGCCGCGCTTAAAGGCAAATGCTGATTGTCTGGCGCTCCAGCTCGCATGATGCCCGTACACACCTGACCCGCGTGAGTGCCACACCTTGTCTTGTCCTGCAGGTTCAGCTTCTTGAGCAGCAAGCACCAGTGGGTGACCCACATGGACGAGGCTGAGCAGGTAGGGGCATTGTCCCGGCGCTTGGGGACAGATGATGCTGCCCTTGGAACTCAGCCAACCCAGCAAGGACGCCTACTTAGACGCCTCTTGCACTGCGATTCCACCAGGGCTCTGGGGCTGACCTACAAAGTTCAACTTTTAGGGCAGGCCTAGCGACACACGCCCAACAAAAGCATTTGGGCATGCTCATTCAGGGCATGATAGGTCTACCTGCAGGTGCTGCTGAACAGATTCTTTCCAACCTTTTCCATGTGTGATGTGCAGGTGCTGGTGGCAGAGCGAGGGCCGCTGCTCTTTGTCTTCAATTTTTCACCCACCAACACATACAAAGACTACAAGTGCGTGCTCGCATCACGTCACACCTTCTAGAAGGTTTTGCCCAAGAAATTGGGCAAAACACAAGGCTCTCGCTAAAAGCACGAATAAAAGCTGTTTTTCCCCTTGCCATGCCGCCGACTAGCTGTGTGTGCATATTTGTGTCATGCTGTGCATATATGGACTGCTGTCCCTCCTGGCACGCTCGTGCTCCCAAATTTCCTGGGTTTGGCTGCCTTCTTCTCGGTGATCTGTACATACAGCCCCTTCTAATCACACAAAGCTGCATCATCTGATTGCAGGGTGGCAGCCCCAAAGCCTGGAAAGTGGAAAGTGGCCTTTGATTCCGATGCCTTTTGCTTTGGTGGCAATGGTTCTGTTGCCTGGGATGCCGACCACTTCACCACTCCGGCAGGGCCTGAGGCTTTCAATGGAAGGTAGGCAAAGTGCAGGCCAAATCTGCTGCAGCTGCATTGTGGGACAAGAACCCATGTTCTGCATGCCCTAGTCGTTTCAGCTCCTGTCTCACCTGCCCAGATTCATTTGCCTTCTCAGCAATGCGCATTGCGCTCACCAGGGAAGAGGCAGCGCACACATTCATGGGCCCAATGTGCCAGGTTTTGTTCCCTTTTGACTCCAAAAGGTCATGCCCCCTGAGAGTACCGGCCGTGTGTGTGTGTGCGCGTGTGTGTGTGTGTTCACTTCCCTGCACAGGGAGCGCGATGCGCTGTTGTGGCTGCTGTCTTGCCTTATGTGGCACGAGAACCAGCACACACACACTCAGGACCAGCACACACACTAAGGACCAGCGCACACACATACAAACACAGGACCAGCACACACACTGGGCACACACTGAGGACCAGCACACACACTGAGCACACACTGAGGACCAGCACACACACTGAGCGCACACTGAGGACCAGCACACACACTGAGCACACACTGAGGACCAGCACACACACTGAGCACACACTGAGGACCAGCACACACACTGAGCACACGCTGCGGACCAGCACACTGACACACATACACACCCACCCACCAAGCACACACTGAGGACCAGCACACACTGAAGACCAGCACACACTGAACTGCTGCTGCTGCTGCATGTGCTGATGGCCCTGCACAGGGACCAGTTCATGATGGTGATGAGCCCATCGAGGACTGTGGTCGGCTACTTCTGCGCGGACGTGAGTAGCAGTGCTCACACAGGCAAACACGCAAGCGCGATAGCCATGCGCGTCCCACCATTGCCTGGGGCGAGCGTGTGCATGCATAATTCCCGTGCATGAAGCATGTGTCTTGTATTGATGCCTTGTTGGATGGTACTGATGTTTTGTTGGACTGTATTGATGCCTTGTTGGTTCCTGCCAGTGCCAAATGGACCATGTATTTTAGCTGGGTATGTCCATGAAGTGAGCGCATGCGTTGTACTGGGGCAACCGCCTGCCCATCTGCCTGCGGCTCGCCCGCACTGCTTGCTCACAATGCTTGCCTGCAGCTTGCTCGCTCTGCTTGCTCACAACTGCCTGTGAATTGCTCACACCGCTTGCTCAGATTGCCTGCCCAAATCGCTTGCTCGCACTGCCTGCCCGATGTGCCTGCCTGCGGCTCGCTCTCACCCCTGCCCGAAAGGTGTGCTGGGACCGCACGCTGGCACTTCTTGCTTGCACCGCCGGCACGCACCCTCACCGCCGTGGTCTCGGATCACCCTGGCGCGATGCTGCTTGCCCACACCGCCGCCTATACTTGCAGGACTACCCGGGCATGACCCCCGTGACCTCCATGGGCTCCAGCAACGACATCAGTAACGCAGTGCCCAGCAATGACGCAGTGCCCAGCATTGAGGACGGGCCCAGCAGCAGGGCCCAGAGGTCCCCATGGTCTAGCCTGCGTGGAGCCGCGGCAGCAGCAGCATTAACACCCCCGCCGCCACAGCAGCAGCTGCTGCAGTCCATTGAGCCAGCGCCTCCAGCAATGCAAGCAGCACCCAGCTGGGGTGCACCCCTGGGGGGAGCCCCGTCCACGTCAGCATCTGCGGTGCATGCCGTCCCGTTCACGTCGGCAGATATTGTGAGCACATTGGGGCGAGACCCCATGCGGCTGGATGAAGACTGCAGAAGTGATGAAGACAGGGAGGCGCGGGCGGTGGAAGAGGACCTGGAAGCAGGGGGCGCGGAGAGCGTGCTGTGAGCTGTGGGCAGCACAGCTGCAGCTTCTCATATTCGGTACAAGAGCACTTGTCCTTGCTAATGCACGGGATCATCCTGGCATTGAGGTGATGAGCTTGCCTCCTTTGTTCCCCCCCCCTCTTTCCCTCTACCCCTCTCTCTTTTTCTTTCCCCTATCTGTATCTAGGAAATTATGAACAGAAGGAGGGAGGTGCTTTGATCTGGTTGTACATCAAGTGGCTAGCGCTTGAGTTGCGTTCAAGAGCTATTTCAATGGTCAGTCATGCACTGCTGTATGTGGTGTCCCTGCTGTTGGCTGCCAGATTACTCAGAATTATGCTGCTTGCAATTCAAATTTTTTGTATGTCTGCATTTGCTGGATGTCAGTTTGAATGGAAAGCCGTTGAGGGTTACAAACAACTCATTTCACCATGACTGGCTCTTCACAAGGGCTCACTTGCTGTGGATGGCAGGCACTTCATGAGCCTTGCAGGTATTTGCTTCCCACAAGAAAATGTAAGAAGGGGGAGGAGGGGAGGGGACTCAGGCACTGTGTATCGGGGAATAAAGCTGCCAAGGCTACACAAACCAGACAATTCAATTGCCAAGTTGGCAACATACGCTGTGGAGAAGTCTACTAGCACAAATCAGGCAATACCTCACCATAATCCTTTCTGAGCATCTTCAGTTGCTTCGTTGCTTAGCATTTAAAAGAGAGAAGGAAAGAAAGAAGACAGTGCCTCAGGGCTAAGTTATCCAGAGCAGGCACTCTATACCTTCAGGAACTGGTCAATCTCTGTGGCAGAGCCACCAAGTCGTCGTGCCTGCTGTGTAATCAGCCTGGCAGGTGACAGATTCAATCAATAAAGTTTTACAGATTCACAGACTCTGTACATCAGATTCAAAGGATAAGCCACCTGGCAGTGGAACGCTCCCTACATCAATTAAGGAAGAGGGGCCACATGGGGCCTAGTAGGTACCGCATGGCCCCTCCACCAGCAAAGAAGAAACCAGGCACAAACTTTTCAAACCACACAAAAGAGTGGGCTCAAACAGCTCCCCTCAAACTTACCAGGAGCAGTGCCACGCTCACTGGGCCCCTATGACCATGGAAAACTTAAAGTGGGCCATTCCCAATTTCACCGCGGCTGGCTTTAAGAAAGCCTCTGTGACTGCCACAAAACGCTCTGATATTCATTGTGCTTGCTGCGAGATCTGCTCTGACTGGAAAGGAAAGGAGTCCAAAACAGAACCCTTTGAAGATACGTATGTCTGCGATGTCTGCAACCGCACTTATCACTGATCCTGCCTCCTCCTAAGACTTGGCTGCGAAAAGACGAGGACCGCGGATCTGTTAAAAAAGATGAAACCTGGGCCTGCCCGGCTTGTGCTAGCCTAGCTGATTCAGAGAAAGAGTCTCGGCATCACTTTGCTGAAAACGAGGAATTAAAAGTGGTGACCTGGGACCCCAGCTGGGAACCAGAGGAAATGACCATCCATGCAGATTTTGAACAAAAAGTTCAAGAGTACCTGATAAACAAAGACCCTGGCCCAAATCTCTCTACTCCCACAGCAGACACCAGCCTATAGGCTTGTCTAGCTAGACAATCTGACACGCCAAGGTTTCTCAAAGGACGACGCATCTGGTAACCCATGGCACCAAAAAGCGATTACATCCTGTGAAACATAGTGACCTTTGATTTCCAACCAACCCACAGCTGGACATCCAGCCCACGGGTCATTGCGAGTACTGGGTCGATGTAGTTTGTCTCATGGACCATATAGACCAGAATGCACAACCTAACGAGCAGGAATCTCAGCCCATAAGCTACTCTTCTATCCTTGATGCAAGCGTCTACGGAATAGATGGGAAGTGCAAAGGCATGCTCACACCCGTACACCTACAAATTCTCCATCAAAAATACAACGAAGCCAAGAGCACAGGCCTTCACCACAATGTCAGCCCTCCACTACAGAGCTTTGCTTCTGAGTTGGTTGGACTGTTTGTACGCAAAGCCAGGGCC
>LFCJ01002345.1_pt1 | contig 13628 bp, 17 predicted proteins | sample 643141 | NCBI WGS metagenome assembly LFCJ01 (sample SAMN03766243, study PRJNA286221) | soda lake metagenome | biome: soda lake; feature: Kulunda steppe; material: water; isolation source: sample B1-Br-g2 brine of Lake Bitter-1 | place: Russia: Kulunda steppe | collected 2010-07 | reverse complement strand
GGGCTCGCAGGGAGTCCGTCGCCGATAGCCGGATCGTTGTACGCCCGAGGTGCGAGGTCGTTCGGCCCATCGGGATACCACAGCGAGGCGAGTACTTGGAGTTGGCCGCGGCCAACGCCAAGTTCGAACTGGCCACCACCGTACATCCGGATGTCGCGTTCGAGACAGTACTCGACCGTCTCGATGAGAGACTCGAGTGAGCCAAACCGAGAGGGTTTGATGTTGAGCCACTCAGGCTCCCAGGGTACGGCCTCGAGGTCCTCGATGCCGTGGATCGGTGCGTCCCAGGAGACGCGCTCGCGCACGTCGGGATCATCGAACAGCGGCTCGGTCTCTGTGGTAAGTGCCGGATCCTCGAGGACGGCCTCCGGAAACGCCTCGATAACTCGTTCGTAGAGCTCCGGATCGGCGGGAACGTCGACGTCGGTTCCCTCGTATTGGCCTTTGAGATCGAGGATCGTGATCGACTCGCGGCCGACGCTGTCGACGACCGCCGAGATGACTTCCTCGTCCCACTCCGGCGTCGGATCCAATTTAAACTCGATGTCCGGCACCTGCTCGCGAAGCTCCTCGAGTCGGTCGGTCGTCGGCGGATCGCCCAGGCGGGTGCTTGCGACGAACCGAACTGGTTCGGGCGAGCGCTCGAGGCGACTCGACAGATCCGTCCCCGCTTGTCGAAAGGCGAGATCGAGTGCGGCACTCTCGAGAGCCCACCTGCGGTAGTTTCGGAAATCCTCACGCCCGTGTAGACCGGCCGGAAAGAGATCGATGTCCTCGAGCATCGCCGAAAACGACTCGAGGGTGTACTCACCCGACAGTTCCGGCAAGCCGGTGTCTGCTAAGGCGTCGTGGTCGGCCGTCTCGTAGGTGACGTCCTCGCCGACACCGTGACATGGCTCACCGTCAGCACCCGGCCCGGTGAGCGTGATCTCAGTCGAAACGCGCCTAAACCCACTCGAGGTCTCCCGTTCGAGTCGCTCGAGGGAGACAGCGTCGATCGTACAGGACAGCGAGGTGAGTCGGTCGATCGCCGGCGAGTCGAAGTCAACCATCGAGTATACCGACATCTCGGCCATCCAAAACCGTTTGGCTGCCGGTGGCTCGACCGAGGCCGTAGCCAACCCGGCCCCGCGGCCGCTCGTGCAAACGACTATGGCTTCGAGTGGCCTACCGAATTCAACCTAAGATCAGATGAGCGAACACGATACAACCCACGTAGATGTCGTCGTCGTCGGTGCCGGGCTGGCCGATCTAACGGCCGCTCGAACTCTCGCTCAAAAGGGCTACGATGTCGCCGACCTCGAGGTACTTTTGGGCCCGAAGGCCACATCGCCAAGGGAGTACGTCGATCATGCGTGGTCGAGCGATCGGTGGTCTCGTGGCGGCTATTCGGGCATTATTCCACCAGGAACGCTCACCGCTGTCGGGGCTGAACTCCGGGAGCCAGTCGGCCGACTCCACTGGGCCGGCACGGAAACTGCCCACCAGTGGCCGGGATATATGGAAGGTGCAGTCGCCTCAGGACACAGAGTCACAACGGAGATTCGTGACTGACTTGAGGCGTAGTCTCTCCTGTTTGCGCTTTCCTCCCACGAAAGCTCACTCCTCTCTGCGGCGCTGGCGGAGGTTTTGACGCGTAAACTGCGGTTTCGCCCGCAGGCCGCGACGACGCCGACGGAAGGAAAGATACAACAACAGGATGAGCACGCCCGAGAGCGTCCCCGAGACGATAACTGCCAGATCGAGCCCGCGGAAGGCATAGATGATGGCCGTCGAGACGAGCCCCACCGAGAGCAACAGTCCGTAAATAATGCGTTTTGCGAGTCGATCGAAGATTCGGCCCGGGTCGTTGACCTCGACCGTGATCGTCGTCGCCTCCCGATCTAAATTGTCGAGGGCACGCTCGAGTTTCGGGGGAACCTCAATCAACGATTCTGAGGTCTGACGGATCTGTTCACCTGAGGCCGAAATGTACTTGCGAACCGACTCCTCGCGGTAGCCCTGTTCGGTGAGGTAGGTCGTCGCCGTTGCAATAAAGTCGAAATCGGGATCGAGCGTCACACAGACGCCCTCGACGACGGTCGCAACCCGAAGGACGAGGGCTAGATTCTTCGGCAGCCGGAAGGGAAACTCGTAGATCGAGTCTTCGATCTGGCCGATAATCTGCTGGACGCGGTACTGTTCGATATCATCGCCGCGGGCGTCGGCGATAGCCAGTTCAAGCACCTCGGCCATCACCGCCCGGTCGGCATCAGGACTGAGCGTCCCGATTTCGATCAGCGCATCGAGAATCGAATCGATGTCCTGGTTGGCGACGGCAATATAAAAATCGACGATTTTCTCCTGGACGAACGCATCGACCCGCCCGGACATGCCGAAATCATAAAAAATGATCTTCCCGTCGTCGGTCACCGCGAGATTGCCGGGATGGGGATCGGCGTGGAAGACGCCGTCGTCGATAATCATCTGTAGATACGAGCGTTGGAGGGTCTCTGCGAGTTGATTTCGGTCGATTCCCTTCTGCTCGAGTGTCTCGATATCGTTGATCTTCGTCCCCGGGACGTACTCCATCGTCAGCACACGTGGTCCCGAATAACTCTCGAGGACGTCGGGGACGCGAATCCGATCTTCCTCAGCAAAGTTCGACCGAATCTCGGTGAGCATCGTCGCTTCGCGCTCGTAGTCCATCTCCTCGCGGATCGTCTTGTCGAACTCGTCGGCCAAATTCTCGAGTGAGAACGCCCGACCCTCGCCGACGAACCGAAGCAAGATCGGCAACGACCAGCGGATCACCCGCAAGTCGGTTTCGACGAGTGACTGAACGTTCGGTCGCCTGACCTTTACCGCGACTGGGTCGCCGTCGACGCGTGCCCGGTAGACTTGCCCCAGACTCGCGCCGCTTATCGCGTCGGTCTCGAAGTCGTCGAACTGTTCGTCGACCGGCCCGATTTCGTCCTCGATGACCGTTTTTGCCGCCGACCAGTCGGCTGGCGGCACCTCGTCCTGTAATGCGGATAAGACATCGATATACGACGGCGGCAACACGTCCGGCCGGGTCGAAAGCAACTGACCGAGTTTGATAAACGTCGGCCCAAGCGTCAGCAACGACTCGAGTAACACCTCCGCACGATGGCGATGGGTCTCCGGACCGACCTGTCTCGGCCCGCCGAATACGAGAAATCGCCGCCGATCACGCGACCAGGCGATCAACAGCGGGAGAAACTGCCATGCGACCAGAACGAACCGTTTGTACGCACGTAGAGAAACCAGCCTCGGTCACCTCGGTTTCTCTCGATCGGGTTCGTCGTCTGCGTCCTCACTCCTCGCTCGAGCAGGGGGTTCGACGTCGATCGTCGTCTCCGTTGCCCGTCTCGGAACGGTGACCTCGAGAACGCCGCGTTTGACCTCGACGCTCACTGTGTCGTCGCTTGCATCCTCGGGGAGAGGTAACTCGATGTCGACGAAAAGCGGGCGGTTCTCCTCGACGTACTGGTACTCTCCGGGGAGGTCTTTCTCCCGCTGAGCGTCGACAGAAAGTCGGCCGTTCTCGACGGTGAGATCGAGTGAGTCGGCAGTGACGCCTGCGACATCGATGACGAGCAGATAGGCATCGTCACTTTCGAGCAGATCGAAAAAGACGTCGTCGGAGAGATCACCCAACGCGTCGCGGAGCGCTGACATGGCTATCGGTTCGAACGCCGATACGAAAAAGCCCGCGGTAGCGGTCAGTCGCCACGAGGTGACAGCGTCGGGTGGCCATCGACACCTCGATCGTCCCCTACGCTTTTGCCGACGGCCAACCCGGGTTCGGGTATGAAAGGGACCGACACCGAACGCACAGAGGCTGGGTTCAAGATTCGAACGCCGGTCGAAGAGGCACGCCGAATCCTTCGAACCGAACTCGAGAACCGACTGGGCGATGGGGAAGCCGGCCCGCTGGTCGAAACGGAGACGCTCGAGGTCGAACGCGCCGACGCCAGGGTGCTCGCCGCCCCCATCGCATCGGCGCGAGACGTCCCGCACTACCGACGGGCGGCGATGGACGGCTACGCTGTCAGAGCCGAGGATACCTTCGGCGCGAGCGATCGGTCGCCGTCGGTCGTCCACATTGCCGACGGAACCGGCACGGACGCAACCGTCAGGCCGGGAACCGCCGCTCGCGTCCACACCGGCAGCGCCCTCCCCGAGGGGGCCGACGCCGTCGTCATGATCGAACACGTCACCGAACTCGGGGGCGAACTCGAGGTCGAAGATGCCGTCGCCGAAGGCGAAAATGTCGCTCCCGTCGGCGAGGACGTCTCGGATGGCCAGTCGCTGTACGAGGCAGGCCACCGACTCCGGCCGTCAGATCTCGGCTTGCTTCGATCGGCCGGCTACGCTCGAGTACCCGTCGCCCGCCAACCGACTGTGGGTGTGATCCCCACAGGTGAGGAACTCGTCAGCCACGAACCGGGGCCGGGGGAGGTGATCGAGACGAACGGACTCACCGTCTCGCGGATGGTCGGGCGCTGGGGAGCGAAAGCAACCTACCGCGAAATCGTCACCGACGATCCCGACTCGCTACGGGTGGCCATCCAGCGCGATCTCACGAAAGACGTCGTCGTCACCACCGGCGGCTCCTCGGTTGGAAAGCGGGACCTCTTACCGGAGGTGATCGATGAGTTAGGCGAGGTGCTCGTCCACGGGGTCGGGCTGAAACCCGGCCACCCCGTCTGTCTCGGCATCGTCGAGGAGACGCCGGTCCTCGCGCTGCCGGGTTATCCCGTCGCCTGTATCGTCAACGCCGTCCAGTTTCTGCGCCCGGTCTTGTGCTGGCTCGAGGGTACCACCCCCGACCTTCATCCGACCACCCAGGCCGTCCTCGAGCGCAAGATCCCGAGCGAACCCGGTACGCGGACGTTCGCACGGGTTCAACTCGAGGAACGTGACGCGGACGATGTCGGCGATGGAGAACCGACCCGCCGGGCGATTCCGACCCGGGCGAGTGGTGCAGGCGTCCTCTCGAGTGTCGCCCTCGCGGATGGCTGGGTCGTCGTCGACGACGACCGCGAAGGGATTCCGGCGGGGGAGACGGTCGCCGTCGAAAACTGGGAGCCACACGTCTGAGACGGACTGCTCGAGGGGCCGACGCCACAGTCGATCACTCGAACTGGGCGGTGTCGCCACGCCGGTAGCGGTCGAGGCGGCGGTAGCCGTGGACGGTCGCACCGTCGTCGAGTTCGATCTCATAGCGGCCGATGATGTCCTGGGTGTCGGGGACGGATCGGCGTTCGATCACCTCGACGATCGCCCGCCAGCCGTCGTCGGTGGGGACGATTTCGCTGACGGCGTCAAACTCCCGGCCGATGAGTTGGCCGGCGGTCGATTGGACCGTCTGGCGGACGGCGAGGACGCCCGCGATTTCCTCGTCGGCCTCGACGTCGTCGGTGTCGACGCTCTCGGGATCGGTCTTCTCTTCGGCCGTCATCTCGGCGGTTCCGAGTTCGTGGCTGCGGGTCTCCGTCTCCTCGCTTGCCTGCTGGTCGTCGGGTTCGGTCTCTCGTTCGTCGTCCTGTTCTCCCTCGACTGTCTCACTTTCGCTCACGGTTTGATCACTCTCGTCGTGTTGGAAACAGAAGCCGTCCTCGGTTGCCGGTCTCGAGCAGCGCTTGCCCTCCTCGGTGAGGGCCTGACACCGCTCGGTCGACTCGTTGGTTTCGGCTTCGGCCATGGATTTACATCGTTTCGCCGATCCTCGCTCTGAGGTCTGTCAGCTCGAGGCCGTCTATCTCTTCGCCGGCGACTTTCGGCGCGAGGACGTCGGTAAAGACCTCGGCGAGCAACGCATCGTCGACCCCGCTACCGTCACTGTCGAAGACGGCGAGCCCTTTGGCTGCCGTAATCGCCGCTCGAGTACCGACGACGACCTCGAGGTCCTCACGAAGCTCCCGGGTCGTCTCGACGACCGTCCCGATCGATTCGTCAGAGAGATCTGTGTGAGCGCGGACGATCTCACGTTCGGTTTCGGCGTCGTAGTATTCGATGTGAACGCCGACGAACCGATCGAGTAAGGCGTCTTGCTGGCGGTGGACGCCGGCGTACTCGGCGTCGTTCGAGGTGACGATCGCCCGGAACTCGGGGTGGACCTCGATCGATCGGTCCTCGCCGCGTTTGCCGGGTCGCTCTAAGACCCCTTCCTCGAACACTGACAACAAGACGTTGTGTGCCGAGGGGTCGCTGCGGGAGAACTCGTTGTAGACGAGTGTCGCGCCCTCTCGGACAGCGACGGAGAGGGGGTTGTCGACCCAGCGTTCGCGGACGATTTCGGTCTGTTTGCTGACGCCGCTTACGAATCGGTCGTCTTCTTTGTAGCGTTCGCCGCCGGCATGATCGCCAACGAGTGCTGCGGTGTCGACTGACTCGTCGCCGTTGAGCCAGACGACCGGTCGGCCGCGGGCAGCGGCCGCCGATAGCGCGAGTGCGGTCTTGCCACAGCCCGTCGGTCCAATCAGATGGACTGGCTGGTCGGCCTCGAGCCAGCCCGTAATCCGCCCGCGAAGGGCCGAGACGGCATCGGTCTCGACGAACGGCTCCGGGACGACCTCCTCGGGATCGACGAGCGGGCTGTCGCCGTTTCGCTCGCCCGCCGCCGCGGCTTTTCGTGCCAGTTCTTTTTTCCCTCGCCGGCCGCGTTTTTGCTCGCGGTCGGTTCGGATCTTGCGGCCTCGAACCGTGCGCTCGCGCGAACTGTCGTCGACCATCTCACTCCGCAGATTGTGGCGACGATTCGGGTCGTCGTTCGACCTCGAGTTCCTCGAGTGCCTCGAGTTCGCCCTCTGCGGTGGCTTGCTCAATTTTTGCGATCTCCTCGGCGTAGTGTAAGAAGGTGTCGACGCTTGCGACGACGACACGCGCTTCGATCGTCAGCAGTTCGATTCCGACCACGGAGACGCGTACCCAGAGGTCGATGACGACACCCTTGTCGAGGATGCGGTCCAGTACCTCCGCTAAACTTGAGGAGTCGGGCCGCCGTTGTGGTTGTGCCATGCCGTCTGGGCGTTCACGACGACCTCGTAATTCGGCTGGCGCTGCGATTGCAAGCACCACCATAACCCCGAGCGCGCTCGAACGGCCGTCACGAGTTCCCCACCTCGCTATGATACCAGTTCGTCCCAGCCACCTCGTCTCTCGGAGCGTGACCTGCCCGTGAGCAACCGATACGTCTACGGGATCACCGACGGCGATCCGATCGAGTTCGAAGCCGACGCCGTCCGCGGCGGCGAGTACGTCTACACGGTCACACACCGCCGTCTGGGAGCGGTCGTCTCCGACGTCGACACCACCGAACTCGAGGAGACCGACGAGGACGCACAACGCCACGACGAGGTCCTCCGGGAGATCATGGACCGTACCGACGGCCGCGGGGTCGTCCCGATGCGCTTCGGGATGGCCTTCGAGAGCGACCGCACCCTGAAGAACGTCCTCCGCGGGGCCAGACCTGCCTTCCGCCGGGCATTAAACGACGTCGAGGGACGGATCGAACTCGGGCTCAAAGTGGTCCGTGAGGCCGACACGGACGTCGACACCGAGGCCATCGAGACGGCCGTTGCCGACGCCGTAGAGCCGATCGCCGACCAGTCAGTGCCGAACGGACTGTTCAGCGACCGACTCGTCCTCAATCGGTCGTATCTGGTCGACCGCGACGACCGCGAGCGTTTCGACGAGGCCGTCGCGGCCCTCGAGGACGAACACGAAGCACTCACCTTCCGCTACACCGGCCCGTTCGCACCGTACAGTTTCGTCGACGTCGAAATCGGGGCTGGTCGGTGATGTTCATCCTCGACGATCTGCTGTTGCGGCCGTTCGTTGGCATCGTCGACGCCTTACACACGATGGCGCTCGACGAACTGTACGACATCGAGGCCATCCAGGACGATCTCAAGGAAAATCAGTTGCTGTACGAACTCGGCGAACGCTCCGAATCGGAGTACCGAACGCAGAAAGACGAACTCGAGGCCGAACTCGAGATCGCCCGCGAGGTCCACGAGCGGCTCACGAGCGGCCGTATCGAGGTGAAACGCTAATGTCCGAGGATCCACCCGAACCGGACGACGGACGAGACGAACCGGAAGACAACAATCCCGAATCAGACGATGACCACTGGCTCTCGAGTTTGTTCTCCGCACTCGAGGCCCTCGAGGACGGCTCCCTTACTGGCCGTCGGGACGACGGGCGAAAGACGATGGATTACAATATCTCAATCGGGTCGGGCGAGGACGTCCTCGAGGACAACCGACCAAGATTCCGTCGGTACCGCTCGGCGGACACCGCCTCGTCTCACCGCGTGACGACCCGTCGTCACGACGACGAACTGCTGGTGATCGCCGACGTCGCTGGCAGCGACCCCGAGGACGTGACCGTCGGCTTCGACGACTCACACCTCGTCGTTGGCCTCTCGAGTCGCGAACTCGAGCGAGTCGACGTTCCCTGGGACAACCGATCGGCTCGGGCAACGATCAACAACGGCGTACTCACCGTTCGAGTACAGAACTCGGCCGACGGCGACGAGGACAACGTGGAGGGTACCGATGGCTGAGCAGGAACTCGAGGGCCTGCTCGCGGAGGCCGAAGACTGCCTCGAGAACGTCGAGGACTGTTTAGGTGGCGTCGACGACGTGGCCACGCTGGATGAGGAGACACTCGAGTCGGTGCTCGGTGACGTCGAGACGTTAGCGCGAGTGGCGACGGCACTCGAGGAGTTACTCGAGACGATCGATTTCGCAACCTTCCCCGAGGCAATCGACGGCGAGGACGCCCTCGATGCGCTCGAGGTCGGCGACCTTCCCGACGCGCTAGACGATGAGGAGACCGGCGTGACCGACGCCGTCGACCTCACGCAACTGGTCCGGGCGGTCGACCTGCTCGAGGCCTGGGACGCAACTGCGTTAGGATCGATCTGGGAGCAGTCTCGGAAACTCGAGGGGGCAGTCGACGACCTCGCCGATACCGGCGAGGAGACCGAACTGGTCGGCGAGGACGGACTCGTTGGCGGCGAAGACGGCCTCCTCGAGGATGTCGACCTCACAGACGCACTCGGCGACATCGACGTCATGGACGACCCCGAAGCCTACCAGGTTGCAATCCAGCAACAGGCCATGCGCGGGATCGATGCCTTCCGGGAGGCTATACTCGAGACCCACGTAAAATTCGATCGTCTTTATGAGTTCAACCGCGAGAAGATGCGCCGCCAGGATACGAGTGCGAACTCGAGAAATCCAACGGCAGCGTCGACGATGCCGACCGAACAGGCCGCACTAGGAAGCGTCGTCAACCACTCGACGGTCCCCCAGGAGGTTCGGCTGTCGACGGCCCCGAGCCGAAAGCGCATCTACGGCCCGCGATTCGAGCGCGAACGCCAGAAACGGAGATCCGACAATGATTGAGCAACATCCACAGCCGACCAACCGACTCGAGGAACCGACACCGACCGCCCTGAGTTCGACGTTCGGACCGTCCCGTTGGGACCCCGAGACTCGAGGTGATCGCCGTGGTGCATGATTTCCAGCCGAGTCGACAGAAGACCGACCTCGCGGAGGTCGTCGAAATGTTGCTCGACAAAGGTATCGTCATCAACGCCGACATCGCGGTCTCGATCGGCGATACGCAACTGCTCGGCGTGCAGGTCCGGGCGGCGATCGCTTCCTTCGAAACGGCCGCAAAGTACGGCCTCGAGTTCCCCGAAGGAACGGATATGCGCCGGGTTGCAGAAGCTGTCGGCGAACCCGAACTCGCCGAGATGGAGCGGCCAAACCCAGCGATCGATCCCACTCGAGGCGTCAACGTGACGCCTGAGGAGCGTTACGCCGACGAGTCGGCTCACGGGAGCGACGAAGAAGGGGGAAACTCAAGCGACGATAGCGAGGCGTCGGAAGCGAATTCGAGTGACGAGGAGGAGCCAGGCGAGGGGGGGTCAGTAACGTGACGACGATCGACGTCGGCGATGGTGAGGATGCCCGTCAGGGACTGTTGACGCTCGTCGTCACCATCGTCGAAATCTTACTCGGCGCACTCGAGCGCGAAGCAATCCGGCGGATGGAATCGGGCGGCCTCACGGACGAGGAGGTAGAACGCCTCGGCCAACAGCTTGCGACGATCGAGGCCGAACTCGAGCAACTCAAACGCGATGAAGGGATCGAAGACGGCGTCGATAACCTCCGGGGAGACCTCGACGGACTCGTCAACGACGCACTCGAGGGACTCCACGAGGAGGAACTCCACACCCACCGACCTGGGTACTCCGTTTTCGGAGGTGAGTCCGAGTGAGTTTTGACGACCCTAGCGAGTCGACACACATAGCGGACGGCTCGAGCGCCGAGCACCCAGACGGCGAGACCCCGGAAATAGACGAGGGTCGGTATCTGTACTGTCTTGTCTGCGCCGACGAGGACGCCGATCTCGAGCAAGTGGGCGTCGACGGCGAACCCGTTTCGCTCGTCACAGCTGATGGGATCGGAGCCGTGGTCCACCCGACCAACGAACTCTACGATTCAGCCGACATAGCCGAAATCCGCCGCTGGCTCGTCCGCCATCAGACGGTCGTCGACGCTGCCGCCGACCGGTTCGGTACCCCGATCCCCTTCCAGTTCGACACCATCCTCCGAGGCGACGACGACCGCGTCCGCGAGTGGCTCCGGACCGAACACGGAACCATCTCGAGTGCACTCGAGTCACTCACAGACCACTGGGAGTATCGCATCGAGGTGGTCGACGTCGACCCGATCAGCGACGAACGGCTAATCGAGCAAGACGACCGACTGGGAAAACTCCAGGCCCGGATCGACGACTCCGAGGACGGGACGGCCTTCCTGCTCGAGAAAAAACGCGACCACAGACTCGAGGAGGTCAGAGTCGCCCGCCGAGAGCAGATTGCAGCCGACCTCGAGGCACGGCTCGCGGAACTCGTCCGCGAGGTCCACACGCTCGAACGTTCGCCGACGGTCGGGCTCGCAGACGACGTGACCGACGGTGGCGCAGACGGCGGCGAGACCTACTGTCGGCTCACCGTCCTCGCACACGCAGACGACGAGGGTGCGGTCGGTTCGGTCCTTGATCAGGTCGCGGCGACCGACGGCCTCGAGGTCAGGTTTACCGGTCCGTGGCCACCGTATACGTTCGCGCCGGAACTCGGGGGCGACCGCTCGAGTGAGGAATCGTCGGGGGGTGTCGACGACCAACCCGGAGGGAGGGTTCCATGAGACCCCGAAAGGACGACGAGGTACTGGTCGACGTCCTCGACGTGTTGCTCAGAGACGGCGCAATCGTGCGTGCGGACGTAATCGTCTCCGTCGCGGATATCCCGTTGATCGGCATCAAACTCACCGCGGCAATCGCAGGAATGGAGACCATGACCGAGTACGGCCTCTTCGAGGAGTGGGACCTCGAGCGACGACGGTCAGCGATCACCCGTCGACAGTACGGCCGCCGGGACCCAGAGGTCGATCGCAGCGAGGCGATATCGGTCGGCAGTCACTCGAGTAACTGACCTGTTGATCGTCGCTGATACCGAACTGCGTCGACGTGTTGTGACCACTGATCGGCTCGTCGGTGCCGTTGTACGCGATGCATACGGCCCTCAAGGGAGAACACAGGAGTACGGACTCAGGCGAACTTCGGCCGTTCTTTGGTGAGCATGACCTCACCCGTGACGGTCTCTTCGTCTCGATCCTCGTCGTAGACGTATTTGCCGGTCGCCCCACAGAGCGTACACTCGTAGGTTTCAGAGATTTCGTTGATCATCTCGCCGTCTTCGAAGTAGACGCGGCTCTGGGTGATCTGGAGGAACTGCGGGGTGTCACAGTTTTCGCAGCTGATCATATCCGAGCGATAGCGACTTCCCGTTGTAGTTATCCGGCTTGTAACCGAAAGCAACGGCCGAATACGGCGATATTACGACCGCTCGAGCGCTCGGTAGCCTGTCGATGAGCGACGCTATGGGGGCCGAATAGGCGGTCTCGAACCAGTGTAATGAGCACATACTTGCTCGAGACAAACGCGACTCGCTACGGCATCTCGACCGGAATCCGGTCGCCAGTCCGTGCGGCTTCGTAGGCTGCTTCTGTCAGTGCCGTCACCCGAAGGGCATCTCGAGCCGTCGCCGGCGGTTCGGTCCCTTCGCGAACGCTCTCGACGAATGCGTCGGCTCGCGACTGTTCGCCGTGGGCGTCGACATACGGCGTGTGTGTGCTCGCATCCGATCGAATCTCGTGGACCTCACGTGAACCCCACTGGACGCCCTCGATGTAGATTGCACCCTCCTCGTCCCAGAGGTGGAGGTGTTCGCGAACTGTAGGGGCATCACCGTTGAGCGAGACCGTCCCCGTCGCGCCGTTCTCGAATCGGATATCCAGATGTGCTCGCCGGTCGACTCGCTGGTCGTCGTCATAAAAGTCCATGCTCGCGGCGACAGATTCGGGTTCCAGACCCGTCGTCCAGAGCAGCCCATCGAGGACGTGACTCCCGGTATCGTACAAAAAGCCACCACCCGAGAGGTCGGGATCGGTCCGCCAGGTCCCAGTACAGCCATCGATCCAGGCCTGTGTCATCGAGGCCGTCACCCAGTCAGGCTTGTGATCGGCAAACCGCTCTCGCGCCCGAATAAACGCCGTCTGGAGGTGGCGTTGATAGCCAACCATCAACATCGCCTGACTCCGCTCGACACGCGCTGTGAGATTCTGTGCCTGCTCCAGATCGGTCGTCAGCGGCTTATCACAGTAGACAGCAATCTCGCGGTCGAGTGCCTCACAAATCTGCTCGTAATGAAGCGTATGTGGCGTCCCGATCAACACCGCATCGAGTTCGAGTTCCGAATCGTCGAGCATCGACCGATACGCCGTGTAGCGTCTCGAGGGGCTGACCTCGAACTCGGATCCGACTTCCTCGAGGCGGTCTTCATCGAGATCACAGAGCGCGTCGACCCGCGCCTCAGCGTGGCGATGAAACTGCCCGCCGACGGTCGTCCCAATAAATCCAAGTCCGACGATTCCAACTCGTAGCGGGGAGTCGTCTTCCGAACGCTGTTCCATACCGAATGGACGACAGCGAGCGATATCCCTCTAGGGGTTCTGACGACGTACAATCAACCGATACACTCGAGTAGCCGCCGCGTTCTCTGGGGGATCCGGTGTCACCACCGACAGAGAGGGTGGCGTGCTCGAGCCGGATGCAGTCGGTCACCACTATCAAGCCGGATGCACTCGGACACAACTATCAAGCGGCAGTTACCGTGACGAACGGTCACGCTGTGTGGACGTAGCAAGTCACTATGAGTACACAGCGCGCCCCTATCAGAAGTTCGTCCTGATTACGACCGCTCAATTCATTTCATAACAAAGTCACACAGCCACATCGGTGAAAGTGCGGGGGAGTTGACCCCGCCGGGTACGCGTTCGGCTCAGACCACGACGCGCGGACCGGCCGAACCGAGTCTACGCCCGGATCGCTCGAACGTGGATTCGCCCCCGCTTCGAGTTAGCTCATGTCTCTCATTCCGTGACGGGCTCCCGCCCCCGTCCGGTTTCACCGATATCTCCTCGAGTGGCACCCCTGTGTTATTCGGTCAGGAAGTGGTCTTCTAAGAGCTCCGTCTGCTC
>LFCJ01002343.1_pt1 | contig 13634 bp, 16 predicted proteins | sample 643141 | NCBI WGS metagenome assembly LFCJ01 (sample SAMN03766243, study PRJNA286221) | soda lake metagenome | biome: soda lake; feature: Kulunda steppe; material: water; isolation source: sample B1-Br-g2 brine of Lake Bitter-1 | place: Russia: Kulunda steppe | collected 2010-07 | reverse complement strand
TGGCAGCTGCCTCCTTCTGGCCGCACACCTGAACACGTGCACACAGACTGATGAGGGCGTGCGCACACACACACACACACACACACACACACACATTGATGAGGGTGCTAGCACACACAGACTGATGAGGGCGTGCACACACACACACACACACGCACACACACACACACACACACTGATAAGGGTGTGAGCACCACGAACATAGAGTGCATGCTGCCCAGAGCTACATGCAGCATGGCTGGAGCACATGGGGCCGAATAGGAACGCAAAAGGCACACGGAGATGAGCAAGGGAGTGCACTGCCGCTCAAGACATGGTATGTGCGAGTTGCAGCTTGTGCTATGCCTGCAGATCCCTCACACATGCTGTCGTGACATGCACCTTCGTACCTTGTGCAGCCGCTCAAGCACCTCCAGCTGTCCCGCATGGTCCCCGTGGCTGAAATTGAAGCGCGCAATGTCCATCCCCGCATCCAGCAGCTGCACAGACATGGCAAAGGCACAGACGTGAGCCACTCCAAGCCAGGCAAGGACATGAGCAGGGTACTGGGTTCATGGCAGCAGGCCAGGACGAAGGTCAGGACAGCGGGCAGGCCAGCTGCCTGTCTGGCTAAATCAGGTGATTGATGATAGACGTATGCGCCCCTCATATGGTAGACTGATCTCCAAACCTTGCATCACCAACCGAGCAAACAAGTGGGCTTCTGGCCGTTATGTGCAAGCAGCAGTGTGGCAGACGCACACAAGTTGTAGCTCTGTGCAGCATCAATCAACCCCGAGTTACTGCCCAAGTACGAACCAATGCTGCGCTACTCTAGCATGCAGCAGCCGGCTGGCATTCAGCCCAGAGCTCAAGATCTACAGGAAATCCAGATCCGGCCACAGCTATTTTTGGGATTCAGCCTCGGCCTTCTTGGCTAAGGCAGGCGTTGTCTTTGTATGTGTGTGCATGCGCACATGTTTGCTTGCGTTTCTATTTCTTCTGTCCTAATTATTATTCATTGCAAGTCCTGCTTTCCCAGCTTGAAAGGGAGAGCTACTACTGTAGCATTGTCATGTACACCATGGTGCATGTGCCATCACCATCATTTCATGCACCGCCGACAACACACGATGCCCGGCATGCATTGCCCGCACCATCACCCATTGTACTCATCCGACAAGTCATGATGCGTGTCGTTACCTGATGACACACCCACCGACAGCAAATGATAGCTGCGCCATCATCAGTACTACAAAGTCAAAACGTGATGCCCATGCCACTGCCCAACGCACCAAGCTCAGCTTCTCCTCAGTCCAGCAGGATGGGCCCATTGTGCAGATGATCTTTGTGCGCCGCACGCCCTCCGCGGGCGCGACGATGAGGGGCAAGCTGGTCAGAGTAGAGCGCATGGAGCGCACGCCCGGGCGCTGGGTGATCGTGGCTGCACGGAAAGGAGCGGGTGTTGCCACAAGTAAACACGGGCATATGTGCGTTGTGTGCGGGTGTGCATGCAATCTGCATGCGCATGTGTGCATGTTTGCGGGTGAATGCTGCCGCGCAACAGAAAGTGCCGGGAAAATGGGACAAGCATGCCCGCCTGTCAGAGAAAGGGCACCGAGTTGAGCATCAGCTTGTGCGCTAGAGCAGCGCTGCAAATGCAATGATAACTCATCCATCCTACAAACACAAGGAGTGCATGCAGTAATTGGTCTTAGCAGATAAAGCACAGAACCTGAGCACAAACGCGAAGCAAAAGGGCGCTATGTGTGAAGAGGGCCTGCGGCACGCGGGCAGTAGCTGTAGGAATGGCCGGCATGCGAGTGCACTCACGAGCACACTCACAATCGCAGACACACGCACATGCACACTGTCTACGGCCTGTGCGGTAGGTACCTGAAGGGATGGTCAGCATGTTGGCTGTGCTCCAGCCCTTGTCCTTCTTCAAGCCAGCCCCCAGCTTTATGGCAGTGACCACCTGAAAGCAGGCCACACATCAGCGCACCTGGTGAGGTGGCAGGTGCAATGTTGTGCTCCAATGCTGGGCTTTGCATGGTCTTGCGGGCAAGGCTAGACTCCTATTGATTGGAAAGCGCGGTATCCAAGACAGAGCTCTGTCTTTTAACAGTTTAGTATCGGATGGGGTGCTCAAGTACCCTTGAGCGCCAGGCCAGACCAGACCAGACCAGACCAGACCAGAAGCGCTCAAAGCTTGGATTTGATCCTCGCCGACCGACCCGCTTTGCCAATCTCGACCAGACCTAGATGCATCACTTGGGCAAGGATTTATAAAGACCGACTCCTCGCTAAGGCCGGGACACCCGTACCAAGACAGGGGGGAATGTAACGATTTATATTCCTATGGATTGACAAGCGCGGTATCTAAGACGGAGCTCTGTCTTTTTACAATTTGGTATCAGATGGGGTGCTCGAGCGTCCTTGAGCCTCATTGAATCATGTGCAGTACAGCGCAACGGAGGTGCACCCCCCCCCTATAAAACATGCACAGCAGCCAAGCTATCATGTTTGTTCACGTTGAGCTAGCGCGCTAGCTGCAGCCTGTAACATGAATACAGCCTGGGCACCAAGGAGCAACGTGGATTTTCCGTCACCTGATGGCATTGATACTCAGCAGGCTCAAACCACACCCCAAACCTTGAGCGGATCTGGGCAGGGCCCGAATAGAAGAGCCATACTTATTTGAGTATGATTACAGCACTTCATCTTCCAAACCCGCGCAAAGGCCGCGGTCACACATAATTTCAACATTTTTCACTTTTCCCACTCAGAAGTGGAAACATTTTTGCGGTCACGCTTTTTGTGACAGGTCCTCATGCCATAATCGGGTAGCAACACAGCACAGACTACACTGTTCATAAGGAGCCTGCAATGCTGCAAACGCCCACATTTAAGCGCTCGGCTCATGGTCTACAAGGTCTTGCCTGACAGTCAATCAACCCTGAGCCATCAGGGGAGAGTGCCAGGGCAGGATGCTGGAAATTTTGCAGAGCGTGGCTACTACGGTTGGGCATTTGATAATTTGTTTCCCCTGTGCATGTGGCCATGGTGCATCAGTCCTTGACTCCACATACAAACTTGTCATCATGCATGCAAAAAAGCCTTTTTTGCGTGCAAATGCTCCTCAAATTGACAGTCCAAGGCCTAGGAAATGTCAGTGATGACCATCCCTTTCAATTTCTATTTGCCTGACTTCTTCACCATGTTTGGCACCCACAACTGAAAGCCTGGCTAACACATACATTAGACATCATCTCAGTGCACTGTCAGCCTGGAGAATCATCACCAGCTAGTACTGCACCTGCATAGACGTGTGTAACTCATGTAGGGAAACCTTGTCTCCTCAGACATCCTCCCAAGGTAAATGCTCCTTCCGACATATAAGACCCTAAACAAGGGGTTTCTGGGGGTCATACACAAATGGTACCCTCCCTGGGGGCTCCTTAGACTTGCCAAAAGTGAAAAAAGTGAGAAGTGCACTTGGGGGGTTTGAATAAAGAAAGTGTAAAATTTTCGGGGTCGGAAACTTTTCCGTATGTGACCGCGATTTGGGGTCGAGTGAAAAGAAGCGTGTGACCGCGGCCTTACACACGTCAGCAGCTACCCTTGCTCCCTCTTGTAATAAGCACCTTTGCCTTCAAACCCCCGTGCAGACATTCACGCCCAGCACCTGCGCCTCCGCAATACCGCCCTTGCCCACATCCACCCCCACAACACACACATACACACACAAACCACGCCCAGCACACCCACCGGCTCTGCATCCGCGCTGCCGCCATGCCGGCCCATCGCCAAGATGACCTTGGTGCCCACCACGTCGCTGAAGTTGCACACACGGGCAACCTCATCTGATGCCATGCGGGCCAGCTCCAGCGCCTCCATGTCCAGGGAGTCCACCTGCAAGCAGCAGCAGCCGCAGCAGCCGCAGCAACAGAGGTCACGGAGCAAGCAGCACCGGCAGCAGCAGCAGCAGAGGTCATGAAGCAAGCAGCAGAGCTGACGGAGCAAGCGGCTTATGCATGCTGAGAGACGTGGTAACCAGCCCCCTTCGAGGAAATTGTGCGCATTTGCTGCGGTCTGTGCAGTGTGCTCTTGCTACGCGCCTTGTGCTCGCGTTCAATGCTGAGTGTTTGCTCCATGCTCCGCTGTCTGACGCAAAACACTCCTATTACAATTTGCAAGAGAGCTCCCGGCAACGCTCCATGTGCCGCTGCCATTGCGAGTCAAGTCATGAGTTATGCCCCGATTTTGACATGCAAATCAGGTTAAGAGCAAGCCAAGCAAATCAAATCAAGCATGACAAGTCAGACATATCAAGTCATGAGCCATGCCCCAACTTTGGCATGCAAATAAAGTCAAGCGTGTCAAGTCAAGCGTGTCAAGTTAAGCGAGTCAAGCCAAGCGAGCACTTTTTGCCCCAGCGAAGCAAGCCCACTGCCAATAAGCCATGCACCGAACCCCAACCCTTGCCCATGCACCCCGTGTCTCCCTACCAGCCCGCCCCGCCTGCCTTTGCGCAGCGCATCCAGGTTACTGACCAGAAGCCACTCCAACCCCCCTCCCATGTGCACACGTTGCCTGTGCGCCTCATGTTTGGGGGCACTTGCAGTTGTACACGGGGGTCAAGACTTACAGACACTGGGCACTGTGTGACACTTCCACACTTCTTCTTCCTCAGGAATGCTAAGACACTGTCCGTTCTCATGCACCACACTCTTTGAGCGCACTGACTTGCCTTCAGCGGGACAAGGCCAAAGGACACCGAGCACTGCCGCAGCACCAGCTCGCTTGTGGACACGACCACAACGGGGCAGGGGGGCCGGTATTTGGAGATCTTTGCCGCCGCCTCGCCGGTGTTGGTGAGGCACACAATTATGAGGCTGCGGTTTTGCTTGACGCGCTTGAGCCGCAGCAGCTCTGCAAGAGGCCGCACGAATGGAACACGAGGAGGCAACGGACGCACACATGGGTGACGCTGATTGGCGGGAAAGAGCTGCAGCATGGATCATCAGGAGGTAAATAGCACGCAAGGCACTGGCTGTCCACCTGTTAGGGGCGCTTGTGCTCACGCTTAAGAGTGCATTTCCGAATTGGTGACTACAAGATGGCTTATCAGTGGACAAGGCCTGCAGTGCTTTGTGCTCTGGGCTGTAAGGTGTGGAGCATGCGTACACGTGAGCTGTGGCAGGGCTGAGAGGCTCAGTGGGTCAGAGGGGATAGGGCCAAGGGGAGATTTCGAAAGCAGATGAGGCAGACTGTTCTTGTGATTGCTGGACACGCGGCGTATATATGTCGCATGATGTGGGCACACGGTTGCAGCAAGAAAGGGCTGGGCAGCATGCATGACAGGATGCAACAAGGCAGGCATTGCAACTGTGAAGTAGGCGGGGCAGCAATAGGATACTTCTCAGGCAGGCAGGGCAGACATGAGACAGGAAATGCAGCTGTAAAATACGTCTCAGGCTGGCAGGGCAGCACTGAGGCAGGAAAGGCAACCACGAGCTGCCTTCTAGGCAGGCAGAGCAGCAGTGTGGCAAAAACTACAGCTGTGAGCCAGGCATGGCAGCCGTGAGGCGGGCAGGGCGCCGTGCAGCGCACCTGGTGTGTCATCCTCGTGGAAGCCAACGGCCATGGAGGCTGTGGAGGAGAGGATGCACTCCATTGATGATAGCGCAGACGGACTGCAGGGCATGAGCGGGACAGGGTTCAGAGAGGGTGGCAAGCGCAATGCATACAGACTGCAGGGCAGGACTCAGTAGGGTGGAGCGCAATGCAAACGGGCTGCGGTGCATAAGCAGGGCAGGGCTGAGAGAGAGAGAGAGAGTGAGAGAGAGAGAGAGAGAGAGACGGAGGGAGGGAGCTTTGTGGGATTGAGGAGTGTCATACCTGTCAGGATGAATTACGATCCAAGCATACAGTTATACAGAGTAAAGGCGTCGTGTGTGCAGTGCAATTAAGAGAGCACTGCGTAGTTTTGGCTGCATCTTTGCTAAGCTGATTGGACAGGTAGTCCTCCTCCCTCCCACCCTCCCTTTCCCTCTTCCATTTCTCCCTCATATGTGTCCATGCATACATACGCATCCTTACCAGTACTTGGTTGCCCAATGGCGGATGAAGGAGAATTGGCTGTAATAGTCCACACCAATCTCGGCGGTAGAGACGATAGCAGCCATTGTAGACACTGCAACGTCAGCAAACTCGCCATTGGCAGTTTCGCCTGTGATGTGCATCACACATTCAAGCACATTCAAGCACATTAAAGTTTTCCACTTTTGCTACACCTACTGTAAGAAAAGTTGTATAATGCTTGCAAACACATACACTTTGCGCATGCTTATCATGTTGATTGTAATCATTCCAAAGTGCACTTGCACAGATTGCTCTCGAGAGCACTCTAGTCGTTGATTGAATTGGATTGTCCAAGATAGTGCAAGTATAGTACCTGTTGCCCAATAAGATGGAGAACGATTTCTAGACTTGCTGTATCTTGTTGTTAAATGACATCTGGAACACATTTTTCCATACAAACCAAACGCGTCCAGTCGCATGAAGTCCTTACTTCATGCAAACGGGTGCTCAATAAAGGTCTGCCAACCATCCGCTCACCTGACAGCATGACGCAATCCACTCCATCATACACTGCACAATACATCCAGAACACGAACAATTGATAATATTGTCAGAAAAACCTTGTAAATGGTAATGGAAATCAGAAAGGTAAGGCAGTGCCATCCCTCCTTCGACTACCTTCCAGCAGCACTCTGTCGCAAAGCACGCTGCTGAACAACTGACTCATAAACCCTAACACAAATACACTCTTATTGGCCACACATGTGTACGAGCACAGAGACCAAAAGAGCCTATTTCCTTGCGCTTGGGCACCAGGGCAGCTGCGCACCTGCATTAGCCACGTCCGTCATCTCAGCTCTCGTGGGCCTTGGGCTGCATACAGAGCAGGCGCACACAGCCTTTTATTGTCATGTGTGCTGTGTAGCACCTGAAAAGGAACTTGCAGTTGCTACACAGCGAGTCCCTTCCCTTCATAAGATCTTATCATTACAGCTCCTGTGAAAGCTGGGCTGCATGAAGTGCAGGTGCACACAGCTACATGCTGTCATACTACCACACACAAGATTGTCCTGCGGCAATGCTATAACGCCTAAGTGGCGCCTCAGACCTTGCAGGCCTCTGGCTGCCTGCAGAAGCAGGTGCAAACAGACCCATACCATACTAGAACTAATGATGCAAGGGCTGCACTTACAAAGACAGCTATTGTCAAAAGAGGTAAAGCCTGCATGCTCTGCCCATGAGCCCCACTCCATCCTTAACTGCCGCGTCCCCTACCTTAGATCCACTTACTTGCTGATCATCGATTCAAGCATCTGTGTGGCGCAGATGACAAACTTTCCCGCGCAGTTACACTTTGTGATCATCATCTTCTGAGCAACAGGGACCTGGATGTGAGGGGAGCAGGAGGTTTGTGAGGAATCCAAGCTCAGCATCTTCAAGCTGAGAAAGAGGGATCTGCACATGATCAAATCACAGGGCAAGTTGTTTTGTTGATTGCCAGCTTTGGGGTTACCTGAGAATGCAAGCGGCATAAACTGGCTTCAAGTGGCTCCCCACGGATGCATTCGGAGTCGATTGGCTTGGAAGCTTCCAGGCAGTGCAACCCTACACCTTCCTTTTTTGTGACAGGAGCTTCCGCTTTTAACTCACTTTAACACCAGATCAATGTTTTGCAGACAGTATGTGTTACGCGGCAAATTAAGCATGGAAAGGCTCTGAGCTCTGATCAGTGATTTGCCAAGGTTGTTCTCCGGTGCTCTAGCAATGTGTGGTACCACCAACGCCCAAGCCTGGGCATGCAATCATGACCCACACCTTCTCGGAAGGAATCTCCATGCCCAGGTCTCCTCGTGCCACCATTACGCCATCCGTGACTTGCAAAATCTCATCAAAGTTGTGAAGGCCTACCAGTATTACGCAGCACCGGCATACAAGCGCAATGAGAGCAGTGGCAAGGCCACACAGCCTGGTTGGTGAGGCAAGGTGACCAGAGTAACTGAAGGTCCATTGCTGCACGGTTCAGTTAGCTTGTGGAGCATGTCTCCAGCTCTGTGCCTGCAATGGCATCTGTCAACGAACCACCTGCTGTCGCCTGCTGTATATGAAATGGCCACATAGCCCCGCACTTCACTTGTGATCAAGACTTCGAAGCAATGGTAGTGAGCTCGCAGCCAACCTGCTAGGTTCTCTATCTTGGAGATGATCTTTGTCTGGTGGCCGCCTGCCTCATCTAGCACCCTCCGAATGAACTCCACATCTGCCTTGCTCTGGAAGACAAGCGATGGTGCATGGTTTTCAGACATGCTTGGGCCAGCTGCAAGGCTTTGCATGACCTAGATCTAAGATTGTGCCTGGGAAAGACTCTAACTGACCTTGTTGTCAAATGGATGATAAAAAAAACTTTTCAAGGAGCTACTGCCTAATACAAAGCAGCAAAGGCAGGCCTGAAAATGACAAGTCGTTAGGAAGGTAAAGCTGCCCATGGATAAAGTACACCTGATCAATCCATTCAGCCTCCATCCAGCACATCAGCAGTCTGAGCTCACCTGAACAAAGCTGGCTGCCACAAATCCCATCTGATGCTTGGCAGCGAAGTTCTGCAGGTCGTTGATGTCTTTGTCTGTCAGTACGGGGATGTCCACCTTCACACCTGGCAGGTTGCAGTTCTTCCTCTCACCCAGAGCCTTGCTGTTCATGACAGTGCCACGCAGCTCCATTTCACTCATGATTTCATCCACCCTGATGCTGATGGACCCATCAGCCAGCAGGATCATGTTGCCCGGCTTCACGCTCTGGCAGAGCTTGTCATAGCTCAGCCCGATGCGCGTCTCCCCGTCCTCATCCTTGTAGCCCTCAAACTCTGTGTACTTGGCGCCCACAGCCTCAATGACAATGACCTGCCCTGCCTCAAGGCTGATGGGCTTGTGGTCTCGCAGCATAGCCGTGCGGATCTCAGGGCCCTTTGTGTCCAGCAGCGCAGCAGCTCTGCTTCCCTTCTCCTCACAAACCTGCCCAAGAAAGAGAGTCAAGCAATGCAAGCTTTAACTTAAAAGCAGCAGGGAGAAAACTGGTGCCACAACCGCAAATCTTGCCGCCAAAGCCTAACCCTAACCCTGACGGTCGCAGCAGGGCAGGTTTCACTATTTAGGCTGTTGCATGAGGGTGAGCATGTCATGCTGCCCTCACCTTGCGGAATCGCTCCAGGACTTGGTAATGGCCCTCATGGTCGCCATGCGAGAAGTTGAAGCGCAGCACATTCAGGCCCGCATCCAGCAGCTACAGGCACATGAGTTCAGTGCAAGCCGCAGACGTGAGCGCCTCAAGCCAAAGCGCGCAAGGCACAACTCTGTGCCCAGCAGCTGCGTACACAGAGCAGGTCCAGGGCGCTGCAGGTCAAGAGCCCGCGCAGAGTCTGGCCTGGGAAGGAAATGCAGGACTGGCTGGTCAGAGCATGTCAAGGCACTGCAGACCTGAAGAGAAGCAGCACTCCTTAAAGCTGCTGGTTAAGGAAATGATCTGCAGGACTTGTTGGCCACAGCATGCTGAGGCATGGAAAGGTTGTGGAAATACAGCAGTTTGAGGGGGAAGTAACAATCAGGGAATAGAGCATGCTGAGGGGCAGTTGAGACAACAAAAGCACCAACCAAAAGAAATATTTTCATCATAGTGGCCCACCACAATCTTAGTCATTGCTTGTGTGAGTAGCAAAGCATGCGCATAGCACGCATCGGACACAGTCCGACGCGTCACTGGTGGAACTTTGACCATGCGCATGCTCACCCATGTACCTACTTTGGACAGCATCTCCTCACTCCAGCAACCAGGGCCAGCTGTGCAGATGATTTTTGTCTTGCGTGTCATGTGCTCCTGTTTGTGCAGGATCTGGTCCAGAGTGACATTCGTAGCTCGCTCTGACTGCACATCTGGCGAGAAGAACAGCGGCCGCACATCTTCCGGCATGTACTGCACATTGCAAGGCGGCAGAGGTATGAACATCAGACTAGAGATGTGCTCAGTTAAGATGCGCAGCACGCCAGGTTTTGGCACAAGCCGTTATCAGGACTGGCCTCAGGAGGGCCTCATTTACTCGCTGCCAATTCCACCTTGCGTCCCGCTTACACACATCCAGCTGTCAGTTGAAAGAAACCTCTGGCCATGCAGCCAATGAAAGGAGCCCTGCTTGAATGCGCAGGCGTCGCATACCTCTGGGGCCCATGCCTTGATGAGGCTCGTCTTGACGGCTGCAATGGACAAATAGACAGGAATGAGCGGTCCAGCTTAAATGCGAAATCAACTTGCCTTCAAAGGCAAGTGTGCTACGTGTGGACTCACCAAACAGCTTCTTTTCTTCTTCTGATGCATTACCCAAGTTTGTTGATCTCCTGGAAAGCAGAGAAACAGGCGAGGCCTCCTCCCATTTCCTGCACATTCACAAGCACACACATGATGCTACATGACAAATCATAAGATGCATTCAAATCAACTCAATGCACTACAGGCAGAACCTGAGCATTTGATGCTTAGGGAGGCTGGCCAGTAGCCCGCTGGCTGACCCACTTAGAACTCTTGTTGCTGGCATCATCTTGAACTGGGTGGATTGTAGCAGATGCTGGAGCCTTGTTTGGAGCGCTAGTTGTCACTTGTGAGGCGGAGACAGCCTGCGGCGATGGGCGGGGACGGCAAAGCGATCAGCTGCTCCACACATGGGAGTATGGCACTCACTACGCTGGCAGACGACTCAGCGAATCTGGCTCCGACACCTCCAACGACGTTCAGGATACCTTTGAGCTCCCGCACCCCATCCTTCGTCCTCCACCTTAACCGGCTTACTCAACTTTCAACTGTCCCTTATGGCTGCTTGCATGCAAGCTGTCTTGCCTAAACTCAAATTTTCAATGAAACGTTTTGCAATTCGATGAAAAACGTGGAAGAATCTTGACAAAAAAAGAAGCAATTGCAATACGTTTGTTCTTATTTTGATCAACAAATATTAAAGTCTTTGGAGCATGCAACCAAGCAAGCAATATGCAATGTTTTGCTTAGCACGGGCGTGATGTGCAAGTGATGATGGCAGCTGCTCTGACCAGGGCACGACTGCACTTGGAAGCCAGCCTAGGAAGGAGTCTTAAGTTTTCAGTGCAATCCATGGCTGATCAGCAGCAAAATGTAGCGAGCAGCACTGTGGCTCAGGAACGCAAACAGACAGCGCGCAAGGCCATAAAGACAGCACTGCAGCAAATGTCCCGGGAAGCCATGCAAGCAGAAAGTAAGTTTGCTACAATGTAAATCACTGTCTTGAATACTGTGGACAATGGAGGCAAGCTTCAGCTCATGCATTTACTCACAGGTGCAGCGATTGCACGCCAAGTGCTCAAAGCTCCGTACTTCACAGCGAGTAAAACCATCGCAGTGTATGTTCACTGTGCTCGTTTACGTGAGGTGGACACCTCGGCTGTCCTCCAAGCAGCTATGACAACAGGTGCGGTCGGTGCATGTCTGTCAAACTTGAGCGAATCGACCAAGTCCTCAGAGTGTTTGTGTAAGAAGCTTGGTGGCGTGCTGGAAAGAGGAGGATTTAATTGATTGGCAGACATAACGGAGAACCAGGCCCAAGAATGAACCTGCTTGGCTCTGTAGCTTGCTGGCAGGCAGACATCCTGGAACCTGTCATGCCCAAAACCATGACAAATTGAAAGCTGATAGGTTGAGCACAGCTGACAAATCACAATTGCTATTTATGGTCACGGGTAGTTGAGGATAATGCAGCACATCACTTTTACCTATCTAAAGCTGCTTTGCCTCCTTTCCATAGATCATTTATCCATAATGCAAGCCATCCCCCTTTCTCACTCTGGACTCAATGAAACATGTTTTTCTTCAGGAAAGAGGTGTTATGTTCCCGTCGTGGAGGATAAGCAATCAAACATGAAATTTCTTCACCTTGGTGAGTGTTGGTGAGTGATGATTGCTCTTATTTGGTGGCAATCCAGAGAGAGGTTGAAGTAGGGAAGGCTTCAGCAGCTGGAATGGAGTTTAAGCTTAGAAAAAACGCACATGCGGTTGCTCTCATTGGAAAAAGCACGAGTCTTTCCTATCTGGTTGGCCTTGTATCTTAATTCTTTAATAATGTTGTTGCTTATGCAACCGCAAGCAGATCATGTGCCAGCAGAACACAGTCAAAACCCTGGCTCTCAACCACGTACCATTAGCTCATCACCTTCTTTTTGCGTGTTACGCAGATTCTCTGTCTTCTTTGGTTTCTGTGCCTCCATTTGGAATCTTGGAGCCTCCTCCAACTTATGCAGATGGAACTCCACGAGCTGATGGTGAGGGCCACCCAGCACCATAAGTGTTTGAGTGCTTGCTTCACTCTGTAGGAGCATTTGAAACAAGAAGTTTACTTTTAAACAGGGTTCTACCAGCAGTCACTGGCTGCAAAATGCAAACTTGCTTGAAATCAAAAATTAAGAGCCATGGGCGCAATGCAAGAGTGTGTTTGTGTTCTTTTGCAACAGACTGGAAACGGGCTTACTATGTGTGTTTATGTGTGTGCGTGCAGTTCTCCAGGAGGGCCTACCTTTGGACATCTTGCTCATGCCTGGTCTTGGCTTTGACACGTCTGGCAATAGGCTGGGCCGAGGCGGAGGGTAATGCGCTGAATGATGCAGGGAGTGCAGCGTTGACGCCACGTCATCTTGTTGTACTGGAACAGCAGGCAGGGAGCAGGATTGCAGCGTTGAAACCATGTTGTTGTACCGGAACAGCAGGCAGGGAGTAGGCGAGGAAGGACAGAAGTCACAGCACCATCAAGGTTCCTTGCCTCACATAGCTGTGAACCTGATTGTCCCTGCACCACTGCTTTTTGTTCTGCTTTGCTAGGATTGTGGAGGCTGCCTAGATCAGCAATGTCCCTAGTGACAAAGCAAATCTTAGGGGATTGCAATCGTAGCTCATTTTTTGTTTGTCGTGCGCAGATACTATGATAAAGCACTGGAGCGCTTGATTCAAACATCTCGTGAAAATGGAAGGCGGCCACCGCTTTTAGGTGCGCCTGTGCCCCCATGCTGATCTGGGTTTTTGACTGGGATCTTCCTATTTCATCGAGGACCTTACGCTCCAATCCAGACCCTCAAAGATGATCCAAGTGGTGTTGCTTCATTTTAGAGACATGTTGTTATTTGAATCTTTGAAGCATGCACCTTTAGAGGAAGCACGTAATCCATTAAGGGAGTTTCATGTGTCTTGTTATAATGAAGGGTGGGTAAATAGGGTGCCTCAAAATTCCAAAGATCCATTAAGGGAGTTTCATGTGTCTTGTTATAAACTATAAGGATGGGTAAATAGGGTGTCTCAAATTTCCAATGAGGCTTGTCGAGCCTCTGCAGAGCCTCGGCCTATGTAGAGAGGGTGGTACATAGTCGTTAGAAAACTGATTTTCACACACACACACACACACACACTCAAACGCCCTGAGACTTTTCATATGAGTTTGATGATATTAAAAACGAATATTTTTAGTCGGACCGGCCCTCCGGCATGAGTCAGGAGGAACCCGAGCACCTGGTCAG
>LFCJ01002342.1_pt1 | contig 13640 bp, 22 predicted proteins | sample 643141 | NCBI WGS metagenome assembly LFCJ01 (sample SAMN03766243, study PRJNA286221) | soda lake metagenome | biome: soda lake; feature: Kulunda steppe; material: water; isolation source: sample B1-Br-g2 brine of Lake Bitter-1 | place: Russia: Kulunda steppe | collected 2010-07 | reverse complement strand
GAAGGGGAGGAGGGTGTGCAGGGGGGAATGGACGGTGCTGCTGCAGATAGGGACGTGCCGCATGTTGGGGCAGCGTGCAAGACGCGGGCGGGGGGCTTGCAGGGAAGGGGTCAAGGGTGTCCCAGGGTGCTCTGTGCTCGGCCCATGGGGGGACAGCCGGCTGGGAGGCTGGCAGGGAGGCTGATTTCGTGGCCGGGGGTCGGGGGGAGGGAGGATGCAGTTGCAGCCGTGCGGTGCCCTGGCCGCTGGGGCAGGACGAGAGGCCGACCTGTGCTGGCCACCTCCCCTGGCTGGCTTTCCCTGGTTGAGCGAGTTTGAGTGCGGGGATGTTGGAGGGTCTTTGGCGTTGTCCGCGCTGCCGAGTCAGGTGCCCCACCTGCCTACTTAGTACCTGCACAGCAGCCATGCCCCCCCCCCGGGCAGGGCGGCACTCGGTGTACGATCCTCCTGTTGTGCACTTCCCTTCCACCGGCGGCCCGCTCCCCGCACCAGGCCCCCGGCACTGTGCGCCCTCGCCTCGCAGGGTTGCAGTGTGCCCCCTGCATCTGTGGCAGCCAGCAGTGCGCCAGCCCCATGCAGGTGCCCTTGAGGCCTCAACACCGCCCTGATCCTCCTCCCCACCCACACACCGTATTGCAACGTGCGCCTAACTCTCGTCAGCTGCCGTGCTCGAGTCTGTGCAGGAGTCGTATGGCGAGTTCGTGACTGCGGCTGTACTGAAGGACTGCCAGGGCGACCTGGAGCAGGCCGTCGCCATCCTGCTGGTGAGTGCCCGAATTTGGGTGTACGGGGTTGGGGGCACAGGTTCGCGGGCGCGGGCGTGAGGGTGCAGGCTTAGGGGTCCTGGGGGGAAGGGTGTGCAGGGCTGTGGGACTCGCCCAGGGTGCCTTGCCAGCCCGACGCAGGATGTCCGTCAGGGGGTGGAGCCTGACAGATGCAGGATGGACGTATGGGGCGAAGGTGACCCCCGCAGCTGCAACTGCTGAGGCGCATGTCGTCCGGTGTCATCCACTCACACTACCCTCAGTGTGTGTGTGCGCGCGTATGTGTGCACAGCAACCAAATGAAGCTGTGTCTTGCGGCTCCAAGGCAGGTCGCGCCTGCGCGCGTGCATCCATGTGTGTGTGTGTGTGTGTGTGTGTGTGTGTGTGTGTGCTGATAGTCCCCAAGTCCCCTCAGCTGAGCATGCCTTGGCTGCGGTGCCAGCTCCTTCAGGCACATACGTGCACCCCCTCCAATGCGGTCACGCCAGCAGCAGGAGCTGCCAGGTTTCTGACCAGCCAGCTGCTGCATGGTTCCACACACCGGCCGCCATGCGGGTGCCCCCCCTGTGTGTGCCCACGCGCCTGCCGCAGTGGCGCCAACTTCTTTCTTCCACTGGCACTCCCGTGGGTTGCATGCGCTTGCAGGACCAAGACTCGTTGCTGGAGCGCCTGGCCATAATTGTGGAGCGCAGCGTGCAGCGCGTTGAGGAGGAAGCCTTTGCGGCAGCGGCGGCGGTGAGCGCGCAGGAGGCGGGGCGCAATGAGCGGGCCGCGGCTCCTGGCAGACGGTGCGGGTGGCGCGCGTGTGCATATGTGTGCCAAGGCAGGAAGGGAGGGAGGGGGGAAGGGGACAGGCTGTTCACAGACATGATGCAGACAGCGTTTGTGGGAGTGTGTGTGTACAGCATTGGCAGGCAGGGCGTGCAGGCAGCACCAGGGCGTGCGAGGGTGCCGGGGGCTTGTGCTGCATGTGAGGACACGCTCACAGCACCGTGCTTGGGCGGTGAATGCCTGGGTGCCTCTGGTGTCAGCGGGCACATTTTGTGCACAGCACTGTGGCTGGACGGTGCCACGGCACTGTCAAAGCTGTCACAACGGCACTGCCAGGAGGAGCACCTGGACAGTGCCACGGCACTGCGCCTGGGCGGTGAATGCCCGGGCGCCTGGTGTCAGTGGGCAGCCAGGGTCATCCATGTGTGTTTGCAAGGGTCATCCATGTGTTTGCAAGGGTCATCCATGTGTTTGCAAGGGTCTAGCATGTGTGTTTGCAAGGGTCATCCATGTGTTTGCAAGGGTCATCCATGTGTTTGCAAGGGTCATCCATGTGTGTTTGCAAGGGTCATCCATGTGTTTGCAAGGGTCATCCATGTGTTTGCAAGGGTCATCCATGTGTTTGCAAGGGTCATCCATGTGTTTGCAAGTTTTGGCATGCGCAACACACATGCATGGGCATGGGCGGACTTGCACATGCGCATCTACTGCTCACACGCGTGCATGCATACACACACGCATGCGCGCGCACACACACACACACACGCACACACACACGCACGCACGCACGCACGCACACACACACGCACGCACGCACACACACACACACACACACACACACACACACACACGTGCGCATGCAGGCGCGGTGGCTGGGCCGGCAGCCGGCCAGGAACCTACGGCGCGGCCGCCGGCGCCAAGCCCTCCGCGCCCGATGCCTGCTCCTTCCCCCCCTTGGCCAGCCAGCACTGTAACCGCACTTTCAGGTGGGCATGCTTTTGACGCACACCCCGTGGCCGCGCAGCTCGGCGAAGTCATGCAGCCATGCTTGTCGCACCACCCCCTGCTTCGCAGAGCACTCTGCTCCTGTGCAATTCCGCGTGCGCCGCATCTGTGCCAGCTGTACGCGCACACAGCTGTAGAGCCGCCGGAAGCACAGAGGACCATGGCTCCCGCGCGGCTCTCAGGCTCTGTGTGTGCGTACAGCTGGCACAGCTGCGGCGCACTCGTGTGGCCTGTGGCCACGCATGTGCGCTGCGTGGCTGTCCCTTTCAAGCTTGTGGGCAGCTTTGGCGTGCATAACATACCTGGCATTTGCTGGCCTGATGAGCTGAAGGGCGCTTGTGGACCCCTCCACTCCTGGGCTGGTGCTAATGCTGGTGCTCCTGGGCTGGTGCTGGTGCTTCTGGGCTGGTGCTGGCGCTTCTGGGCAGGTGCTGGTGCTTCTCATGCTGGTGCTGGTGCTGGTGCTGGTGCTGGCCGCCCCTGGGCTGGTGCTGGTGCTGGTGCTGGTCGCTTCTGGGCTGGTGCTACTCTGCAGTATTATGTCACGCAGGCACCAGCGTGTAAGGTGGTGGGCTTTTTCGTATCCGGCCAGAGAACAGCCTTTGTCGTGTGGGGTCCCTGGCAACACCACGGTAGCAGCAGCCGCTGGTCTTTTTGCCCCAAGGTAGCAGCAGTCGCTAGCCTCTGGGTGGCGCGCACGCCTCTGGGATTGGAACTGCACTGCAACGCATGCACACACAGCCCCACAGCGCACGCCGCAGCCCCCCTGCTTCACCCGGCCTCGCATCACCGGTCACTGCATGCGCGCGTGCATGTGTTTGCATACACAAGAAACAGGCTGCGCGGGTGACGTGGGGCGCTTAAAACGTGTGTGCAGGTCGCGCGCCCCGCAGCCACGCAACGTGCTGTCGTCCAAGCACCGGGGGGATACGGTGGAGAGCTGGGGCGCCTCGGAGACACTCACGGGCCGCATCAAGGTGCTGCAGAACTCGGACAGCCTGAGCAGCCTCGCCCAGCAGCACGGCCTGAATGTAAGGTGGGTAGGCCACAGCGTCTATTCCACCTCGCCTGACCTGTTTTCCCCCTGCAGCATCGCATGGGTATAGCTCCTGCTGCCGCGCACCGGCTCTGCTCTCCCCACCAGACCAGCAGCCAGCGCGTCTGCCGCACGCCAGCTCTCCTTGTGACCTCGCGCAGGCCGCAGCAGAGCCCTGCAGGTTGCTGCACGCCCAGCTGTCTGAGCGCGCTGCCGCATGCACGCGCCATGCCAGCGGCTCCTGTTGTGTGGCAGCAGGGCGCGCGGCAGGTGTGCAGAGGGCAAAACGCAGGTGTTCAGGGCGAGGCCCAAACCTGAAGGCACCGCAGAGAGCAGGCCGCGCGTGCACCTGCGCAGCTGCCGCACGCATTGCCTGCACACCTTGCCAATGCCTGCACACCTTGCCAGGCCAGCAGCTGCCTCTCTTGTGTGCCTCCCTCCCCAAGCTGCCAGGCCAGCTGGCTGCTGCTTGCCCCGCGTGGCATCTTCACCTGGTTTAGCTTGCCAAAAAAGTTACGACCACCGGCCGACTTGAACAGGAGTGCAGGGCCTCGAAGCTGTGGGGCCTGCTTGGCTGGCCGCAAGGCCCAGCTGCGGTGGCCTACAACTCATGCGACTGCGCCTCCTGCGTGTGGGTGTGGTGCATGTAGGGATGCGGAGGCCCTGAAGCAGCTCTTCCCTACCTTGGACAACCCCTTTGTGGTCAGCACACTGGCGGACGTCAAAGGCGATGTCACCGCCGCGTTCGATTACCTGCTGGATGCGGGCATCCTGCCAGGTGACCCTCTCTCCCCATTGGCTGTTGGGCGTGGGTGTGGGTGGGTGCGCATGCGCAAGCGCCAGCACCTGGGCTCTGGCAGCTGTACGGTCTGCGCGTGGTGCAGGGCTGTTACGGCACTCCTGCAGCAGCAGATACAGAGGCTTGCAGGGGCAGAGCCTCCTGGGGCCTGGGCCAGAGCAGGGCCCAAGCAAAAGGGAAGGCTGCCAACAAGAGGGTTGGCCACGCCAGCCACGCAAACCTTCCCCAATGAGTGCCATTGCCCAGTGATGACCTGCCATGCGTCCTGCCTGGTGCACTGCAGCGGCCGCGCGCTGGGCCCAATCGTGCCTGCGCCAGCACAGATGCACCAGCAGCACAGATGCATCACCAGCACAGACGCACCACCAGCAGCCATCCATTACGCCTGCAGCGCCCAGCCCGGACTCCTGCCGCCGCCCTCATATGCAATGACCGACCCACAGACGCGTGTGCCCCTTTCCCTGATGGCCTCCATGTGTGGTCCTTTGCGTTCCTCCATGGTCCCCCATGCAGAGGACCCTCCGGTGTCCTCCACGGCCCTCCATGATCCTTTCACAACCTTTCACAGCCCTTCATGGCTCTCCGTAGGACGGCAGGACCCTCCCATTTCCCCTCCACTGACCCCCTCCACTGAACCCCTTCATTGACGCAGGCCCAGCACCAGAGATGGACGACTTGTTTAACTTTGGGAACGACACCAGCAACAGCGCAGAGGGGAGCTACCTGGCCGCAGCGACCACATCGTTGCAGAGCACCAAGCAGGGCGCAAGGCAGGCGCTGGACGACAGCGTCTTTGGCGGGCCTTGTGAGGGGCTGCCGTTTGAGGAGAAAGTGGGGCGCCTGCTGAGCGTGTTTGAGGTGCGTGTGTGCGCGCGGGTTTGCACACTCGCACTTATGAGTCATGCAGCGTGGACGCACATACACTTGCGGGTCATGCAGCGCATGCACACGCGCACTTGCATGTCATGCAGTAGCACGCGCGCATGCACACGGGTGCGCCATGCAGCTGGTGGGCGGTGTGCCCCAGAGTGCGGCGCAGCCGTGCATGCGGTGCATGGTGGTTGCCTAGGAGGCTGTAGAGCTGTGGAGGTGTGCCATGATGGGCTGTGCTGTGCTGTGCGGGTGAGCATGTGGTGGCTGGTGGCGCTGGTGGGGAGCCTGTTGGCCCCCGTTTTGCCTAAAAAGTGATGCAGCAAAAGGTCCCCCGTGCTCATATGCCCACTGTGCTCATATGCCCCCTGTGCTCATTTGGCCCCTGTGCTCATATGCCCTGTGTGCACCAACCCTGTACGCCGCCCCTGGTGCTGCACCCGCAGGGCCTGGACATTTCCTTGGCTGAGTACACGCTGCGCCAGAGCAATGAAGACCTGACAGCTGCAGCGGTGTTCCTCCACGACTGCTTACACGCGGACAACAGCGCGTCTGCGGCGGCCGTTGCCCAGGTGCGCGCCGTGCGGACGTGCTTGCAGCATGGCTGCTGTGCAGCCGAGGAGACGGGTGCATGCTTGAGATGGCTTGTCGGTTGGGCCAGGCGTCCGCCTGCTGCGTGCCCTGCAGCTGTGCCGCCGCAACTGGTGCTGCTTGTATAAGAGCAACCAGCAAGACCTGCAGCTGCGCTGGCAGGCACCCACTTGATGGTCTGTAGAGTGAGTTGGTGGGTCGGTTGGCGTGTCGAGCACTGCTTCCGCTGGCAGGCAGGCGGCAAGTGGCACGGCATCTGCAGTGGGTGCCCAGCGCCCACATGCTCTTTGTGTGCGCAGCATGAGTCTGCCTGCTTTTTGTGCGCGTGTGCTTGTCCACTGCAAGAGCTAGAGGCGCTGCGTGGGGCCCCCCTCTCTCACTCTCCAATGCATAGCACATCCAGGGCAACCTGCTGCCTTTGGGGCACATTTCAGCGCCCGCCCCTCCTGCAACCCCCTTTCTGCATGCACCACGGTGCGCACAATTGGCCGCTGCTTGCCAAGGCCCGCTTGGGACAAGCGCGAGCACAAGCACCAGCAGCCATTAGATCCCTCAGAATTGCGGTAGCAGCCGCCTCACCTCTTCCCATGCGGTGCGCGCCCTGCATGCGCAGTCGGAGGCTGTCGCCGCCGCGCTCGCACGGCCCAGCAGCTATGCAGGCGTGACCGAGGTCCCGGGCCTCAGCACTCCCGCTGCTACTGCTGCTGCCGCCGGCGTTGCTAGCAGCTCGGAGCCTGGGTTCTCCAGCCTCGGCGCGTCTCCCTCCCAGCCAGCGCGTTCTGCCCCGCTGCCAAGCCAGCAGCAGGCTGTGACTCAAGAGGCGGCTGAAGATGGCTGGCAGCAAGCACAGTCCAGAAACGGTTGGAAGGGAGGGGGGGGGGCGTCCGCCAAAGACGCGGCAGACAAGGAGCGCTCCAGGTGAGGGAGGGTGTCGGGGCTGTTGCAAAGGATGTAGATCAAGGGCTACTATGGATTTGGTCCAGGTCATGGGCGCGCGCCTTTGCTGTGCGGCCCAGGCTGGTGCCTGCATCAGCCGAGCACGCCTGCGCGCAGCACTCAGGCATTTGGCCAGAGCGTGCAGCCAGACCCGTTGAAGCACGGTTGCTCATGTGCGGCCTTTGATCAGAGCATTGGATTCACAGAACGCTGGCGATGCCGGACCATGAGCAGCGGCAAGGTTGGGTGCCTCGCCTGTGTCCATCGGAGCCTGGTCCGCCTCAGCCTGCTGTCAGAGCAAAAACAAAGGACCCATGGCAGGCGCGTCAGAGCCCTTTAGGCAGGGAGCACGCACACAGACCTGCTGGAGCTCCCTCTGCTCCAGCGTCCCTGCTTCAGCACCTGCCGCACCTTAAAATCCTGCGCACGCCTGCGACTCAGGTTGAAGTCCAGCAAAGCAAGGGAGATTGCCCACATCTACTTCAACTTCCGGAACGTGTTCCTGCAGCAAGCTAGCGCGGTGCGTGCGCGGGCTATGCGTCTCCTCAATTGCCACATGTTTGCAAAGACGTGAGAGTGCTCGTGCGCGTGTTTTTGAGTATGCGTATTTGCATGCATGCATAAGTGTGCAGAGTTCTCCATGGCAGTGCCGGAGTGCATGTGCCAGAGCAGCAATTGCTGCCTGAGGCCTTGAGCGCGAAAGCCCCTGCACATGGAAAAACCAGAGGCTCCTGTTTGCATGCGTGGCGCTCGCTGCGTGCCTCTGGCCCCAACAGATCAATGGGCGGAGTTGGTGGCCTGGACAAGTGTGCTGCGGACTTTTCCGAGGCGCATGACAACCAGTGCGCAAACTGTGCTGCATGCTGCTGCGTCTGCAACATATGCCGAGACACTTGCTGCGTGCTTGCTGCCCCTTCTGTGCAGGCATACAATGCAGGAGATGGCAAAGCAGCTGCTGAGTTCTCAAAACGTGGCCGTCACTACGGGGAGCTTGCTAAGCAATTCCGCCAGGCATCCAATGAAGAGGTCCGGGGTGTGCCAGCAGCTACAGGAGAATGGCATTTCCAGCTTGCATGCTTAGCCAGTTGTAGTTATAACAGCCTTATTATACACTGCCCTGGACCACTCACTTGCTCTGCTCTTTGTGCTTTGGGGGAGGCTTAATCTCGTTAAACCTGTTTGAAGCGTCTGCCGGCTTGCAGCAAGTGCTATTACTGGAACCGAGGGGGCAGAGGCACATGTTCAGGAAGTTGAGGAGGCTTCTCATCAATCCCTGCCAGAGGTTCATGCAATCACAAGCACACCATGATCAAGGCAACACTACCTCTCCTGCAGCTGCATGCGACGCAGCTCTCTATGAGGCAAGCCCACACTGCCCTGTGCGGCCACAGTCGCCCTCTTGCATGCCTTGCGCTCAACAGGCGTACAAGGCCTCCAACCTGGGTATCCGCAACACCTTCGTCATGGACCTACATGGTATGCATGTCAACGAGGCGCTTGCTCTCTTAGAGCGGCAGATGGACGCGCTGGGCAGGTAAGTGACTGGCTGGCAAGCCACGTGAGCATGTTGCAAATTCCAAGGTGTGGTCATGTCTGTATGAAGAAACAATGGGCCTTGGGTGTCCCAGGGTTCTGAGGGCCACATCAGCTGTGCATACCCCCAATGTCTCACAGCAGAGCAGGTCTCTGGAAAAGCATGTTGATGCGCCTGCTCAGGCTCAGCACATCACCATCCAACCTTCTGAGCTGCAGGCTCAGCCTCACCACCCAACCTTCTGAATTGCATGCTCAGTATCACCATTCAAACCTCATCCTGCCGTCCCATGGCAGCAGCAGCAGCAACAGCAGCAGCAGCAGTCGCTACACATATATGCTAACTCAATACAGCTTGCTGCGTGCAAGCACACTTGGCCCTTGTCCGTACTACATTAAACCTGTCATTGGTTTGGTGAGCGTCAAGCTTGACATGCCTTTACGCACAGGCTGATATCTCCAGAGGGTGTGCTGCTGAAGTGCATCACGGGGTGGGGAGCTCACAGCGCGCGGGGGATAGCTTTAATTAAACCAGCAGGTGAATTGACTGAGTTACAGCTGTATGTGCCTGACTTGTTATCCTTGCCCTTCCTTCTGTGCTTGAATTTTTCTGACAGATGGCTGTCTTCAGGAGCAGGTCTGCTACACAAGAGGTATCTTACAAGAGGGATGTCATATTTGCCAGGCTATCCTTATAGCACCTGGACCATATACTTCTGCACTTGTACTGTTCATCGCCCAACTTGTCTGGTGAACCCTATCGAGCTCGCCTCTTCCACCTGCCTTGTGCTGCGCAGTACTTGATTGGGCAAAGCAAAAGGGCTGCAAGCATTTTGTAGAGCCAGGAAATGAGGGTGTGGTGATAGTTCATGTGACACCTAATGACAGGTATGACCGATAAGAGTTTTGTTGAAAGGTATCCCTCATTGATGTCCATTTGCTGGGCTTTTTGGAGATTGTAAGCTGTATGGAACAATTAGAAACTTGTTCCTGTAAGCACTTTCACCTGTCTTTCCTATCTTACAACGGCTATATACTTACATACTTCGCTTTTCAATGCATCACAACTTTTCCCATTTTTGTCTGTCCTTTAAGCATCCCCTCATGTGTGCCAGCATACTCCCCCTCATGAGTGCCAGCATACTTGCCCCTTCGTTCTGACATGTCTCTGTGCTGCTTAATCGCTTGTGTATACATTTGTATTTTGTCTCTTTAATTGACACGTTACAGTTCCAATCCTGATTTCCCTTCCAGACATGCTTATGGTCCATCATAGGTAGACTGCCTCTTCCGTACTACATATAATAATTGAACACCTGATAGCATCATGATGTGAAGCTTACAGAATGACTCTGACTTAACTTGCAGTCAAGTAATATTATGCCAGCAGTAGGCAAACTGGATGGTCCGCTTTTGCCAACAAAACAAAAAAACAATAGTGTTTCTGATCAAAGTTGTTCAATGGTGCAACAAGCACCGTGAAAAACTTCTAACTTGAAATTGAGTTTGAATGATTGAATCGATAGTATGCCTATGTAGTATGGGCAAGTTGCCCATAATTGATGAACATGGGGCATGGCAAAAACAAAACCAAGCCAATTGAAGGGCTGCATGGATCCAAAGGAAAAAAGAGTAACTACGTAGACAAACTATGGATTCAATCACTCAAACTCTGACATCTAGGCCATTCGCAGGCTGCCTGAGATGCGGCATCCCACACCACTCACAACCAAGGTCAGCTCATGCAATTCCAATCCAATGAAAATAACAACAAGTTGTGAAATCATTACTGTAATTGCTGTTACAGCGATCTGCTGCGGTCTACTGAACAGAGGGATAGCTTGCACAATTTACTTGAAGTCCAGACTGCCCGCTTTTGCAAGTCCTGATAGCAATGTACCTGACTAACCACAATACTGTCCATAGACTTGACCACCAGATTGGTGGCCAATGTCTCCAGGAAGTTGTTACTAACACCTTCCTAGTCGTCAACTTGACTCGTTGAATGATGGGCTGTACTACACCTTAGGAAGGTTTTATATTTGCCACCAGGCCGCCAGAAGTTCTGGCTTTATGCATGAGCCCAAAGTATAAGCTTCCAAGGCTACTAGTATTAGTCATTCAAAGCAGAGGGACAGACAAAGACAGACACATTACTGGTCGAGCTTTGCTTTCAGCCTCAGGGCTCTGAGCCCTGGGAGTCCCATGGGGCCTTGAAGTACTATTTGGGCAAATTACCACGTTGTAGCCAACTCATCATGAAGTTCGGATAATCTTAAGGTTCACATTATTATTCCTGCCAGAGGGCAGCTTAGCAGAAATTTGATGAACTGAAAGTTAGCTGGAACCTATCAGGCCTGCGTCTGAAGCTACATCTGCAAAGGTACCAAAATACGCCTCGCTGACATAGCATCGGATGTACGCATATCACCAATTTTGAAGTGCCCTTAGAAGTGGGTGATCAAAAAAGCGCAACCAAACCGACTCTTCCTTCCTACCTGCGACAAATTTTCCTTAACTATCATAGTTAGAGTAGATGATCTTACACGCGCTCTCCAGACTCAGACACTCTGGTCACAACCTGAATGTCGAGTTGCTCCAGCATCAACAGCACAAAGTTCCTTACAAGCTTAGAACCTGCGACTGGCACCATGCCTGTGTGCAAGATGAAGAGCATGTGTTTTAAGACTGCCCGAGTGCACGCTTGATAGAATTGCGCATTAAACACCACCACCTCTTCCACACCCTCTCAAGTGGCTCAAACAGCCTGAGGCTTAGACTCGAAGTTAGAGACTTCATTAGCCTAGCAGACACCAAAGGCCTGGCCTTCGAGTTGTTTGCCTGGCCTAATTGCCTGGAGTACTGTGCCTAGATTTCAGAACACCACCTTGCTTGCCTTCTGATGGTTTTGGCTGCAGGCCTGCTTGGCTTCAGCTACTAAGTTTGTTAAGAACAAGGGTGTCATCTACAAATTGAGAAAGGCAGCCTATGATTACAGCAGTTACTATAACTGCATCGTGCTAGAAAAAGAACAAAGGCCCCAGGCTGGCCTCGATACAAGGATGCATCAAAAAGGGAACCAAATGCTCGTGCTATGCAGTACTTGGGTGCAGGACAAGGCAGCTGGCGCTTCTGCAAGAAACAAGCTATTGTGCACATAACCATGTCATGAATCCTACCCTAGACCCAAGCAGTGAAATGCTTGTCCAGACTCCTGAGCAAAGCTATTTTAGACTCTACTCAACGACACATGCTCTGTTGAGAGCGCACACACACACACCAACACTCATTACACAACACTCAGGCACGAACGCACATGCACACTGTAGTGCGCACTCACACATGCACATACAACACACGAATGACAGCTGACACGCCCCTCCCCACCGCCAGCCAGTTTTTTATTTTAGCATACTGATGAATGTAGTCCTATGCACTCGTGTGTGGATCTGCACAAGGCACATGCTCCACTAGCTCATCCTGTGCTAACAGACCCCCGTTTCTGATGACTAACCCCACCGCATTGTGCACGCCCTACTCCAGGCCCTAAACAAGTAGCATTTTCAGGATCAAGCTGCAAATCCGCGACAGGTGCCCGCGGCGGACCTGCTCTTGCTGCCTTTCGCTTGGAGCGCGCAAGCAGGCATGCACCTCTCCGGTTTCTGCGAGGGAGACACAGCACATAGGAAATAAATCACATGTGATATGACACCGTCACCGCCAAGCTACCGAAAGCGCAGCACCAAGCACAGATGCATAGATCGGCACACATGGGCGCGGCTACCCCATGCCTTGCAGCAGCGCGCCCATCCGTCCCACAGCGGCACGGTCTTCCGTCACTTGTCGCCCCACAGCTGCGGTGAGGCAGCCAGGCCCCCACTCTTGGCCCGCAGGCTTGCAAGCGCGCCCGCGCCGCCTGCCCCCTGCCCCCCTGCCTCAGCCTCTGCTTGCTCGGGGCTGTCGTTCCCGCTGCCCGCTAGCAGCGACACATCCAGCCGGTCGCCCGCGTGCTCAGGCTCTACAGGGTGTGAGCGGGTGCGGCGGTGCTGCTGCTGCTGGCGGCGGCGCTGTGCGCGCCCTGCAGGCAGCGTTGTGGGAGCGAGCAAAAGCAGGGGAGCGGGATGTAAGGGTGCCTGCCAATGCATGTGCACATGCGCGTGATCACACATACACACACGCACACACACACACGCACACACACACGCACACACACACACACGCACACACACACATGCGCGCACAAACAGGGCTGCCAGGGAGCATGGTTGGAGCAAGCCTTGACCGGATAGGGTCAGGCCCGTGTGTGTGCCTTGGGTCCTCCCTGCGAGCACAGCCTGTTCCCGCCCAGCCAGGTCGCACCACGCCTGCCTTTTGAGCGCCTGCGGCACACATCACCGTGCCACGCACCCTCCTGCAACACCCATGCGCGATCAACAGCCACGTGCAAGCACGTTACAACCCCAACCCCTGGCATCCACCACCCAGCTGTGCCCTGGCGCCCTCGGCCCTGCAAGGCCGTGCCCTGCTCCTTCACAAAACGAGACACATGCGCGCACACACACCACGTAACACAACACACACATGCCCCTGGCCCGCCCTCGAGGCTCTCTGCTGCACTGGCGCAGGCTCTCCACCCTCTCCATCCCTGGCTGCCACCCCCTGCGTATACGCACACCTGGTGTGTGCTGCTGAGGCGGCTCCTCAGGCTCATTCCAGGAGGCCACGGTGGTGGTGGATCGCGGCGGCAGCCCATCCTCGTACCCCCCCAGGCTGTGCTGCTCGGACGGCTGCATCTGGAAGGTGATGGAGGAGCTGCAGGATGGGGAGGCGGAGGTCTGGGCGGTGGGCGTGCCGCTGCCTCTGCGCAGCAGGGGCGGCGGGGAGCCTGCAGCCACGTACGGCGGTGCAGAGAGGGGATGCTGCAGGGGCAACGAGGGTGGCCCAGGCGTGGCGAAAGCAGGCGTGTTGGGGTGGCTGTGGCTGTCCAGAGCGCCCAGCATGAAAGGCGGGGCTGGGGAGCCAGGTGCGGCGGGGGGCCCCGGCTGCTGTGAGGTCGCGTGCGGCGTGAGCTGTGGCGGTGCGACCTGGCCCGCTGCGCCATCAGGCTGGGCCAAGGCGCCGGGGGGCGTGGTAGGGGCCTGCCTGTCGGCCTCAGCCGCCGGGGGGAAGGCGTACTGCTGCGGCTGCTGCGGCTGCTGCTGGTGCCGGTGCTGGTGCTGGTGCTGGTGCCGTGGCTCAACCAGCTGCCACGGAGAACTTGCGGGGGGTGGAGCCGCGGTGGGGGCTGCGGGAGCAGCTGCTGCTACAGCGGCTGCCGCAGAATGTGTGGGAGGGG
>LFCJ01002341.1_pt1 | contig 13641 bp, 14 predicted proteins | sample 643141 | NCBI WGS metagenome assembly LFCJ01 (sample SAMN03766243, study PRJNA286221) | soda lake metagenome | biome: soda lake; feature: Kulunda steppe; material: water; isolation source: sample B1-Br-g2 brine of Lake Bitter-1 | place: Russia: Kulunda steppe | collected 2010-07 | reverse complement strand
GTTACGCGACGAGGAGGGCAACCAGCTCCACCGGTTCGTCGAGCGCGTCGAGGGCGTCGATTCCGAGTGACCGACGGACCCTGCCGCAGCCGTCACGACCGGCCCCCGTCACCGGACGGGAATATGTTCGACACTACTCCTAACCGGTGAGTGATCCAACCACTTCGCAAGGGAATGACTACCTGCTCACTCTGTGACCTGCCGACGCCGGAGACGCCCGTAACGGCCGACGGCGTCGAGGGCAGTTTCTGCTGTCGGGGCTGTCTCGAGGTCCACGAGGCGCTCGCGGGGATCGACGGCGTCGACGGCGACGACGTAGCCGAGCGAGCGAACCAGTCGGCGGTCCGCGAGGTGCCCGACGACGCCGAGGAGGCGTTTCTCACCGTCGACGGGATGCACTGTTCGACCTGCGAGGGCTTTCTCGGGTTGCTCGGCGAGCGCGAGGCCGGCATCCTCGGCCTCGAGGCGAACTACGCGACGGATACGGCACGCGTCGTCTACGACCCCGACGTCGTGACCCTCGAGGAGTTGCCCGAGCGCGTCTCCGGCCACGGCTACAGCGCCCGCTTCCCGGACGAAGACGGAAACGAGCGCCGTCGCGACGACGAGATCATGCAGCGGTTGGTCCTCGGCGGGCTCATGACGCTGTTGATCAAGCCGTGGTACCTGTTTTTTCTCTATCCCAGCTACGTCGGCATCGAGACGGGAATCTTCGAGGTCGACGCGACGACCGTCTTCGGCGTCTACTATCCGCTGATCATGATCGGGCTCATGACCACGGTCGTCCTCTTTTACACCGGCTATCCGGTGTTACGGGGAGCGTACGTGAGCCTCCGCGTCGGGCAGCCGAACATGGATCTCCTGATCGCGATCGCCGCCGTCGCGGCCTACGCCTACAGCACCGTCGCGCTCGCGATGGGGAGTACGCACCTCTACTACGACGTCACCGTCGCCGTCATCATGGTCGTCACGCTCGGGACCTACTACGAGCGGAAGGTGAAACGTCGCGCCACCGACCTCCTCTCGAATCTGACGGCCGCTCGAGTCCGCGAGGCGACCCGTCGAACCGACGACGGCACGGAAACGGTCCCGGTGGACGACCTCGAGCCGGGCGACGAGGTGGTCGTCCGGCCGGGCGAGCGAGCCCCGATCGACGCCACCGTCCTCGAGGGAACCGCGGCCGTCGACGAGTCGGTGCTCACCGGCGAATCGCTCCCCGTCACGAAGGCCGTCGGCGACGACGTCGTCGGCGGCGCGATCGTGACCGACAGCGCGCTCGTCCTCGAGGTCGGCGACGAGGCCGAGAGCACGCTCGATCGGATCGCGACGCTGCTCTGGGAGATTCAGAGTGGCTCCCCCGGGGTCCAGCGGTTCGCGGACAAACTCGCGACGATCTTCGTCCCGCTCGTGCTCACGCTCGCGACGGTCGTGACGGCCTACCGGCTCTGGATGGGGACCGCGCCGGCGGATGCCCTGCTGACCGGGCTGACGGTGCTCGTCGTCTCCTGTCCCTGTGCGATGGGGCTCGCGACGCCGCTGGCGGTCGCCTCGGGCCTTCGGGACGGCCTCGAGCGCGGGATCGTCGTCACGAACGCCGCGCTGTTCGAGTCCGCACCCGACGCCGACACGGTTGTCTTCGACAAGACGGGGACGCTCACCGAGGGCGAGATGGACGTCCTCGAGGTGGCGGGCGACCGGGCCGCGCTCCGGAAAGCCGCGGCGGTCGAACGGTTCTCCGAACACCCCGCCGCGGCCGCACTCGTCGCCTTCGTCGAGGACGACCTCGAGGCGACCGACGATCCACGCCGGGCGGACGCCGTCGCGACCGACGGCGGCGTCGCACCCGCGTCGGCGCCCCTCGAGGTCGACCGCCCCAGCGAGGCGACCGACTTCGAGCGCCACCCGGGTGAGGGCGTCAGCGGCGTCGTCGACGGCGAGCGAATCGTCGTTGGGACGGAAGCGCTCGTCGAGCGCCACGCCGGCCCCGTTCCGGATGGCCTGCGGGAGACGATCGAAGACGCCCTCGAAGGTGGACAGCTCCCCGTCGTCGTCGGCGTCGACGGAGTGGTTCGAGCGGTCGCCATCGTCGGCGACCGGGCGCGAGACGAGTGGCGGGACGTCCTCGAGGGGGTCCGTGACCGCGAGGTCGTCGTCCTCACCGGAGACGACGAGGCAGCCACCGAACGGTTCCGCGACCATCCCGCAGTGGACCGCGTCTTCGCAGGAGTGCCCCCGGACGGGAAAGTCGAGACCGTCCGGGGCCTCTCCGCCGGCGGCGTGACGACGATGGTCGGCGACGGGACGAACGACGCGCCCGCACTGGCCGTCGCCGACGTCGGTATCGCCCTCGGCAACGGCACCGCTCGAGCGGCGGACGCGGCGGACGCGATCGTCACGGACGGACTCGAGGACGTCCGGACCGTCTTCGACCTCGCGTCAGGAACGCGAAGGCGGATCCGTGAGAACGTCTGCTGGGCACTCCTGTACAACGCGATGGCGATTCCGCTGGCGGCGCTCGGGCTGATCAACCCGCTGTTCGCGGCCATCGCGATGGCCACGAGCAGCCTCATCGTCGTCAAGAACTCCTCGAGACCGGTCGTCCGGGACGAGGACTGACTGCTCGAGCCGAGATCGGTCGACCGCCTGGCGAACCGATTCGGGAGAACGGTAATACATGTGGAAGTTAGTAATTAAACTTAGACATCCGATAATCCAACATTCAGAATACTGAGTCGAGCACGTACAGTACGCTACTATCTGAGTATAGTAGTTTTACTTCCATCATACAATGAGCCCAAATATAACACAGCAGACGGATACGGGCCCGGGTACTAGAACCACGTATGAGTGACGGCTCGTTCCCGCTGGAAGCGACGCTCGAGGGAGTGGTGGGATCGCTTTCGACGGGACGACCGACCGATGTCAGGAGCCGGTCGTCCGCCACCGGACACGGTCGCGAGGGGGAGACTCCGTGAGCGACGCGTCCGACTCCGAGGGGTTCCGGCTCACCGTCACGGTATCCGACGAGGATTCGGTCGTCGCACTCGCCGAGGCGGTCGACGAGGTGGTCGACGTCAGTATCGCGCCGGACGGAGCGCCCGAAACACGAGGATCGTCGATCCAGGTCGACGTCGAATCGCTGACGCCAAAACAGTGGGAAGCCCTGGAGTTGGCGTACGAGGCCGGCTACTACGACCAGCCCCGATCGGTCGACCTCGAGACGCTCGCCGACGAACTCGAGATCTCGAAGTCGGCCGTCTCCCAGCGACTGCGTGCGGCCGAAGGAACCATCGTCGAGGGCGTACTGGCGGGACTCCACGCTCGAATCGACGAGTGAGACGGTCTGGCGGAACGGGAGGAAGAAACCCGTCAGACGGACCGATGATTTTTCAGCGGTGTTCGACCCGACAGGAGCCCCGCTCACGCTCACTGCGAGACGAGCGACCGAACGACCTTTGCTTCGGCGGCGTTGAGCCGCTGTGAGACGGCCGACCGGGTGATCTCGAGTCGATCGGCGAGTTCGCCCAGATCGGCCCGTCTCGGATCGTCGTAGTAGCCGAGTTCGACGGCCAGTTCGAGTGCCTCCCGCTGTTTGTCCGTGATCTCGCTCGTCTCGACGTCGAACCGGACGCCGGTATCGACCTCAAACGGGGTGATCGCCTGGAGCTGGACCGTCCCACCGGCGTCTCGGATCGCCGCGACGATCTCGGTCACCGTCTCCCGGTCGCGGACGAGAATCGAGAAGACGATCGCGCCCGCCGAAACCGAGTCGATCGAAAACACACAGCCCGAGGCCGCGATCGCCGGACAGACGCATTCGGGGACGACCGTCGAGGACAGGTGGATCGTTCGCGCCGACCCGTCCTCGACCGTCGCCTCGAGGCGACAGGATCGACGGCCGTCAACCTCACAGGAGAGCGTCTGCGTAACGGCCAGCGCCTCCGGCGTCTCGCTGACGATCGGACAGCCGGCTGTGGCGTCCGGCTCGACCGCGATCGTCGCCTCGAGCGGAGGTTCCTCGGGCACCGATCCCGCCGGTCGGTCGGCTGGCATACCGGTGGCTTCTCCGCTTGCGAGGAAATACTCACGACCCGATTCCAGCCGGCTGAGAACGTCAGCGCTGTTTCAGTTCGGCGGTCGGGGGACGGTGCTTCTGGCACCGAACGATCGCTCTTCTCGAGAGACAACCCGTTACGACGGCGTCGTCGCTCGAGAGTGGGACCGAGTTTCGTGGGTACCGTTCACAGTAGTTATTTGTCGCTGGACGAACCGATCCAGGATATGCGAGAGGCGTATCTCGTCGGCGCGGGACAGACGGCGTACGGGGCCTTCCCGAACGAGAGCTACCGCTCCCTGTTCCGGACGGCGTTCGAGGCGGCGACGAACAGCGTCCCGAAGGGACTCGAGGCGGCCGAGATCGACGAGGCGTTCGTCGGGACGCTCGGGGTCGGGGGGCGACAGCTCGGGCTCTCGGGGCCGGCGGTGACCGAACACGTCGGCCTCGACGGAATCCCTTGCACGCGGGTCGAGAACGCCTGCGCGGCGAGTGGCTTCGCCGTCCGTCAGGCGGTCCAGGCCGTCAAGTCGGGGATGGCCGACGTCGTCCTGGCCGGCGGCTTCGAGGTCATGTCCGATACGAGTTCGGACGCGACGAAGTACTGGCTGGGCGTCTCCGGCGAGACCGAGTGGGAGCGACTCTCGGGGACGACGTTCTCGGGCGTCTACGCGCAGATGGCCAGCGTCCACATGGAGACCTACGGCACCACCCGCGAACAGCTCTCCCGGGTCGCCGTCAAGAACCACGCGAACGGGTCGAAAAACCCGCACGCCCAGCTTGGGTTCGAGTGCTCGCTCGAGGACGCCCAGTCCGCGCCGGTCGTCGCCGATCCGCTGACCCTCTATCACTGCTGTCCGACCTCCGACGGCGCGGCCTGTGCGCTCGTCGTGAGCGAGGACGTCGTCGACGAGTACACCGACGAGCCGATCCGCGTCGCCGGCGTCGGCGCGGGCAGCGACGACGTTGGACTGTTCCAGCGCGACACCTACGCAGGCGTCCCCGCCAGCCAGCGGGCCGCCGAGCAGGCCTACGAGATGGCCGGGATCGGACCGAACGAGGTCGACGTCGCCGAGGTTCACGATTGTTTCGCCATCGCCGAACTGCTGGCCTACGAGGACCTCGGCTTCTGCGAGAAAGGCAAAGCTGGCGGGTTCATCGAGTCGGGGGCGACCGAACTCGACGGCACGGTGCCGGTCAACACCTCCGGCGGCCTCAAGTCGAAAGGCCACCCGATCGGTGCGACGGGCGCCGGACAGGTCGTCGAGGCGTTCAAACAGCTCTCCGGGACGGCCGGCGACAGACAGGTCGACGCCCCCGTCTACGGGCTTACACACAACGTCGGCGGCAGCGGTGGCGCTGCCGTCGTCCACATTTTCGAGCGGGAAACGGCGGTGAGCGCCCGATGACCGCGATCACGGCCGTCGGTGCATACGCCCCCCGGTTCCGCATTACAGCCGAGGCGTTCGAGGAAGCCTGGGGGCAGTTCCAGGCCGCGGGCATTACCGAGAAGGCAGTCCCTGCCGCCGACGAGGACCCGCTCACGATGGCCTACGAGGCCGCGAGCCGGGCGCTCGAGGCCGCCGACCTCGAGTCCGAACGCATCGACTGGCTCGGCGTCGCGTCCTCGTGCCCTCCGACGGCCGAGGAAGACCTCACTGCCAGGCTCGGTGCGATGCTCGCCCTCCGATCGGACGCGACCTTCCACCTGTTCTCCGGCAGTACGCGCGCCGGGACTCGGGCGCTGTGGGCCGGCGTGGACGCCCTCGAGGGAGACAGCGCCGTCGCCCTCGTCGTCGCCGCCGACGCGCCACGGGGCGATCCGGACGACGCGATCGACCACGCCGCCGGCGCGGGCGCTGCGGCGTTCGTCCTCGAGTCGGACGGCCCGGCCCCGATCGTCGACCGTGCGGAGTACACCGCGGTGTATCCGGGAACGAGGTTTCGAAACACCGGCGACGCGGAAACGCAGGGACCTGGCGTCACCCAGTACGACCGACAGGCGTTCACGGAGACGATCGCCGGGGCCGTCGCCGACCTCGAGTGCGACCTCGAGCCCGACGCGGCGGCGATCCAGGCCCCGAACGGCAGCCTCCCCTACCGCGCGTCGGGGGCGGCCGGCATCGGCACCGAGACGATCCGCGCCGGTGCGACGGTCCACGAACTCGGCGACCTGGGCGCCGCGAGCGTTCCCGTCTCGCTCGCGTCGAGTCTCGCAGCCGGTCACGAGTGCGTTCTCGCCGTATCCCACGGGAGCGGTGCAGGTGCCGACGCGTTCGTCGTCGACCTCGAGCGCGAGGTACCGTCGGCGACGGCACTCGACGGGGACGGAACGCTCTCGTACGTCGAGTATCTCCGCCAGCGCGGCGTCGTGACCACCGGCCCGCCGGCCGGCGGTGGGGCGTACGTCAGCATCCCTACCTGGCGGCGCTCGCTCCCGCAACGCTACCGACTCGAGGCCGGACGCTGTCCAGACTGCGGCGCGCTCGCGTTCCCACCGGACGGAGCCTGTCGGGACTGCAATTCGCTGGCCGAGTACGAGCCGCTCGAGCTGTCGGGAGCCGGCACCGTCGAGGCCGTCACGACAATCTCACAGGGCGGCGCACCCCCCGAGTTCGCCGAGCAACAGGCCCAGTCTGGCGAGTACGCGGCCGCGATCGTCGCCCTCGAGACGGACGACGGTGAACAGGCGGTCAGCGTCCCCGCGATGGGGACCGGTGCCGACCACGGGTCGTTCGGGGTCGGCGATCGGGTCGAGACGACGATTCGCCGGGTGTACACCCAGGAAGGCGTCACCCGGTACGGGTTCAAGATCCGGCCGGCGGAGTGACCTGCTCGGCCACCTGGGACTGTCAGACTGGAAAGAAACTTGTGGCGATAGCCCAATCGTCGAGTATGACGTTCGTCGTGCCGTTCGACGGGACGGCAATCGCAGAAGCGGCGCTGGTCCGCGCAGTCGAGTTCAGTACGGTCCTCGAAGAGCCGGTCACTGCCGTCGCCGTCGTCCCGAACCAGAACGATCGATACGCTCGAGAACGGGGGTGGATCGACGACGACGAGTCGTTCGACCTCCGGACGATACGGTCGCGACTTCGACACCACGTCGTCGACGTCGCGCCGGAGGCGACGTTCCAGCACATCCTCGTCGATGGGCGTGCACCCCCGGGCTCGATCGCGACGCGGCTTCGGAACTTCGCCCGGCAAGCGGACGCCTCGATGGTGTTCATCGGGAGCGAAAACGCGGGCCGAATCGTTACGAACGTGAGTAGCGTCGGTGCGAAAGTCGCAGCCGAGAGCACCTACGACGTGGTTATCGTCCGGAACCGCGGCCCAGCCAAAGTATCCAAACTCGGCGAGCGATCTCCATATCGGGAATCAGACGCGAGCTAATACAGGCGGAGCCGAGAGAGCCAGCGCCTCGATGTTCTCGTGCGGTCGCTCAGTCGCCAGTCAGTGCCTCGCTCGCCGGTGCGAACTCGATCGGGTGACCGAGCCCAGATTCGAGGGCCTTCTCGTAGAGCAGGTACGCCGCAGCGACCGTCTCGATCCCCGTGCCGCCGCTGTCGAAGACCGTAATCTCGTCGTCGGTGGTTCGACCCGGAGCTTTGCCCGCGACGATCTCGCCCAGTTCGGCGTGGACGTGGTCTTCCTCGACCGCCCCCAGCTCGAGGGCGGCCAGAAACTCACCCGAGTCGAACGTCGCACGCTCGCGCAGGTCGGGGACGTACGTCGCTCGTTCGATCGTTCGCACGTCGAGTTCGCGTTTGTCCGGGCTGTACTGTCCCATCGCCGTCACGTGGGTGCCGGGCTCGAGGGCGTCGCCGTCGAACACCGGCTCCTCGGCCGTCGTCGCCGTGATCACGACGTCGGCACCCGAGACGGCAGCGTCGCTCGAGTCGACCGCCCGGACGTCGGCCTCGAGGTGGTCGTCGAACGTGGCGCCGAAGGACTCGCGGCTGGCCGGGGTCGGCGAGAAGACTCGGACGTCGGTGAACTCCCTGACGGTCGTCGCTGCACGCAGCTGGCCTCTCGCCTGGGGGCCGCTGCCGATGACGGCGAGGGTGTCGCTGTCCTCTCGGGCGAGGACGTCGACGGCCACCGCACCCGCAGCACCGGTCTTGTACGGGTTCATACTCGCCCCGTCGAGGAGCGCGAGCGGTTCACCGCTGTCGGCGTCGAACAGCGGCGTCATAAACCAGGCGTCGCCCGCACCGAATCCGGCCGAGTAGAGGTAGCCGCCCATCGCGCCCGTGTCCGGAAGGATCGCACCGTAGGTGGTAAGCATGCCGTCCGGGTCGGATCGGAAGAACGCCGATCGTGGCTGTGCGGGAGCGCCCTCACCACGCTGGCGATAGCCCTCGCGGACAGCCTGGACGTACTCGGCGGACGAGGCGAGACCGGCGACGTCGGAGCTGGTGAGAAACAGGGTCTCGGTCATAGGAACCGTGCCACGCGAAACGAAATAAAACGTCGGAGTGACTGGATTGTCAGTCGGCGTTGATTGGCGGCCGTGCCGATTGGGTCTCGTCGGACGCTTCCGCGGGTGCGTTGACGAACATTGCGTGTCCGATGATCACCATCGCGATGAACGCGCCGACCGGAATCGCCGTCGTCAACGAGAGTCCGACGAACGTAAGGGCGGCGCTGATTCCAAGTAACGCGACCGGGATGAGGCCGAGAACAATGTCGTAGTATCCAGTCATAATGTATCTAATAGTACGACCAATAGGGATATAAGTGTTTCCCATAATTGCCACATACAGGATCTATCTTAGAGCCGTACTTTGGGCAGTGGATCTGCACGGATTCTCCATAAGTTATATGCATAATATGGGGGCAGGGATTTTATGAAGAGTATGGCGGTTTTAGAAGCGGTGGGAACCTTGACACGTCCACTGCGAGCTGAAATACCCGTACGGCAGCCTGGTGAGCGGAGCTCTGGATCCAAATAGCCGTTTCAGATATAGAACGATCGATCAGGGAGAACTTCACGCCTCGGTTCCCGGTGAGGTCGGAGTATGACACGGATCCGAGACCCACCTGTCACTCGAGGGCGTCGGTGTCAGGTGTCCGGACCGACGACCATCGCGTACGCGATCCGCCAGCCGAGCAAGACTACGAGACCCGTCCCGGTCAACACTAGGTTGAACGGGTAGTCCGCACCGCCGTCGAACAGCGGCGTTGAGCGGATAATGAGTCCCACGTTCGCGGCCGCGATCCAGGCGACCGTCGTCGATCGGGCCGCTCGAGCGACCGAGGTGGCAATCTCCCGGGCATAGATACCCGCGAGCAACGAAATGACGAGCCAGCCGACCAGAAACGGGGCCATCGACTCGATCGACGCCAGCGGCTCGGTCAGCGGGTCGATGTCGTGTGAGAGCTGTCCGACGATGATGAGAGCGACGATGGCCACGAGGTCGCCGATGGCGAGTGCGAGCACCCGTCGATCGGTAACGCCGGACCAGCCATCCGATCGCACTGTCGCGTTCATGGCCATCTCTCGGGAGCGCAAGCCTTTCTGTGTCCCGATTCGATGCGCTCTGGAGCCAGGAGAGGAGGAACCCGGCGACGGCCTGTCGCCGAGGATCGTCCAACGGACGGAGCGGTGCGAGGGAATCCCCCGCGTGAACTGGTGAGGCTGGCGCGAGCTTTGTTATCCGGGGCTTTCAGTCGGGCCGACCGACCACGGTGGGGACGACTCGAGCCGTGGCCGTCACTCGGTGGGAAAGGGTAGGGGTCGCCTATTCCGTGCTGGCCGGCGAGCAGCCGTCTCCGTCCGGTGGACGAGAGGGACTCGACACTCGCTGATCCGCTTCACGGCTCCTCGAAAACGCCGGGAGGGGTCGCGAGGGCCGTTAGAGCGGTTCGACGAGGTCCTCGAGCGCCGCCTTCGGGTCGTCGGCTTTCGCGACGCCGCTTGCGAGCAGCACACCTTCGGAACCCAGATCGGCAGCGGCCGCGACGTCGTCACCGGTGCTGATGCCGGCGCCACAGAGGACGGCGACGTCCTCGTCGACGTTCTGGGCTGCGTCGACGGCTCCCTCGACGACCTCCGGGTCGGCCTGGCTGACCGGCGTCCCGGTGCCGATCAGCGCCGGCGGTTCGACGGCGACGGCGTCCGGGCCCAGCGCGGCGGCCGCGCCGATCTGTGCCGGGTTGTTGGCACAGACGACCGTCTCGAGGCCGGCACGGTCGGCCGCGCGGACCGAGCCGTCGACGTCGGCGAGCTTCAGCCGGTGTTCGGAGTGGTTGATGAGCGTGCCGACGGCCCCGGCGTCGGCCGCCGTTTCGGCCAGCGTGTGACCCGTGTTGCTCCCGTAGTCGATCGGATCGACGTGCTGGGCCCACGTCTCGGCGCCGGTTTCCGCGACGCGCTCGAGGTGTGCCGCCTGCGGCGCGACGGCGACGCGTGCCTCGGTCGTCTCGTCGACGGCGGCGACGGCGTCGGCCACCGCGACCGGATCGCAGGGATAGGTCTTCAGGTTGACGAGGATGAACATAGGGGAGAGGCGTTTCGCACGGCAGAAATAGCTTGCGTGTCGGCGTCGGTCGGTTGCGACGGGCCAGGCGGCGTGGCCCCGGAGCCGGCCCAGCAGGGCGGCTCGTCGTCGTTCAGTCTTTGCGTTTGACGACGTCGCCGAGCGTGTAGCTCCCCGAGGAGGAGCCACCGGACCACTCGGAGTCGTCGGCCGAGGCCCCCTCTGCGCTCAGGTCGACGTCGAGAAATCGCTCGAGTTTCGACTGGACCCGGTCGCTGGGGAGGGTGTCACCGCGTTCGATCTTCCGGATGAGACTCGCCTTCTCGTTGAGTTCGTTCGCGAGGTCGGACTGGCTGAGCCCCTTGTCCTCGCGGGCGTTTCGAACGAGGTCGTCGTAGTCTGGCGCGAGTTCGTCCATGTCGTCGAACATGTCGGTTCGGCTCCGACTCGAGCCGCCGGTACTCGTCGACCCGGTTGCCGACCCGGCCGACGACCCACCGCTGCTCGAACTCGAGGAACCACCCCCGCTCGACCCCGTCGAGTACTTCGTCGAGGTGCTCGAGCTGGTCGGCTGTTTGACCTCGGTGCCGAAGTCGGTGCAGTTCGAACACACGTCGAGTTTCGCACCTTCGACTTTGATGGTCTTCGGGGACGACGTCTCGGCGCCACACATCTCGCACTGAACCATGCCCGGACCTATATCGTGGCGAGCCATAAACCATGCGGCGGGTTCCCGCGTCGGCGGATCACTCGAGTGCCGACCAGGCGTAGAAGAATCGCTGGAGCGCCGTCAGGTGGCCGACGACTGCGAGGAAGACGAGCAGCCAGCCGACGAGTGTGAGCCCGCCGTACGTTCCCGAAATCGGGTAGGCGAGAAAGCCCACGACGCCGATGATCGCCAGCCGGTCTGCACGGCCGACGAGACCGCCGTAGACACGGTCCAAGCCGACCGCCTGGGCCTGGGTGCCGAGATAGGAGGTCATCACGACGCCGGTGACCGCGAGAAAGCCGAGGAGGTAGTCGCCGATCCCCGCGGCGATGCCGCCGATGACCACGATGTCCGCGTACCGATCGAGGACGTGATCGAGGAGGTCCCCACCCGCGGAGGCGACCTCCTGCTCGCGAGCGAGCGCGCCGTCGACGACGTCGAGCCAGCCGTTCAAGAAGACCAGCGTCGCAGCCACGACGTACCACACGGGGTGGGCACGGCCGCCGAGGAAGAACGCACCAGCGGCGAGGACGGCCATCCCGAACGCCAGCACGCTCACCCCGTCGGGACTCATCCCGACGCGGTCGAACCCCTTCACGAACGGGTCCAGAAACCGCGAGACGTACGGTCGGAACTTATCGAGCGTCATCCGAGATACCCCACGAAGTCGACCTCGCCCGCGCTCGGCTCGCGCTCGCCCGCGACGACCGCCTCGAGCGCGTCGGCCACCGCCTCCGGATCGCGGTCGGTCGTATCGATCTCGTAGACCGACTCGAGGCCGTGTTCCTCTACCGCCTCGGCGAGGATCACGTCGAGGGCCTCGCTCTCGGCGTTCTCCCTGGCTTTCGCCTCGGTCTCGCCGCGCTCGAGCAGCCGCTCCTCGAGGTCGGCCGGCCGACACCGGAGGACGGCGACGCGGTCGGCGTCGACGTGGTGAGCGAGGTGGGAGTCGATCACGACGTCGTCCCGTCCCTCGAGCCAGTCGGCGAGCGCCTCGAGGTCGGCGACCTTGCTCTCGCGCTCGGCGTCGACCTCGGTGTAGAGGCCCTCCCGCTCGAGCACCTCGTTGAGGTGGATCACCTCGAGGTCGGTGTCCGGGTCGGCCTCGAGTCGGGACTCGAGCAGTTCCGTCGCGGTCGTCTTCCCCGTCCCCGGGGTGCCGGTGACGGCGACCCTCACGTGTCGGGCACCTCGCGCTGGGCGCTCGCACCGTCGAGGTCGAGCTCCTCGAGGACCGCGTTCAGCGTCTCGACGGCCAGTTCCGTCTCGCTCTGCGTCCCGCACGTGATGCGGATACACCCGGGCAGGCCGAAACTCGAGCAGTCGCGGACGATGACGCCGCGTCGTTGCATCGCCTCTGCGACCGCCGTGGCGTCGCCGACGTCGGCGAGGACGAAGTTGCCCTCGCTCGGCCAGACGCGAGCGTCGATCGCCTCGCGCATGTGCTCGCGTGCCTCGCGGGCCGTCTCGACCGTCAGGTCGACGTGTTCGTCGTCGTCGATCGCGGCCAGACCGGCCCGACAGGCGAGTTCGCTGGCAGCGAACGGCGTGTTCACGCGGGTGTAGGCGTCGGCCCACGCCTCCGGGACGACCGCGTAGCCGAGACGAATCCCGGCCAGGCCGTAGGCCTTCGAGAACGTCCGGAGGACGGCCACGTCGTCGCGGGCGTCGAACCCGTCGCGGCCCTCGAGCAAGGCGACCGCGCTCTCGCGGTCGGCGAACTCGCCGTAGGCCTCGTCGACGACGACCAGCGTCTCGTCGGCCGTCTCCTCGGCCAGCCGTTCGATCTCCGAAAGCGGGATCGTCGAGCCGGAGGGGTTGTGCGGGCTCGTCAGCCAGACGATCCGCTCGCCGTCGTAGGCCTCGAGCACACGGTCGGCGTCCTGGGCGAAGTCGTCGTCCCTCGAGAGGGGGTACTCGGCGACGTCGCCGTGGTGAAAGCGGGCGCTCATCCCGTAGTAGGCGAAGCCGGGCGTCGGCACGAGGATCGACTCACCGGGCTCGAGGGTCGCCCGGTGGAGGTAGTCGATCGCGCCGTCGCCGCCGTTTGCGAGCCAGACCTGGGCGGGCTCGACGGCCCAGCGGTCGGCGATCGCCGCGACCAGGTCGGCGTGAGCGGCTTTCGGGTAGGAACTGACGCTCGAGGCGGTCTCCCGGATCGCCTCGGTCGCCGCCGGCGAGGGGCCGTGGGGGTTCTCGTTCGAGGCGAGTTTGACGAACTCCGAGGGGTCCCGGTCGAGTTCGCGGGCGACTTCCTCGATGCCCCGACCCGCCTCGTAGGCGACGTGATCGGACAGGTCGCGCGGTTGCATACCGAAATCCTCTCGGTCGCGGCTCTTAAGCGTGCTTACCTGTCTCCGCGGCCATCCCTGGGGGTGTCGGTGTGGTGGCTATTCGAG
>LFCJ01002339.1_pt1 | contig 13648 bp, 12 predicted proteins | sample 643141 | NCBI WGS metagenome assembly LFCJ01 (sample SAMN03766243, study PRJNA286221) | soda lake metagenome | biome: soda lake; feature: Kulunda steppe; material: water; isolation source: sample B1-Br-g2 brine of Lake Bitter-1 | place: Russia: Kulunda steppe | collected 2010-07 | reverse complement strand
CTCAAATCCACCACGAATTGACTGAGGTTCACAGGGTCACCAGCCATAATCTGTCGTCTCATGAGATCCGCGTGTGTCAGACCATTCAGCCCAGACAGTAGGTGTGACATCCAACATGAATCATTTCTGGTGCTGAGGCAGATGTCTGAGCAGTAATCAACCATTTGAGCAGTAATCAATGCCTTGCTGTCTGAGCAGTAATCAACCATTTGAGCAGTAATCAACCATTCTGTCTGAGCAGTAATCAACAATTTGAGCACTAATCAACAATTTGAGCACTAATCAATGCCTTGTCTCCCTAGCTATCCGTGCATTCCTCAAAATTGTATCGAGTGCCCTGGTTGCAGAGTGGCAAGTGTTTGCGCCACCTTCGGCAACCTATACCCCTAGGTTGATGACTTGTAAGAGGAAAACAGCTGAAATCCCGATCCTCTCCATTTTTGTTGCAATGATGTTTGCTTTGTAAAATATGTCCAATTGATTTTGGTCCGAATTGGGTCATCCAGTGATCAGGAGCGAACAGCAGTTAAAAGTAGGGTTCACGCCACAGCCGTTCAGGGATGGGCCCCCTATAGGGGGGCTAGTTTGCACTTTTCTAGCTCTACAGCTATTGGAAGCTATGGGAAGCTGTGGTCATGGGCCACATTTTAGTCTGAAGCTTGAAAAGTGCAAACTGGGGCTTATGCTCTGGGATCATGCCAAAAACACCCGATTTTGGGCCTCGGTGACCCCCCTCTGGTAAAGTATATATGTACCCTGCGGTATCCTGCGCAGGATATATGCATTTCCATTTCCCCAAATAGGGAATCACAATGTGCCTGCTTTTCACAAGAAACACTCCCTACATCAATTAGAAAAAGAGGATGCATTGGCCCGGTGTCGCGAGTCCCCTTCACCTCAAGAGAAAGGAAAGCTAGTGAGGGATGTAGATGGTCCAACCTACCCCTAGAAGAAAGTGTGGAGTGTGACCTTAGCTCCTTGGATATTCATATTCTTACAAATCTCTTTATGTTGACGTCTGGAGGCTTCTGACTATTGGGTCTTGTATCTTCACAGTGCTTCACTTCCACAGTGTGCGCATGTCTACTGCTCCTAGGGAGCTCATGAGATCTCCAAGTCCTTGCATGAGTGGCTGGTGTTGCTGTCACTCTTGCTCCGTCTGTCTTTTTCTAGACACGCGTGGTGTTCATAGATTGAGCAGCGCCAGTGACTAAGATAGCATCAAGGCTTTTCACATGTTATTTCACGCACAGTCTCACTCATTGATTGAGCTCTTTTCTTGTCGACCTTGTATACATCTGCATATGCGAATGGACCTGCCCACGGCGGCAGCTAGTAAGTTAGAGCCTGTTAGCCTGCTGCACCCTGCGTGAAGATAGTGTCTCTAGATTGAGTGACACAATAGCACGCATACTAAATATGCTGTATTTTGGAACACATCAGCTCGAATCATACAGATAAAGTCTGAATATGGGCCAAACTCAAACCTAGAGACCATGCCTTAAGCCTGTGGGATAAGCCTGGTGGAAAGAAAGAAAGAAAGAAAGGCCAACAACGCACGCAGGGATAGCCCTGGTGGTCGGCATCATGTCAGTACTGAAAGGACAGCAGATCCCAGCATGGGAGCAAACATGTATGGCTCTTGGGGATTCCGTCTGGACATTTCTCCCCCTCCATGCGTATTTTAGTGTGATCTCTTCCTGGTATTCATAATCTTTGGATTGTATATTGATTTCAGAGCGCATGAAGGCCTTTTCCAAAGACAAACACATTTTGTGTGAACCTCTTTCTTTTAATCGGGCAAGCAGGTCCAGGAGACCTTTTGATATTTAGCAATTTAGCAGCCTCTCAGCATGGCAACAAGGTCAGGAGTGACTGTCAGGTTTGGCAGGCAATGCCCCCCTCCCCCCCGCCTCTCTTTCAAAATTACAAGGGACCATTTGGGCAGCCTTGCTGACTTGTTTGAACTTGTTTATTTGAACAAAAGAAAATGCATACAGATTATAGATGAGTCAGGAAGATCTGCAGAGCTATGTTCAAGCACTTGCACTGCAATGCAGTGGGTGCCACAGCTGGAGGACACTGCTGACGCATTCACAATGTGAAGGTGAAGCCCAAATTTTTTCTCAGGTATTTCCTGCTTCGTACAGCCTCTGCAAGCTGGAAGGGATCAGTTTGATGACACATTGACCAGGTGCTTATCGTAGAACTTGTAATCACCCTTGAAGAACTGCATTGCACAAAAGGAGTGGAGACACCTGATGATCAAAATGGTATGTGAAGGTATCCGGCCTTCATTATTCTAATATACTTCTTATTCTTCATTCTTCTAATATGCTTCTTATTCATCTCAGAGTGGCAATTTTTTATTCTATACTGGACTCCTTATTCAGCATACAGTACCACTACAAAATGAAGCTCGTATACACCAGTGAGCCAATCCCTGCAGGATGCCACTCAGGTACACACACCTTGTTTTTTGTGTCCAATGCTTTTTGGAACGCAAGAAATGCAGATGCAGCAATCAAAGCCAGAAGAATGCTCTTCCACCCGCCTGCAATTGGTGTTATCAGCAATGAACGTTAGCCAGGTGCAGTAAAGAATTAGGCCAAAGGCAGCATTCAGCTTCAAGGTACTTCCAAAGGAAGTGAGCTTCTCCCTAGTGATATCTTTGAAGCATTGCAATTATTGGTGTAAGTTGGGTAGGCATTTCCCCGTCTCCAAGCTTTTAACATCCGTACCAAGGGCATCAGGCGTGATAGAGAGATGTTCAGATGTAGGCTGCTGCTGCTGTATTGCTGCACCAAGGGCGCGCAGAACATTGCCTGCATGTGCAATTTAATGCAGCACGCATGACTATGTGCAAAGGTAGGGGCTCTATTCAACCAAGCACTCATCAACAGCGGCTGCCACAGGTAGGAGCTTCAGCTGTGTTTGATGAGAAATGATGGTATTCACCAGCAGCAGCTTCAAATGTTTTAAAGGGTGTGATGAGCGCCATCGATATGCATTCCAGGACGAGCAACAATGAGGTCTGTGCCTTTATGGGATCCTCTGAGCATCACTGGCAATGCAGTCAAACAAAATGTCTAATGAGCGTTGTCACTGCTTGCAGGCCAAAAGTGCAAATTTCTCTCCAGCAAGCCCTTCATGCATTTATCAAATGAGGTATGTTTGAGGGCACAACTTCCCAGACCGGGACTCAGCCATGCATTTTGTGGAGCAGCAATAGCACGTACCTGCTACAAGCCTGAATGTTGCCGCCAAGGCATGTAAAGGGGAGGCCTGGAAGGCTGCCTGCACGGCTAGCACAGCTGCCAACACGCCAGTAGCTGCGGCGGCTGCAGCTACATGCTCTGTGAGCACAATACCATCTTGGCAGAACCTGAGAGTTGCACATTCCCAGATGAGCTGCTGAGTTCTCAAAAGTAAGAAGACATTCACGGGTTGTCTGTTCGCCCAGAGCTCTAGAAAGGAAACCCGCCAAAGAGGCTGCCACACCTGCAGTGCCTTGTATGCTGTGTCCAGCGATCTAGCAGGTCTTCCCGCGTTGCTAGGCCTGCCAACATGTTGTGCAATTTGCAGTCAAAGGCGTGTCAAGTGACACGTCTCTCTGTTTATCTCTGTATGTGTATGTATTAGTTGCATGTGCAAAGTGGCCCAAGCAATTCACAAAATGGAGCAGGGATAGGCACAAAACACCAAAACAGATGATACAACCTTCTAGGGCAGACACAATTTGATAGAGTTACCTGGCTGTGAGGTGTTCCTGAAAGTTTGATCGGGGGAGAATATGGATCCGGATGGCCGTGCATACTGCATGCGGCCTCCGCTGTAGGTGTTAAGCCATCTGTCAAGGAGTAAGGCACATGCATAGGTGCAAAAATGTCTTGTTATAGGATTGGAACCGTCTGTGTATGACACTGGGAGCAGTGGGTATGTCAAGCTGGCTCAAGTTTGCAAAGGAGAGTGACACACACACGCACACACAATCAAGTGGGGGACTCACTTGTAAAAGACCATCACCGCCCTATCGGCAATGGCAGGGCAATAGAAGGCCCTGTCCAGGTGGTCAGCCACGCCACGAGCGGCCAGTGAGTGCTGCTGGCCTGCTTGCGTGCATGCATGCGTGGGTGTGGTTGCAGCAGGCTCGCCAAAGTAGGCGCGCGCGCACGCACACGCACACACTCAGAGCTGACAGCACTGAAACAAGCTGGCGGTGCAGCATGGGCTGACATGGAGTGTGTGGCACCAAGCAGACTGCCAGGTGCTGCAGCAGGGGAGTCATACTTGCTGAGCAATACTACCCTTGATTCAGGGGTGTGTCTGCCCTCGATTCCTGAGGTCTGTCTGGTCGTGCCTGGTTTGACCACAATGTGCACTGCAAGGATGCTTAGATCAACAGGGTAGGACTGGGCCTTGATTTGCCACATGCCCACACACCTGCTGCCAAGATCATGTCTGCATCCACAATGTTGTGGGTGCTGAGATGCACTACCCAGGGAGGCACACGCATGAGAATCCTGCGCAAGTGCACGTGCAAGCCTGATGATCAGCAACCTCGTGGCACCTGTTACCCTGCCAGGGCCGGCTTGGCTTCCGGGGTGCACCCTAACTGGAAATTCACAATACATTTCATATCTACACACCATGTTTCAGGAAACTGCATAACTGATGGTTGGGGCGCGCCTAATCTGCTGTGAGCCCTAGTTTTCCAGATTCATTCCAGCCCAGACCACGAAACCACATGTGCAGCTCACCAGCCTAGCCAGCCGGGTGTGGCCTGCTGGTTGTCGGTATAAATGCGGCTGAAGTATCGGCTCTTTCCTGCAACACATCAGGGATCATCACACCAGAGACATAGATCAGGGCATTGAAATGGGGCTACAAGGGACATTACAAATGCATCATGGGAATCAGGTAAATCTCAGAGAGCAGCATCGGCACCTAGGCCCCAGAGAAGATTTAGGACCTAGATCCTGATATCCGCTTGAACAAGAAGGCAATGGACCGATAATTTCTCACCTGGGGCACATGGTGTGGTAAAAGATGTGAGGTACAGATGGGTGCCATTTTGTTTGATAGAATAGTGCACCATGTTGGGCGGGCTGAAGTACAGGAAGCCTGCAGGATGAATGCACAGTCAACATGCCACGGCTGGTCCAAGAGGCCTCCCACTGGCTGCTCACATTTAAACCAAAAATAGAAAACTCTGGTTTACAGAAACAGATGGCATCTGTGAAGGGACAGGCTAACAGCTGGTGCACGCACCCTCCACCCCCCTTCCCAAAGAATCGCTGTCTTGTAGGCACCGATCAACAACGTGCGATAGCTTTGTAGGGAAATAGCACGCATCACGCTGCCATGTTGGATGAGAATGGACCTTCACAGACCTAGGGCTATCCCCCTCTGCATGTGATCTTTTACACACCTGAAAAGGTGTGCAAATCCACACCTGACTCCATCATCTTGCACAACTGACTCCATGATCCTGCACACCTTCCCAGACCTAGGGCCATCCCCCCCTGCATATGATCTTGCACACCTGACTCAAATCCACGCCGCTTGGCACCCTCATCAGAGGCGGAGGTGGACATAACAAAGCCGTGCTCGCATGAGGTGCTCCCAACCTGCGCATGCCCAGACACAATCCGGTCAGTTCCTGGTCAAGCAGCTCTTGGAGAGGGGATGCAATACAGCAATACAATAGATGAAAGCAGAAGTGCCCAGATTTGCGGTTGCCATCACACGCGTCACAAGGAGGGGGGCTGCCTTTGGGCATGAGCTTGACAGTCAAGGCGGCTTGCATCCTGCGCCTCTTCAACCAATTCATGATCCTGTCTGGTGCCTTACCATCTGTACGGTACACATGTGCCGCACCATCGGGGAAAGAAGGGAAGCAGAGGGGGCTAGGGAAAGGCCACCTGACAATCAGCCCCTTGCTACCCCTTGTCTTGTGCTCTGATTCACCTGGCTCATTGTGCTGGGTGCAGCATCTTCTCGCCGCCCAGCAACGCCGTGGTGCTGCATGGGTGCAACAGAGGTTTGATCAAGGGACGCTGTGGGGGACATGCTTGCAGCACTGGTCCATATGTGCTTCTATGCGCTGCGCCTCCTGCAGGCGCCTGCCTCAGAGCTCAACACCAACACACAACAGGTCAGGCAGATGCACAGATACACGTTAAGTATAAAATACTGGGTCACCTTAGTGCCTGGTACTATACTGTATTGTCTTGGGTTAAAATATTGTGCAGGGCCATCCTTTGCTTGATGCTTTCACTCACCGAAAACGGCACATGTGACAGGTCCAGTATCTGCGCGTGCACCCAGGGGTAAGGGGTTAGACCAGCAAATGCAGGTTTGATTTATGGGGTGGTCAGGCACCCGTACCATGGCAAGAGAGTTCCCAGTGGCATCAGGCCATGAAACAGCCTGGTTGGAAAGGTATGAGCTGCCAGAATGAGCCGCGACAGGGCACGGCTGAGCACATCCCCTCCTTAGCCCAAGGTTAAGGTATCTAATGCATCTCTAAGCATACTCACATCCCCAAGAAGAGTTGGAGCTGGCAATCGAACGATCTGGTCTATATCGTTGAATGGACCTATATCTATTCATCATGCATGAAAATTGCTTTGCCCTGCTTGCTCACCACGATGGCCCTTGTCACAGAGTGAAAGCCTCCAATTTAATACACCTGGTCTGCACAATGACTGGTGTGAAGCACCTTGACCGGGGACACGCTTGCATATGCAGTAGCAAACCCGTTTTGGACAACAGCCCTTCTCTCCATCTTGATGACCCAGATCTCACATTCTCCACCAGAAGTTCGTAATCAAGCGGCGTCTCTCGCATTGACCATGCCTTTTCAGAGCTGAAGTAGCGCAAGCCATTGGGTGGGGGATTCTGCGATGGAAAGGTAGGACCAAATGTTGACTGCCAAACTCCTGGCTATTTTGTGTGCAAGCCAGTGAGGGAACTGATATTTTGCATCCTGGACAGAAGTGTCAGAGGTCACAGAGTGTGACACAGACAGCAAAGGTCACTGCTGCAAACCTATGGTCTCTCCTTGGTGTTATGCAGCTTTACTCATGCCACTGAAGAAGCAGAGCTTGGAAAGCCAATGCTGAGCTGATGCTGTACGGGGAATTGCAGGTACAGAGCGGGAGTTTGCTGTACGTGTGTTGGAATGAATTGGAGAGTTTATTGGGCGGTACAGGGTTCACGAGCTTGGGAAGCTTATGAGCAGCAGGCTCTCTAATAATATCCTTCTGTCTCATGGCCAAAGGCATGACCAAGCAAATATGCGTTGGCAAGGCAGAAGTGAGAGGGGAAGGCAAACATACGCTGGCGTGGCAGAAGTGAGAGGGGAGGGCCTGGGCATGCGCACAGAAGGAGGGCCGTGGAAGGTTGGCAGCGAGATGCCGCACTTACACGCACGGGTTCAGGCAGGTTGGGTGGGGTGGCTGACGCATGCAGCCAGGCATCTGCTCCAGCCTCAGGCCACACCTGACGAGGCAAACATGAAATGAATATCAACACCGTCTTGTCTACGCACAGCTTGTGATGGAGTGTGGGGGCACTGCTGCAGTATTTGTTAAGGGTGCACATTACAATGATCACCCCATGTACCAGGTAATCAAACCGCGGATGATACATCCAGTCGCTTATGCAGGCCTTTCCCAAGCCCACTCACCCAGATCAGGTTCCAAGCTTCCTGGACTGGGAACGAGCGTACGCAAGAGCGTGGGCTGCTTTGGGCAGCTGCATGGGCCTGTGCGGGTGCAAGGAGCAGAGGGTTGCAGGTTTTCCAGTGTTTGCAGGTCCCCTGCTCACCGGGGCCCGGTAGTAGGGGAGGGGAGCAAACGTGAGGCAGAAGACAGGCATTCATAGTCGGCCAGCCCCTCTGTACCTTTGGATCACCGATCTGGGGAATTTTGGAGCAAGCGCCGCCACTGTCAAACTCCCAGCCATGGTAGCTGCAAAGGTACCAGGCACCCAGGGCCAGAGGTCTGCACCAAACTCATATCATATGAATCATATGTTGATTGAAACAAAGCACGGCTCCTCTCACCTGCACATCAGTGATCCATTGGGCTGGATGTACCCTGAAGCAAATAATAGTCTTTGTTTATGGATGCTATGTTTATGCAATAGTAGGCGCGTACACAAGCACAGACGCAGGCACACCTTCAGAAAGGGGAGCAAGCCTGTGGCTGCACGCATCTTCGAGGACCGACCACTTGCCCCCGTCCCACCTGAAAGAAGGGTAAGATACGTACCATTGCCATGTCCATGACCCTTACATGCGTCTCCGCAAGCTTACACAAAATGCTTCATCCCACCAGACCACCAGATTAAGCCCCAACAACTGGAAGGCTGTTGGCCGGTCCTTGTGCAAATACCCTGCTCAAACATGAGCAGGCACAAAGAAGGAAGACAGGGGAGGGGTCATACACAATAGACATCTTCATTGCAAGCAATGTGGCCATATCAATGATGAAAATCCATATGCCTCGCCTAGAGCCGAACCATGCAGAGCTCTACACTGACGCGCTTTGAAAGCTGGCTGCCTCGCGCTCATGCACCCACAGGTAGCAGGTGGCTGAAACGCCATGCCACACCTTGTTTGGGAAAAGCCACGAGAGCAACAGTGCGACAAATACACTGACATGTGATGGAAAGCCCTGCAGCCCTTTTGGTCTGCAAGCGCAGCGCTGCGTGCTAGTGTGGCGGCATTTGGCGGCGTGCTTGACTCGAGTTTGCGCTTGAGTTGCCAAGCGCTCAGTCAGCAACCTTCTCTGCAACTCACCCACAGGAATGACCTGCACAATCATAAAAACGCCAGAGGGAGGTCACTCAGTGACCGGGGCCCCAAATCAGGTGTATTTTGCACGCTCCAGAGCATGTGTCCAGTGATGGGCACTTTTTAAGCTCAGGATGTTGAGCTTGAAAATGCCAGCTTCTCGAAGACGCATGCCTGAATGGCGTGAACCCTACTTTTGGCATGCAAATATTTACACCAGATCACACACTGCACCAATAGGAGTAATTGTTATGATTTAAAATCGTTGTGAAAAATAAACATAAATGCAAAAGAGATGGAGTGAAAAGGCAGTGGTTGGTGAGATATGCAACTTCAGCCATTTCCCCTAAAATATCTCAGTAAAATTGGGAGTCAAGAGTGGTCGGATTTGACTCACTCCATACCTTATAACCATGATATGGCAAAGGAAATGCACCTGAAGCAATTTTGCTCGAAAAATGCGTCTGATGGGCGCTACGGGCCCACATGTATATGCTCTATATGCCAAAATCAGGAGGCTCCATGCCTGCTCAGGCCACCAGGCTCGTCCAATCCACTCCATATTTCATTTATGGGCAACTTGTCCTGATGTAACGGATTTGCATTAAAAAAGAGCATGCCAGGACCTTTGCTCAGTGCCTCCCCCCTCTGGAAGAATACAATGCCCAGATCCATGTGATCCGTGACACCCTTGCGGCGTGTCCAGGATGGAGGAGCGGTGAATCTATCAGGTGCATTTGATCTGACACTGACAGATAGATGAACGGCTGCAGGTTTGAAAGGGGGAAATGCACACTTGTGCGTGCACGCGACAGGAGCGCCACACCCTCCCTCTTGCTCGCCGGTACAAACCTACCGGGTACCAGGCCTTGGTCCATTCGTACTTCTTTCCGCCCTGCTGACTCGCAGAACCTGGGGTGCCCTCTCTCTCAGACGAGCTCCATTCTGTTGTGTCTGGTGTGACAGACTTGGGCAGTGCTTTACTCTGGTCATTCTTTGATGCCAATGGTGATAATGCTTTGCCTATAGCCTGCTTGAACACAAGGATCCTGCCTTTTGCTACTGCGGGCTTCCCGGGCGTTGTTTGGCGGGGTTGGTGGTTGTGTACTCGATTAGGACACCTGATTGGGCTGTGCATGTTGTAAAAGCGTGAGTTTTGCGCTCAAAATGCGTAAGATTGTCTCTACGATTGAACCGTCTCGAGGGGCTATCAGTGTGAACCCTAGTCGACCGACAAGGAAACCCATACGGACAAGTAAACCACGAATAAATTCTTTGAAGTTATATCAAAATTAATGCAGTTGTACTACGTCAAGTTTCTTCCAACGGGAGCAGGGAAGAAACCATTCAAAAGGTGAATTTGAAAGAACTCAGGTAAATCCCAAATCAAGTAAAGTATTGCTCCTCCTCCAGCGCTCCTATGGAGGACCACAATTGTGGTCCTCCATAGGTTCGCAGTGTTTGAAGTTCTATTTACTTACTTTTTGACAGTATTTACTCTTATTCTACAACATGAAAAAACTTCCATGCTTGGATTTACTCAGCGTGTCTGAGTGTCTTACATCGAGAGTGCTCGCTGTAGGCGACTCTTCCTGCGACCAGGATCCTCTCCTCTCTCCTTCCTCGTGTGGTGGACAGGAACGTGATGTCCTACCGCAGCTGATGAGGGCGTCGACGGCGAAGGACATCCTTTGGTCACATCCGTGGGCACCTCCTTTCCTATTCCTTCTCACTTTGTCCAAGGATTTGGATAAACATGATCTGAGGATTGTGAGCAGATTTAGGCTGCATGCGCATCATTTTCAAGTAGAATCTCGGATGGGTGGCTCTGGCATGTGTGTTAAAGGGGAAGTCCCTCTAAAAAATTTCGTTTGCAGGTCTGCTAGAGTTTGTGAGCTGCGCACCAGGTACAAACTCGAAGATATTTTTTGCAGATATGTTCTGGCTGCTGCATGTGTTTGCCCAGACGTCAAACTCAGACTTCATGAAGTGATCACCCCTTTCTTAGCCTGCTGTCACAGTTCACTTAGATAAAGCTTCCTAAATCAAGACTCGTTTAACTTTTTAGATTTTTGTCAGACTTGGTGTCGCTTTTTGATACTGATTGAGCCTGTTTCACCAGATGCCATCAGCCGGAGCCTCAGGCTGTAGGCTATCCCATGTAAATCTTCTCTTCTCCGCAATGGTGCGGATTGGGTTCAAAAGCCCCCTGCAGACATTACACCTTAATCTTTTGTAGCGTACCCTGGGCGTCAAGCGCAAAACCACCAATTGGGCTGTTCTTAGGGAGTGTGGCCATGAGCCTTTGCAATCTTACTGGTTCAGGGCTGCTGTTAAGTTTTCCAACAGTCTCTTGTGTACTAACAGCCTCACACTGCGTCAGATGATTGAGGTTGACATGTGCCTCTACACACGTGCCAAGCACTGTTGGACAGCTGAGTTTATACCAGTGCATGCTTTCCCAGGCCTACGTAGATGTGACACCTATAAGCAAGCTGTAAAGAATGGGCAGCCTATTTGTTTTCAGCAATTTACTGCTGATTTGCGGCAATGAGTGCATGCTTTGTGGCAGGATGTTGCATCAGTTGACCCCTTGACCGGCAACAACAAACTTGCTACTTATGGAGTGTCCAAGTGGTTTGCCACTCCTTTTGCTGACGGCTTGCGGGCTGGAGTGCATGCTTATGCTAGGAATGGTGGGGCACCCCTAGTGCTCCCAAGACGCCTGTTCTTAGATATCCCAAAGCAGGCCATGCGCCTGGCAACAATCTCAGGGGAAGTTCCTGTATTCCAAGCAGCTCTCTCATAACAGAGGGTGTGAACACAGAGTCTGAAACGGGCCACGCTGCGAATGACATCACGGGGTAGGTCAAGGAACATGTTACATGTAGGGTTATAGGGTTGGGTAAAGAGGGTCTATCAAAATGACAGAGAGGCTATAAAGAGGGTCATTTGCCGATGATTGCGCATTGAACCCTATTTACCCACCCTTAAACATGTACTTAGGAAGAGGGTAGGGAGAGCCCAAAACCAAGGCCCTGTTTGTATCTGGGGCGCACCAGTGGTGGTAGGTCAATCGTTTGCTGTTAAGCTGTCTCGGATATGTGTTTGAGAAAGGCTCCCAATAGATAAGGAAAGAAAAGACTACGCCGGCCAAGACAGGCTGCGTGCATTAAGGAAAGGTTTCCTGACAAGTCCAAGGACCAGCAGGGTCTCACCAAAGAGCCCTCTGAGCCTAGCTGAAGCTAAGCAAGCAGGAAGCTTATGACAGAGCTGCTAATGAGGCTCTGGCGGGTTGTCAGCCATGCGCCTGGGTGAACGATGCCTCCTCTTGCTCCTCTCCACTGCCACGTCTCCAGCAACAACCTTCCCAGAAGTTCCCTGTAGACGAAGTGCATGTTTGGTGTTAATGATTCTAGATAAACTCTGGATTGCATGGCAACTCAATTTGGAAGGTAAGCTCTCAGCTTTTTGTCTTGTAAGGCCCAGCCTTATCAGAGGGGAAATGGTGTAATCATTGTACATTGTGCCTGCCACTCCGAGCAGGATGGTAAGGTCACTTTGTTATTGCCCCTTGGGTTTCTCACACTGCATGTTTGGAGCCTGCAAATGGTGTGAGCATGTTGGTTAGCTGCAACTTCTAGGCTGTTGAGAGGGTTTGTGTCTGGGCAGAATTTTAGCTCAACAAGGTGGATATCCCTGTCTTTGGCTGGAATTCTTCTTGGATCAAGATGGATGGTTCTTCTGGGGTTAGGTCTCACTAGGATAGCATCAGGGCGGCTTTGGTGTCTGGCAGGGGAGCACGTGCCACGGGGAAAGAGCCACGTGGGGATAGTTCTTGTAATAGCCTCTGGGACTTCCAAGTCCTGCTCCAGGAGCTTATCACTAGCACAGGCGTCCATAGCAATAATGGAGGAGCCAAAATTACCTTTACTAATAGCCTTACAACAGAGGCTAACAGCTGTGTGGTGTCTGTTCATTATCATTCCCTGAATTGTTGGGTTCTTGCAGCCAAGAATCATATGGTTGATGCTGTCTAAATCTCCACATAAGGGGCAGTTTGCGTAATTAGATGTATGCTTGAACCAGCTGGCATGTTTCTGGGTGTAGACGGTGTCAGTGCAGTACTTGAGGATGTTTATCTGATCAGTTAGTTTGATTTTAGGGGTTTTCCAGAAGGCATTGCTAATTTTAAGGTTGGCTAGTTTAAGGGGCCTTATGTTACCTGCATTAGCGTTTGTTTCTAAATGAGTTAGGGAGCTGGTTGACATGATTCCTTTGAGCCTTTGCCAGCTTGTGTACTGGTATTTTGAGGTGTCGGCAGAACCGAGTTTGTGCCTTTCGTGCATGTGGGCCTTCAATTTATCTCTCAAGTTGGTAAGGTAGAAGGGTGAGGTTGCGTGCGTCTGCTGTGGGTTTAAAGCGTGTGCCTGAGGGAGTGCTGGTGCAAGCCAAAAGGAGTTGTAAAAGGGATCCTCAGCATCAAGGAGTGGAATGTTTGTGGCATCCATGCAGGCTGCGGTGCGTGCACAGGCATCAGCGCCCTCATTGCAAATGATACCAGAGTGGCCTTTAACCTTGTAAGAATAGATGGGGCATGAGGAGTGCTCTATGTTTGCAATTTTTTGGATAAGCTCTGCATGAAGGTGTGTCCTCATGCGCATTGGATTTGTAATCTGTGTGCGGATTTGGGAGAGGCAGGAAGCACTGTCCGTTGCTATGACTTTGTACTCCTTCATGAGAGCAACAAGGATGCCTGCTAGCTCTGCTCTATTTATGCTTTATTTATTTGTGTTGGTCGGGCCATGGCCATTCGGTTTTATGTAGTACGTATGCTGTTCTGAT
>LFCJ01002338.1_pt1 | contig 13649 bp, 11 predicted proteins | sample 643141 | NCBI WGS metagenome assembly LFCJ01 (sample SAMN03766243, study PRJNA286221) | soda lake metagenome | biome: soda lake; feature: Kulunda steppe; material: water; isolation source: sample B1-Br-g2 brine of Lake Bitter-1 | place: Russia: Kulunda steppe | collected 2010-07 | reverse complement strand
GCCAGTCGCGGCTATGTCGGCTGGTCGAAACGGCGTTGTCCCTCGTAGGCCACTCGTTTTCGGTGGCGTGCTTGCGCTCTTGGTGACGCTGTGTTTGCTGCCGGCCGTTGCTGGGACTGTTAGTGCTGGCGCTGCTAATACGGTTTCCAGTACCGACAGTTCATTTATCGACACAACCGCCGGAACCGACTACAACACACCCACTCAGACAGCCGAGCCATGTGAAGACGGCCCGGTCGAATCCGACCCGGCCCAGACGCCACACCTTGTCAAACTCTACCCGAACCCGCCAACAGAGGGCAACGCTGGTGAATATTTTGTCATCGAGTATCCGCCCGGTGAGGACCGACCGGCAAACCTGACGATTACCGACGGCCATTGGACGGCGACGGTTCCGACTGAGACGACCGTGACCGCCGACCGCATCGCTTACAGCATCGAGCCGGAGGCGACGGCCCCGCTGACGACCTATCCGGTGGCCGAACTCGAGGATCATTTCAGACTCTCGGCTGACGGTGACGACCTCGAGCTTCGGATCGACGGTGAGACAATCGAGACGGTGTCTTATGGCCGCGCTCGGGAGGGTGAGCGGTGGTATCATGGTGGGCGTGAGACGGGTGAGCAAAACGGCAACGCCAGCGGCAACGGCACGTGGTGGCCAGCTGGAGCAACCTGTAAGCCGGTTTCCACCGCGACACCGACGACTGCTGAGGCGTTTGTCCTCCCTGACAGTCCTGAAACCCCTCTCGAGACACTATCCGAGGCCGACGAGCGCATTCGGTTGGCGGGCTACACCTACACTTCCGAACCGGTTACGGACGAACTTATTCGGGCCGTCGAGCGCGGCGTTGACGTTGAAGTGCTCCTCGAGGCCGGGCCCGTCGGGGGCACCCCTATCGAGACGAAAGCGGTCCTTGAGAAACTCGAGGCTGCGGGTGTCGAGGTCCGACTGCTTGGGGGTGAGGGGGCTCGCTACGCCTTTCATCACCCAAAATACGCCATCGCCGACGAGCAGGTGCTCGTGATGACCGAAAACTGGAAGCCATCCGGTGTTGGCGGCACCTCGAGCCGTGGCTGGGGCGTGGTCCTCGAGGATTCGGCGATGAGTGAGGATCTCACGGCTGTCTTCGAGGCGGATTTCCATGGGCGGGATACCGTCTCGTGGGCGCACCATCGGCAGGAGACGGACTTTGTCGAAGACGATGCGGGGCCGACCGAGCGGTTCGAGACGACGACCGAGCCCGAACCGGTCGCCGTTGAGGAGGTCGAACTCCTCCTCGCGCCGGACAACGCCGGGGACCGGCTTGGGGAGGTGGTCGCCGACGCCGAGGAGTCAATCCTGCTCAAACAGGTCCGGATCGACGAAGACGTTAGCCTCCTCGAGGAGACACTCGAGGCGGCTCGTCGCGGTGTCAGTGTCCGAATGGCTCTCGATGCGAGCTGGTATGTCGAAGACGACAACCGTGCACTCACAGAGTCACTCGAGCGGACTGCCGAGGATGAGGGACTGGACCTCGAAGTGCGACTGCTCGAGGGTGGTGACTCGTTCGAGAAGATCCACGCAAAGGGAGTCATCGTTGACGAGGAGACGGCCGTTGTCGGGAGCGTCAACTGGAATCCCAACTCGGTTACAAACAACCGAGAGGTCGCGTTCGTCCTCCACGGTGAGGAGGCGGCGGGCTACTATGTGGATGTTTTCGAGGACGACTGGCGAAGTGGCGAGCGGGAGGCAGGTTCCTCGTGGACGCTTCCCGCTGGACTGCTTGCCATTTTGCTCGTCGCACTCCTTATGCTCGGGGTGGCGAGCTACCGGCAGCTCCGATTTGAGTGAGGAGGGGGGTTTGGGCGACTCGGCTCGAATGATAAGAAGCGAAACGACGTGACTCGAGTATCTACAAGCGTTAGTCGTCAATCGGCGCAGCCGCCGACAGCGCCTCGTCGATTTCGGCTGCGGCCATCTTTTCGACTAAGGCGTCGATAACCTCCTCGCGTTTGCCTTTGACGAACTTGATCGAACCGACGACGAGGTGGCCGCCACCGCTGACGCCGCCACCATCGATTTCGTCCTCGAGTTCAGTTACCATCCGTGGGATATCGAGGCGGACGCCGTCACTGCGGAGGACGGCGAAGTCCGGCCCGTAGCCGACAGTGATGACGGGGTCGCCGGTCTCCTCGATTTTCCGGTCGTGGAGTTCGCCGGTCGTCTTCCCTGGGGCGGGGTAGGTAAACCGGTGGGCATAGTTCTCGACATCCAGCCGGTAGAGGTGGGCGCCGTTGTCGAGGTCTTCGTGTTCGACGTGGCTTTCGGCTGCTGAAAGCTGTTCGTCGACTTCCGCTCGAGCACGGTCGGCAAAGAACGAGACGAGCTTTCGGTGGCGGTCTTCGTCGGTGGCGTCGATTTCGAGGAGATCCTGAATCAGTTGGTCGCCGGAGTTGTATCGCAGCCAGAAGGCGGCGTAGTCGACAGCCTCACTCACATCCTGGAGGCGGCTCTTGTCGAACCCTTCTTCGGCGGCCAGTTTGAGATACTGACCCATGGCGTCGGCTTTCGAGCGGTCGGAGAGGCCGGCGACGGCGGGAATGTGTCGGATTTCTTCGCCGAAGTCGGGGTCGATCATCCGGGCGAGTTCAACACACAACATTCCGGTTGTGATGCGATAATCTTCGTCGTGGAGGTAGGGATTGATGTGGGCCTCGAGGAGGTCGTCGACGGCTTCGGGGTCGGGATGGTGGTGGTCGATGGCGACGATGGGGATGTCATAGTGGGCAAGGGTCTCGTAGGCGGGGACATCCTCCTCGGTCGAGCCGTTATCGAGCATGAGCAAGAGCGGCAGTTGCTGGCCGTGGCGGGCACGGTCCTCGAGGGCGAAGTTCAGGTCGCGGGTGGCGTCTTCCATCTCGTAGTAGGGAGCCTTACTGGGGAGACGCTTGATGAGGTGGCGGGGGGCGCTTGGATCCTCGTGGACCTTTCCAATAAAGGCCTCCAAGGCGAGTTGGATGGGGACGGCGGCACACATCCCGTCGCCGTCGGCATGATGACGGACGCGGATGGGGCGACCTTCGAGGACGGTTCGCCGCAGCAGTTGGGCGACTTCCTCTAAGTTTGGACGAAGTTTTTCGAACGCCGGCCAGTCGATCAGGGGCTCGACATCGTGTGGCGTTGCCCGCTCGCTGAAGGCTTCGGCCAGCCGGTCTCTGGTCGACGATTCGGCCTCGTCTTCGAGGATCGAAAAGCCCTCGGCTTCGATCTGGACGGCCTCTTCGCGGCGGTCGACGGTACCGGTGACGCGAACGACATCGCCGACTTCGATTGCCGGGTAGGCACGGACGCCAGCCTCCTCGAAGGCGGCACAGGGGACGACGCCGTACTCGTCGGCAACGTGGAAAATCGTCGGGCCGCCGGTTTGTTTGACCTGGACGACAACGCCCTCGAGGTGAATCTGCTCGCCGAGGCTCGCGTCGAGTCGGTTCGTCCCGGTGAGGGTGTACTCGTGGTCGACCGATTTTCGTTCGTACGTTGTCTCTTCTTCAAGATCGATGCCGGCTGGCTCGAACGCGAGGTCGCCGTTGTCGCGGATCGACTCGAGGGAAACGACAAGTTCGTCGCCAACGCGATAGGTTTCTTCGAGGACGGATTCATGGACCAGTCCGGAGACCGACTCCGAAAGGTCAACGAAGATACCGTAGTCGACAACGCCGTTGACTTCTGCGAGATAGAAGTGGCCTTCGGTGATGTCATCGACGGTACAATCTGGGGCGAGAGCAAAAACGACGGGCAACGGCCCGTCATCGCCGGCGCCGCCGGCGGCTGTATCAGTCATCGTTGGCCCTAATTTGGCACCGTCGCGTATAACGCTTGTCAAGCCGTTTGCGGACTCTGACTCCATCTCCGTCCTTTCGGAACGTTTAGCAACGTCAGGGCTAAATGGTGCGTATGGGGTTGCTCGACGCGTTGTTCCGCTCGAGTGAGATTCTCGGCATCGCCGAGGAGACACTCGAGTTCGCCCTCCAGTCTTCGGATGCGACCCATCCAAACGAGTATATGGGGTTTCTTCGAGGCACTGAGGCAAGCGAGTTGGGACTGGATCGAGATGGGCTCGTCATTACCGACGTGCTCGTCATGCCGGGAACCGAGGCAAACAGCGTGAGTGCGACGGTCAGAACGAGTACGATTCCAAACGATGTGAAGGCTCTTGGAAGCGTTCACTCCCATCCAAACGGGGTGATCAGCCCGAGTGCCGCCGACCTCGAGTCCTTCGGTCGCGGCAGTGTGCATATCATTATCGGTGCGCCGTACCGCCGCCAGGACTGGAAGGCGTTTGATTCACAGGGCCACCCACAAAACCTGAACGTTATTGACGTCGAGTTACCGGACAGCGAGGAGTTCTTTGATTTCACACAGGCGGATATCGACAGGGAGATGAGAGAATGGTAGCTAACCAGTCGTCTGAGTCGTCTGCGGAGTCAAAAGCGTCGCCGAAAACGGTTGTCGCCCAGGGGACCTTCGACATCCTTCATCCGGGCCACGTTCACTACTTAGAGCAAGCGGCGGCGATGGGTGACCGACTGGTCGTCATCGTCGCCCGCCGGGTCAACGTCGATCACAAGGCGACGCCAATCTGTTCGGCTCGCCAGCGTCGGGACGTCATCTCAGCATTCGAGGTCGTCGATGAGGCGATTTTGGGTCACGAGGAGGATATTTTCGTTCCGATAGAGGAAATAGACCCTGACATCATCGCGTTGGGTCATGACCAACATCACGACGGGTCGGCAATCGAGGACGAGTTGGCCGCTCGTGGACTTGACTGTGTTGTCGAGCGGGCTGGCCCGCGGGAAGCAAACTACGAGGACGAACTATTGTCGACGCGACTGATTATCGATCGGATTCTCGAGCGCCGACAGTAGCACCCTGCCAGGCCACTATATCAGAAGTAGCCTTCCTCGGCAAGTCGCTCGATGCCTTCTCGAAGTCGCTCTTCGCTTGCTGCATACGAGATACGCGCATAGCCAGGGGTTCCAAAGGCACTGCCCGGAACGGTTGCGACATGGGCGTCCTCGAGTGCCCCTTTACACCACGCTTGGTCGTCCTCGTCGACGGGGAGCATCATGTAAAAGGCCCCCTGTGGGACGGCGACGTCGACGCCGTGGTCGGCGAGGAGTTCCACGATCAGGTCGCGGCGTTCGTTGAACGACTCGGTCATTTCCTCGACGGCTTCTTCGGTGTTCTCGAGGGCTTCAATGCCGGCGTGCTGGACGAAGTTGACCGCACACGATACCGAGTGGCTATGGAGTTTCCCCGCCTGGGAGACCAGTTCCTCGGGACCGGCAAAGTAGCCAAGTCGCCAGCCGGTCATCGAGTAGGCTTTCGAGAAGCCGTTGACCGTAACTGTCCGGTCGGCCATCCCCTCGAGCGTGCCCAAACTCGTCTGGTCGGCGTCGTAGGTGATCTCCTTGTAGATTTCGTCGGAGATGACGGTGATGTCGTGCTCGACGGCGAGGTCGCGCACGCCCTCGAGGGCGGCGTCACTGTAGACGGCCCCGGTCGGGTTCGACGGCGTGTTGATGATCAGCAGTTCGGTCTCGTCCGAGACCGTTTCGGCAAGGTCCTCGAGGCCGGGCTCAAGTTGGAAGTCGTATGGCGAGAGGTCGACGCGCCCGAGGCTGCCGCCAGCCAGTTTGACCATTGCTTCGTAGGAGACCCATGCGGGGTCAAGGAGGACAACTTCGTCACCGTCGTCAATCAGCGTCTGGATGACTTCATACAGCGCCTGTTTCGCACCCGGGGTGACGATGATGTTTTCGGGGCCGTGATCTAACCCATCGGCCTGCAGCTTCGAGGCAATGGCCTCACGTAGTTCCGGAATCCCACTCGAGGTGGTGTAGCCGGTGTTGCCGGCATCCATCGCCGCCTGTCCGGCGTCGATGATGTTCTGTGGCGTGGGGAAATCCGGCTCGCCGACGCTCAAGTCGACGACATCTGCGCCCTCGGCCTCGAGTTCGGAGGCGAGCGCGGAGATGGCAAGGGTTGCAGACGGTTCGACACGGTTGACGCGGTCGGTAAAATTCAGTGTCATTAGTTGAGGGTTTTGACGAGGTCGAGTGCACTCTCGACGGCTGTAGCGGCGTTTTCGACGCGTTCACGGGCTTCGGCGGCTGACATACCGGGACCGGTCACGCCGAGCGTGACGGGCGTGTCACGCTCGAGGCTGACATCGGTGAGGCGACCGGCGGCGGCATCGGCGATCACCTGATCGTGGTTCGTATCGCCGGTGATAATGCTCCCGAGGACGACGACGGCGTCGATTTCCTCGCGGCGGGCCAGTCGGTCAGCGGCCAGCGGCGCATCGTAGACGCCAGGGACAGCAATCGTCTCAGCGACGGTTGCGCCGGCGTCAGAAGCAGCCTCGAGGGCTGCCTCCTCCATGGCTTCGGTGATCGGGCGGTTAAATTGCGCGACCACCACTCCGAGCGTGGTCATACCCGAGGCGATGGGAGGATGAGTAAAAGAGGTACCGTTCTGGGATGATACTCTTTCGAGTCGAGAACCATCCTCGAAAAGAACACAACACGTTTGACCCCGCTGTGGCAACAGGGGAGTAATGCAGCGAGGCGGCGAGTCACCGACACTCCGTGATCGACTCGAGAGCCACACGTTCTCGGTACTACTTGGAATCACGGCACTTTCACTTCTCCTCCGGTTCGATGGGCTTGGCACGCGAGTCGCCCACTGGGATGAGGGGCGAGTCAGCTACGACGTCCTCACCTACGCCCAAACGGGTCTCTGGGAGTATCGTCCCATCGTCCACGGCCCGTTCTATCCGCGGGTGAACGAACTCGTCTTCAGCGCTATCGGCCCCAGTGATCTCAGCATGCGGCTTGTCGTCGCCCTCGTCGGCGGGCTGCTTCCCCTCGCACCGTGGCTCTTTCGACGATATTTCGAGCCGCTCGAACTCATCGCCATCGCACTTCTATTAGCGCTTAACCCGATTCTCCTCTATTACTCGCGGTTTATGCGCAACGCGATGTTGGTAACGGCGTTTATGATGTTTTCTCTCGGGATGCTCGTCCGTTTTGAGGAAACTCGAAAAGCGCGTTATCTGTACGCGTTCGTCCTCATCGGTGTCCTTGGCTTTACGACAAAGGCCAACGCTATTGTGTTCGTCGTCTGCTGGCTCGGGGCCGGGACGCTCGTCGCGACGACGGCGCTCCTCCGGCCGTACACCGACGAGACTCCGAAGGAGCAGCTTCGTCGGTTGTATGAGAAAACTCGAGAGCGGGCTGCTGACGCCGGCGTCCGCCGTCGAGTTGGCTACTACAGCGGCCATTTCGTCCTTGCCGCTCTCGCTGGCCTTCTCCTCTTTATTTACTTTTATGCGCCACGGACGGCCGGTGCCGGGATCGGCTTCGAACGCCTGCTTTCCCGGCCGGACCTGTTTCCGGCAGTCGCTGAACGGGCAATCACCGACTACGTAGAGGGCGTCACCCACTGGACTGATGCCAGCGAAAGCGAACGGTCCTATGACTCACTCGAGGAACGCGGCTGGGACTACTTCGTCCGCTTTCTCTACGCTCTGGGCCGGTACTCGCCAGTTCTCGCTGCCCTCTCGCTGGTAGGCATCGTCGGCCAGTTCGTCACCAACGCTCACGCCTACGCTCGTGCCCGACCGGCGGTCATGTTCTTTGCCTACTGGGGACTGGTCAGCATCCCCGGCTACTCCATCGGGATGGATATCTGGGCGGCGTGGGCGCTCGTCTATGCACTCGTCCCACTTGCCTTTCCTGCCGGGGTTGCCCTCGCGTGGCTGCTCGAATGGGCCCTCGAGGCGGTCGACAGCCGTTCGGGTTCCATAGAGGGGGTAGCCGACGCCAGTGAAGCCGTCGTCGCCGTCACGCTGGTCGCCCTCATCGTCGGCTCGATGCTCGTCACCGTCGGCGCAACGGCATACGATCCGACGAACACGCGGGCAGTCGGCGAAGATCACATGGTTCAGTTCGCCCAGCCGAGCCAGGATGTCAGGGAGACGCTCACGGATATGGATCGCGTAATCGAGATCACTGACGAACCGGTTGTCTTCTACGGCGAGGCCTACGCCATGGACAACGAGAGCGCCGCCTATCGGCCACCGCCACGGTCGACCGGCGGCGAGGACAACAGCGGCTGGTACGATCGGCTGCCGCTGCCGTGGTATCTCGAGAAAGCCGGGGCTGAGACCCAGAGTGCGTGGGAGCCGGCTGATATCGAGAGTCGACTCGAGCCCGAAGCCGAGGCGGAAGGTGACCAGCCGGCCGTGATAATCACCGAAGCGACGTTTGAGGATGTCGATAACGAGGCGGCCGTCGACGAGCAGGCTGACGAGTATCACAAAGTGGCCCACGAGATGCGCAGCCCTGGCCGGGAAACGGTGTTCTATCTTCGCAGTGATCTGCTCGAGGAAATCGAGGGCGAAGCGGCGTGGGAGCCGGTTTCGGAGGCCGCGTGACGATTTCGGGTGCCTCCTCACGGTCTCGAGAGCACCCTCGAGCGTCTTCTGATCAACGAACCAAACAGTCCGTCCCAGTAAAGAAAGGAATTCTTAAGCGCGGGCGCGGGTAACCGCCGGCAATGACTCCGTCGAAGCCGACGAAACTCACCACACCGGGGCCAACACTCGGCGTCGTTGGCGGGGGACAACTCGGTCGGATGCTCGCCGAAGCCGCCGGACCGCTTGGCGTCGAGGTCGTCGTCCTCGATCCGACACCTGACTGCCCAGCCTCGCCGGTCGCTACAGATCAACTTCTCGGCGACTTCGACGATGAGGCCGCCATTCGCACACTGGCCGAACGGGCCGACATCCTCACCTTCGAAATCGAGTTGGCCGACCAGGATGCCCTCGAGCGAATCGAATCGGAGACGGGAACGCCCGTCCACCCCAAACCGCAGACGTTGCGGACCATCCATGACAAGCTGGTTCAGAAACGCGAACTCGAGGACGCGGGGATTCCGGTCCCCCCATTTCGCGCCGTCGAAGATGCGGCAGATATTCGCGAGGCGATTGCAGACTATGGCGCGCCAGTGATGCTCAAGGCACGAACCGGTGGCTACGACGGACGCGGCAACGTTCCGGTCGAGGGGCCCGACGACGCCGAGGCCGCACTCGAGGCGGTTGCCGGTCCCGCAATGGTCGAGGCGTTTGTGGACTTTCAGCGGGAGATTTCGGTGATCGCTGTAAAGGGTACGGATGAGGTACGAACGTTCCCCGTCGGCGAGAACATCCACGAGGCCGAAATTTTGCGAGAGACGGTCGTGCCCGCACGCTCGAGTGAGGACGTACTCGAGCGGGCACAGACCGTCGCAGCGGATGTGCTCGAGGTGATGGATGGGCGAGGCGTGTACGGAATCGAACTGTTTGAGACAAGTGAGGGCGAGATACTGCTCAACGAAATCGCCCCCCGCCCACACAACTCAGGCCATTGGACAATCGAGGGAGCAGTGACCTCCCAGTTCGAACAGCACGTTCGGGCTGTGTTGGGGTGGCCGCTTGGCTCGACTGCCCGACGCGGACAGACCGTGATGACAAATCTGCTTGGCGATGTCGAAGACCCTCGCCCTGCGGAACTTCGGCCACTCGAGGCCGTCCTTTCCCAACCTGAGGCCCACCTCCATTGGTACGGCAAGCGCGATGTCAGACCGCTGCGGAAGATGGGGCATGTGACTTGTAACAGCGAGGGCGAATCCGTTGACAGCCTGCTCGAGACCGCCCGCGACCTGCGTGAGACGCTGACGTTCAGAGATCATCAATGACAGCCGACTCAGTAACCGAACTTATCGACCGACTGCACGAGGAAGCAAGCCAGGATCGACCAGCCGCGGAGACGCCCGACGTGGGCATCGTCATGGGCAGTGATTCGGACCTCGAGGTAATGTCTACCGGCGGTCGCCGTCCCGGTGCCTACGACGCGTTCGTCGAGGAACTTGGCTTTGCCGAGCAGACCGATTTCGAGGAGCCACCCGAGGCGCGTTTTACGTTCGAGACCTACGTCACCTCCGCACACCGAACCCCGGAGTTGATGTACGCTTACGCCGAGACGGCCGCTGATCGGGGCATTGAGGTGATCATCGCGGGCGCAGGTGGGAAATCGGCCGACCTGCCGAATATGACCGCCTCGATCGCGTATCCGATTCCGGTCATCGGTGTCCCAGTCCAGGAGAAATCCGTCGACAGCGTTATCGGGATGCCCACGGGCGCCCCGATCACGGCCGTCGACGCCGGCAAGTCGTTTAATGCCGCCCTCGCTGCGGCACAGATGCTCGCTCTCAGCCACGAGGAGTTGCATGAACGGTTGGTGGCGTATCACGACCGCCTCGAGGAAGGTGTCGGTGACGTCTCTCGACGCCTCCACGACGAGGGAACGGTTCGGTTTTCAGAGAGGTAGGTCGCCCACCGCCGCTTTGGTCCCGTTTCCGATCTGTTCGGCTCGTTGACTCTTTTTCGAACGCTTCCGTCCAGCCCGATTGCACTATCAGCGATGGTGACACTCCGATTCACCGAACTGCCTCTGTGGCCGCTCAGTCTCACGGATTCAGGCGAACCACAAACAATCAACCCTTATATGGGTGCGTTTCCAAGCGTCAAACGTTACGGAGATGAATGAATGGATAGCCATCGGGGCGCTGGCGATTGTTGGGCTACTGATTCCGCTTGCGATGATGGCGGTGTCGTACCTGCTTCGCCCGAGTGTACCCGAAACGAGTAAACGCGCCATCTACGAGAGTGGCGAGGTGCCGACCGGCGGGACGCGCATCCGGTTTAACATCCAGTACTACATGGTTGCGCTGCTTTTCGTCGTTTTCGACATCGAAACCGTCCTCCTGTTCCCGTGGGCGGTTATCTTCCGGGATGCACTTGAGTCCGACCAGATCGGACTCCTGCATGCACTCGGACCGATGCTCCTGTTTGTTGGTATTCTTCTCGTCGGTCTCGCCTGGGCGTGGCGCAACGGCGCCGTCCAGTGGGCAGAGAGCCCAGGGCAGGTCGAACCAGAGGTTGATCGTCCATGAGTAGTGACAAACCACGGCAAGCAATATACGACAGTACCGCAGCGTCGACGGAAACCCAAGATGCCCGACTCGGCGAGGGTGTCGACGACCGGTTTAACTCGAAACTTCGAGAGGCCTTTGGTTCGTCGCCATTCATCCTCACGAAGTTCGACGAGTTCATGAACTGGGTCCGGGGCTCCTCGATGTTCATGCTGCAGTTTGGGATCGCCTGCTGCAGCATCGAAATGATTCACACCTACGCGATCAAACACGACTTAGATCGCTTCGGAGCCGGTGTCCCACGGGCCTCTCCACGTCAGGCCGACGTGATTATCGTTCCCGGCACGATCGTCTCGAAGTTCGGGCCACGGATGAAACGCGTCTACGACCAGATGCCCGAGCCCAAATTCGTCGTCGGCATGGGCTCGTGTACGATCTCCGGCGGGCCGTTCCAGGAGGGATACAACGTCGTCAAAGGCGCAGAGGAGATTATCCCGGTGGACATCCACGTCCCCGGCTGCCCACCGCGACCGGAGGCGCTGATCTACGGCATCGCCAAACTCCAAGAACGGATCGCCAACGGCGAATCCTCGCCCGTCGTCGTCAAACCCTACGAACTCGAGCAGTTTGGGGACCTCCCGAAAGACGAACTGGTCCAGAAGCTCGCTGACGATATCGACGAGGAAACACTAACCATGCGCTACAACTGGAGCGATTCGCCATGAGCAAGACCGAAACTGACCTCGAGCCGGTCGCCACCGACCTCGAAGTGAGCGACGCAGCGCTCTCGGAACTGATTGGTTCACGCGCGCTCACACGCGATGATCACGAAAACGCACCGGGGTTCGTTATCCGGCCCGACGATGTCCAAGACGTTCTCTTTGATCTCCGAGATGAAGCTGGGTTCGACCACCTCTCGTGTGTGACTGCCCAGCAGTATGACGACCGCTATGAGTCGATCTATCATCTCAAAAAGTACGACGACCCCACCCAAGAGGTGAGCGTCGTCGTCCCGACTTCGCGTGACGACCCAACCAGTCAGACGGCCGAACCGGTCTTCCGATCGGCTGACTGGGCCGAACGCGAGAACTTCGACCTCGTTGGTATCGATTATGAGGGTCACCCCGACCCACGCCGAATTCTCCTTCCGGAGACATGGCAGGGCCACCCACTGACCGACGACTTCGACCAGGGGAAACCACAGATCGTCACCCTTGGGTCACACGACAATCCCCTCGAGGGCGACCACGCCGACGCCGAGTCGGACACGATGTTTCTGAACATGGGGCCACACCACCCGGCGACCCACGGTGTGCTCCACGTCAAAACGGTCCTCGACGGTGAGACAGTTGTCGACGTCGAACCCGATATTGGCTATCTCCACCGCTGTGAGGAACAGATGTGCCAAAACGGCACCTACCGCCACCAGATCATGCCGTATCCCGACCGCTGGGATTACGTTTCGGCCGGCCTCCTCAACGAGTGGGCTTACGCCCGCGCTATCGAAGATATGGCCGATCTCGAGGTGCCCGAATACGCCCAGGTCATCCGGACGATGGGGGCGGAACTCTGTCGGATCGCCGCCCACATGCTGGCACTCGGGACGTTCTGTCTCGACGTGTTCGGCGACTTTACGGCGGTCTTCCAGTATGCCTTCCGCGACCGCGAGGTCGTCCAGGATATTTTGGAGGACTTAACCGGCCAGCGGCTGATGTTCAACTACTTCCGACTCGGCGGGGTTGCTTGGGACTTGCCCGAACCTCGTGAGGACTTCTTCGAGAAGACGCGGGACTTCCTGGATGAGCTTCCGCTGAAGGTCCAGGAGTACAACGATTTGGTCACCGCAAACGAGATTTTCCAGGTTCGGTGTGTCAACACCGGGATCTTAGAGCCGGAAGTGGCCAAACAGTACGGGGCAACGGGTCCCGTTGCCCGTGGCTCGGGCGTCGATTACGATCTTCGTCGGGACGACCCCTATGGCTACTACGAGAACTTAGACTGGTCGGTCGTCACCGAAGACGGGATGGACAACTACTCGCGCGTGCTCGTGCGCATGCAGGAGGTCGAAGAGAGTGCGAAAATTATCGAGCAGTGTATCGACCTCTTAGAGGAGTGGCCTGAAGATGACCGCCAGATTCAGAGCAACGTCCCACGGACGCTGAAACCGGATGCTGACACCGAAATTTATCGAGCGGTTGAAGCTGCAAAAGGTGAACTCGGTATCTACATCCGATCCGACGGGACGGACAAACCGGGGCGGTTCAAGATCCGAAGTCCGTGTTTCCACAACCTCTCGGCGCTGCCAGAGATGGTTGAAGGCGAGTACATTCCCGACCTTGTGGCCTCGCTCGGGAGCTTAGATATCGTCCTTGGGGAGGTGGACCGGTAATGGAGGCGGCCATTTCTCCGGTCGTCCTCCAGAACGGCGACACGATTTTGCTCCCCGAACGGATCGCTGACCTCACCGGACTCGGGGAGTTCGGCGCGGCAGGCGAGTTGCTTGCAGCGTTTATCGGCGCGTTTATTGTCGGCAACCTGATGCTCGCGATGACCGGTGTTGCCGGCCCGTGGGCGAAACGAAAGATTACGGCTGCCTTTACCGACCGGATTGCAGTCAACCGGGTCGGGCCCT
>LFCJ01002334.1_pt1 | contig 13665 bp, 13 predicted proteins | sample 643141 | NCBI WGS metagenome assembly LFCJ01 (sample SAMN03766243, study PRJNA286221) | soda lake metagenome | biome: soda lake; feature: Kulunda steppe; material: water; isolation source: sample B1-Br-g2 brine of Lake Bitter-1 | place: Russia: Kulunda steppe | collected 2010-07 | reverse complement strand
TCTAAACAAAGAAAACATATAAGCACATGTACATCTCAGCATAGATGGGAATGGTCTGTCTATGAGAATCTAAACAAAGAAAACATATAAGCACATGTACATCTCGGCATAGATGGGAATGGTCTGACTATGAGAATCTAAACAATTAAAGCATATAAGCACATGTACATCTCGGCATAGATGGGAATGATCTGACTATGAGAATCTTAACAAAGAAAACATATAAGCGCGTGCGCCTCGTGGCATAGCTGGGTATAGACTGTCTGTGAGTCTAAACAATAAAAGAGGAAAAACCTGCGTGCAGACAAACATGAGAAGGGAAGAAAGTGAGAAATAATGAACAAGATAGACAAGAGGATTGTTTTCAATGTGAGTTGACCTACCGTTGATGGTTTTTTATTTTGTTCTTCTGACTTCTCAAGCGTGTTTATAGTATATATAGAGCATGACAGAAGATGAGAATTTTTTTACGTACGGGAGATGGTGTTGTGATGCTGGAGGATCTGAGAGAACAAGGCATGCTTCTTCTCCCTCTTATCACGCTTAGATTCAGGGCAGTCATACAGATGGAGCATGTTGTGGAGGTCGTGGACGTGGAAAGACAAGTCAGGCGTGAGAAGTGTAAAGGCGGGCGAAGAGGGAGAAGCGGGAAGAGGGATGATAGAATAGTTGTTGTTCCAAAAGGAGATATTCTCGTGGTCATTTTGGTCCATGACACAGACATCGATAAAGTCAGCTGCGACGCGTTTGTAACGGACAAAGGGAGTCAAAGATAGAGTGATAGGGTGGTCAGGGTTGGAAGATGCAGATGACGCATCGATAGAAGTCTGGACGAATTGATCGAGATGGGGTAAGGGGATGATGTTGTTGAGCTTGAGGCGATGGAGATGGAACCTGCGGGTATAATGAGGTGCATTGATTTCGACAGAGTCATTGAAGGAGTAGACGAGAGGGGATTTACGGAGAGGTATCTTCTCACAGCCGGGAGCATGAGGGATTTCGACTTTGACGACAGAATCTTGAGGGTCATGATCAGAAGGGGTGATAATAAAGGAATGGCGAGAAGCGAGGTTACGCGTGAGCTTATCGTCAAAGATGGTAGAGCGTGCTGCGGGGAAAGCCTGAGAGAAGGCGAAAGCGTAAGCGGACTTGAAGAGGCAGATCTGGTCATCAGAGAGCCAACGGTTCTTGATGATGGGGTCAGAGTGGTCGAGGAAGAGCATATGGTCGAGAGTCTTCTTGTGGAGGGAAAATACGGTGAAGAGGACGTTGTTAACGGCATCACGAACGGCTTTGAAATGGGGGATTTTAGGATGGATGTAAATGGCGATGTCGAGGTCGGAGAAGGAGTTGATTGCGGGGAACATAAGAGCGTGAGCGGTACCTCCTTTGAGGAGAATACGGATGTAGTTGAAATGGAAATAGTAGTTGAGGAGAGGGTCATCGGACATCTTATCGATTATGAGATGGTAGATAGCCAATGGGATAATACGGAAGGGGTGATGAGCATAGATAGCATTGTTGAGAGTAGAAGAGATAACATCAGCATCTGAGTCGGCAGGAGTGAGTGAAGGGGAATGGAGGCGAGGAAGCTTGGAGAAATAGTAAGGGTGAGAGGAACCCTTGAGAGAAGGAGTAGACTTGGCGAACTGGATCCAGTTCTGGCGGTCTTGAGGGGTCCAGCGGATAGGAGTGCAAGAAGAGGAAGAGGTTGAAGAGAGAGTAGAGAAAGAATCAGAAGAGAAGGAAGACATTGTTTGAGAGTGTATAAAGCTTTAAGTTGTTGTTGTTGGTTGAAGGAAAGAAAAATGATGGGACTGTCTTCAAATTTTTGGGAATTTGAGTGATATTTTGAATCACGATTTTCCTATTGACATTAGGATTGACTGTAAGAGTCGTAATAGAAAGTGACAAAAATATCTAAAGAAAAGAAAAGGAGAGATAAAGCATGCCTGTGTGTGATGAATACAAGGTACTCTATTTTCATATTCCAAAGACAGCAGGGACATCTGTAGAGAGCATGTTGGGTATGCACTATGAAAGAGGAAAGATAAAAGAGAATTTGATCAATTACGATAATAAACCGGGTTCACCGGCGTATCAGCATTTCATTCCAGAGGATGTGAAAGGGCTTGTAAGTGAAAAGGTGTGGAAAGAGTACCATAAATGCGTGACGGTGAGGAATCCGTACGATAGAGCCGTGTCATCATACGAGTATCTGAAAAAGAATGGACGAATAGAAAAAGAGTTAAATGATATCAAAGACTACTTGAGGAAAGCGGTAGAAGTAGCGGAAAAGTATGAGAATGGAGAAAGGGGTCTATATGACGATGTACCGTATCTGCATCATTATAGACCGCAAAAGCATTGGTTCATGAACGGGAACGATGTGTATGATACTGTGGTACGATACGAGAATCTACAAGAGGACATCGGTATATTGAAGGAGCGTATAGGATGTGAAAGAGGGCTACCGCATGAACAAAAGACGAGGAAAGATAAAAGTGGATACATGAAATATTTTGACAAGAATGCGCTTCTGTTACTTGAGAAAGCTTTCGGGAGCGACTTTGAGTTGAGTGAGGAGCGGGGATTGGTGTATGCTCGAGAGCATTGAAATATATACGGGAGACGAATACCGCATCAAACATCTGGAAGATAGCAGTGAGTGTGATCCGAGGAGAAGAGTACCCGGATCACCTTCGAGCCTGAAGCACAATCAGTGGTACTAGGTTGACACCACACAACCACGAATTACAAGGAATACAAAGTTTCATGTAAATGCTAAACAGAGTGTAAACAAAACCTGTATCAAGAACAAACAAATAATTTTTCATTGCTCGAACTGGGAATCGAACCCAGGACCCCGATCTCATAAGGATCGTGCTCTCGACCACTGAGCTATTCGAGCAATGAAGAAATGAAAAATAATGTCTAAATCACATACAGATCACGCTTATTTCTGTGACATTGCGCAACCATTGTACTTACAGTCCTTTGCAAATTCCATGTGGTACTCCGGAGGAGCACCCCTACGGGGTGACAGAGTCCAAACATGGAATGATCAAGATCATCCTGTAAATACAATGGTTGTTCCGCGTTCATCGGAACATATATCTTTGGGCTGTTCTAAATGATACAAATTATACCATATAGAACAATATGACCTTTCTGGGAGACGTTTGAAAACGTAAAAGATCAGAACCCATATAAAGGTTTTTCGAAAACCAGTAACAGGAAACAGTATATGTTTCTATTTTTCCTTCTAAATAACTCCTTATATTGTTTTTTACCCCCTGTCACTCCTACGGGGTGCTCCGCCGGAGTCCCACATGGAATCTGAAAAGGACTGTAAGCTGTTTTGTCAAATCCTCAAAGTCGAGTTGATTGAGACAAGAGCATTACTCAAAGTAAGGATACATTTTTTTGACGACATAAAAACGCACAAAATATATAGTTCTGTCAAGCCACGATTATAGAACAGCGGGGGAATATTTTCTGATATCAGGAAATTGGCGTTTGAGACTATTTATAGCTTCAAATTGACTGACACCATTTTCATGACATGTTTGTTCGAGACGTTTCAGTATATCTTGAAGGTACCTAGCGTTTACATCCCTGATGCTACTTTCTGCATCTCTATATGCTTCGATATTTATGATTCCTGCGCACAAATCATCAAACTTTCCATGTAAACTTTCTGGACCGGTAAATTGTTTTTTGCATTCCTGCATGAATGGCTGTAGGATATCATCCAACTTTTGGCGATACTCTGTTTTATAAATGTCAAAATCTCTCTGTTCTTGACTCTTTTTGTCGACATAGTCAATGATATGCTGTCGATCCATCACACCGTCGTTGGAGTGAGAAGGAAAATACGGCTTGATAATGGGCATACAGACGGTATACGTCCTGAGCATGGTTTGTGAGTCACATATGCTTTTGAGGAGATTCTGCATATGTACTGCATCGTCCAAATCCGCAAACATACCCCAAACATCATGCGGTTCGCAATGATTATAGTTGAATAGGACATGTACATCGAATGATTCTCGATTCGTGAATGATTCGATATCGCGTTCTGTATATGCAGTAGGTACTATCAAATCGATTTTCTGCACTATAGCATATTGATCATGTTGTAGAGCTGTATGATATGTGGGATATATACCGATGATATCATTGACACCTCTGATTCGAGACAAGACGGCAAAGAGCTTCATGACAACTTTGTTTTTGTATGTGTTCAACTCAATCATTCCATATATTCTTTTATGAGAACACCAACAGGATGAAATTACAAGACATTGAAAGATTTTGTGAAATAATCAAGATGGAGTGTATAGCTATGTATAGAAAACTTGCTCATCAAGTCTGGGTTTTATAGAAAAATAGGTAGAGAATGGATGGCTATCGATAGACCTTACACAAAGTATATAACGAAAAATGAATCACGAAAATTCTATAGAAAAAATCCAAAAATTTGAAAGCTGATGGAGGGATAACACATCGTGTATATCTGACAAACACGCGAAACGCAGTACCAACTCTATTGAACACCCCACACAAACCAAAGGACAATGCCCGCCATCATGAAGAAGGACATGCAGTTGTTGGCGCAGGAGGCCCTGTATGCTTTGGATAATGAGCAAATGAATCGAGTGCGTAGCATTCTGCAGATGATTTCTACCGGAAATCGCAATGCCAAGGGAACAGGTGCCCAGAGGCCCAAGGAAGACCGCAAGCCAAACGCGTATAACAGGTTTGTCTCGGCCCAGGTTGTAAAACTGAAGGATGAAGAGCCTGATCTGACTTCTTCAGAGCGCCTAAAAAAGGCCTGCACTATGTGGAAGACGCTGAGCGAAGAAGAAAAGGCCAAGTATGCGAAAGCGCCATCTGGGTCTGGTGATGAGGGAAATCCTCCCGCAGCAAAGGCCGATAAGAATGCAAAGAAGACCAAGGGTAAAAAGGCTCATGTAACATCCGATGAGGAGCAAGTAGTGGCAGAGCCGGCTCCCGCAGCTAAGAAAAAGGGAGGTGGACGTAAGAAGAAGGTCGAGGAGGAAAAAATAGAACCCGCGGCATCCGATGAGGAACAAGCAGTATCTACTGATCCATCTCCTCCTGTCAAAGCGACCAAGAAGAAGGGAGGTGGACGTAAGAAGAAGGACGAGGAAGAAGTTATCAATGAAGTGGCAAAAGCATCCCAGGAAAAGGCGAGTGATGATGATAACAGCGATTGTGAGAGTGATGCAGGATTCCACGTCCAGCGTAGGAAGGCTATCATGGGAGTAGAGGATTCATGTGTGAGCGAGGATGCCTAGATAAGTTTGAGATGTCTGCATGTTGTAATTGTATGCGTGTGTGCTTGTATGTTTGCATGTCGAGCAGGTAAGTCCTTTTTTTTTGATGGATACTTGAAAGAGTAAATGTCAATAGATTGTAGAACGAAATGAAAGGGTGTAGGAGGACCAGGATGAAGAGGAGGATGACGTCGTTCCTGTCCCAAGGAGTCGCGGTCGATTTGCGATTTATTTGCGTCGCAGTCGATTTATAACGTGCTCCAACAGGTATTATTGCTGGAGCTGTTTTTCCAGCTGCCTCTTCCAATATGTATTCCCTGCGTCCCTTCTTCTGGTTGTCTTTCAGATAGGAATGCATTCGTTTCATGGCACCGAGCCGAAGCTGATTATGTAAATATCTCTCCAACAGCTCTTTTGAAAGTATTCCAGGCGGACCGTGACTGGGGTCAGCGGTGTTCGTCTCATGTGATTCCTGTGTCGTCATAGTACGGTGATATCTTTTTTTTGTACCTGCACCACCGTTGCAATTCGGAAGGAAACTCGCTTCACTTACCTTCTGGATAGAGAGATACGGTGCTCTCCGTCGGTTGGAGCTTTTATGTCATGTATGTCGTTTAGCCTTTACGAACGACGATATGAGCTGTTGACAAATTCACACCTGACTCGAGTTTGAGTGCATGAGTCGAGTGAGTTGAGTCAATGCTATAAATACTCGGCAAACTGCTGCATTACAGACTGTAATAAATTGTGTTTGCCCAATCTCGTCGGTCGAGCTGCACACCGACCGCTCTGCGTTCGACGTCGACCAAAGAGGAGTGCAATAATAATGTTCTACAACATCACTCGAGATTCGGCGCGCGCACTGGGAGTGTCGAGCGAGATGGGGACTCTGTTCGACGGTCGGCCCTACGAAGGCTTGCCCTTGTACCACCACCAAATCACGACCACCAACGCCATGCGCCTCTTGGAAACAGCGCGCAGCGGCAGCAACAGCGGCAGCGCCGTGAGAATGACCTCCTACGATTGCGGGGTGTTGGCCAGTCCTCCTGGGGCAGGCAAGACATTGTCGACCGTCGTGTTGTCGGCCCTCCACCCGACCGTCGAAGTCGACCCCGTCCAGGTCAAGCAGAAGAGTACCATCATCACCTGTCTCAACGGCAGGGCTTTCCGCCAGGAGACCCAGACCTTTGACCATATCGTCGACGGCACTCTCTTCGTGGTACCGGCCCAGCTGTTTGCCCAGTGGAAGGATTGTATCAACCGGATGGCCAAACTGCCCGAGGGATCATTCATCGGGTTCGCTCAGTTCGGCAAGTCGGAGATGGACTACCTCAGGAAGCTCTACAGCCCTGGCTCTGGCTCATCTTCATCTTCCGCTTTGTCTTCCTCTTCAGATGGGACAAACGCTGACGGACAGCACATGCAGCAGCAAGAACAGGAGCAGGGTCGAGTACGCCCCTGCAAGCGCCGACGGATGCTTCCGGGATCGATCGACACGGCCTCAGTGCAAAATGGGAGTCAGAGGTGAGATTGTTTGAATGCTCGCATACTCGATTGAATGCTCGATTGAATGCTCGCATACTCGATTGAATGCTCGCATACTTGATTGAATGCTCGATTGAATGCTCGATTGTTACGATCGAGTTTTTACCTTCTTGTGTGAGGTCTTACCCTCTGTTGGCTGTACGCAGACCTCCGATAATCCTCATGATGACATCCACTTCTTACAAGTCCTTCATCAAGCTCCCCGAGTCCAAGAACTTCATATTCCAACGCGTTGTGTACGACGAGGTGGATACGCTGCAAATCCGGAGCTTCATTTTTGCACAGTCCCATTTCACATGGTTCGTCACCGCCAGTCCCGACAGGTTGTCTCGCAACGAGCTGCAGAGTGCCGGGATGAAGATCAGCTCCACCCGCAAGTCTCGCACCCCGGGGATGGGCTCCTCTCAGAAAGATGATATCGACGCCTGGCGCCACTTGACGGTCAGCTGCCACCACGATTACATGAAAGAGTCGATCGAGCTGCCTGAGATCCAGCAGAAGACGGTGTACTTCAGACGGAGAGCCTTGTTGGACGCCCTGCGACGCGTCACTCCGGCTCAGGTGTGTACGTGCGTGTGTGCGTGTGTGTGAATAATCACAACTATGTGGATTTGTATTGTCCATCATGTCTACCTGCTAAAAAGAGCGTCTGACTCGACTTCACAAACACAATACCTACCACACCGGTACGCACGTGCAAACAGGCGTTGGAAGCCTTGGAAGCCGGTGACCTCGAGGGAGCGGTGGAGGCGGTAGGCTGTGCGACAGTGGACAACGCGGACGGTCTGATCGCGGCCGTCACGTCCAAGCTGCAGCACATCCTGTTGGTCCAAGAGCAGCACATGCGCACGGCGGAGCTCACCTTGCAGGGACAGACGCGAGTCCACAGAGTGGCCGACCTGAACGAACGCATCTCCAGGTTGCGGCACGAGATAGAGGCCATCCGCACGCGCGTGCGGGAGTCGGACGGTCTGTGCCCCATCACCATGGAGGAGATCCAAGTGCCGGTCACGGTGCCCTGCTGCCAAAACACCTTCGAGTACCGAGCACTCCTGCGGGCCATGGGGGAGCGCTCCTCCCACCCCTGCCCGATATGCCGGAGCCCCCTTCGCACCCACGACCTGGTGGTCATGCACCGCGCAAGCACCAACCTCCCCACCAACTCCACCGGGGCGGGCTCCTCCGGCACCGATGGAAGCAGCGGCAGAGGAGGGCCCACGCAGATGCTCGGCGGCGAACAGCAGCCCTTCAGGACCGTCTTTTGCGCGCTGGAGCAGTGCCTGAGGGACATCTTTGCCTCCCAGCCGGACGCCAAGGTCATCGTGTTCAGCGCCCACAGCATGTCCAAGATTTTCAGGTCGGTGGAGACGGCTCTGAACGGAGGAGGATCCGCCATCATCCTCAAAGGCACGCAGCACACGATCCGCAGGGTGATGGAGGCATTCAAGGAGGGCGTTCCATACGTTACCACGACCAGGACGCGCCGCCAAGCGGCCGAAGCCCCTCATGCGACCTCCTCCACCCTGCCGCTCAGGGTGCTCATGTTGAACAGTCAGCACTATGGTGCCGGACTGAACCTGGAGTTCGCCACCCACGTCATCACCTTGCACTCCATTTCCACCGAGCAGTACAGCCAGGTGGTAGGCAGGGCGCAGAGGAGGGGGCGCACGTCTGCACTGCAAGTGTTGGACATCCGCTCCGTGGGATCCCCGGTGTGCGTGTCGCCCGAAGTCAGTGCCCAGTACGGACGCGAGTTCATGATCCAGAACGTTCTGGTCTGATTAGACTCATACCGTCATGCCAATTTATTTGACCGATTGATGGACCGTGGACTTTCACTACAAAAAAGACATCTATTTGAATGCTTGTTTGACTAAAGAACTCGATGACAAGATCAAATATATCCGAAACAAGCATGCCAAAAAGAGAAGGAGAGAAAAGAGAACGAGGCCAAAGGCATTGAACAGAAACCCCAAAAAAATACCAAGGTATCAGTCTGGGTGTTAGGTGGGATACCACCTATACGCTATCTAGTAGTTGTGAAATTTACACCGTCGTGATGTGTAACATTTTACAGTGAACGGAGTGTATGGTATTACGCTCAAAAGAATGAAATCCGTATGATATTTGTCAAAAAACAGCTCAAAGGAAAAGGATACGTGAAAACGGTCGATCTATATCAGACAGACGCGATAGAAAAATATATCAAAAAAATTGATGTGAGATATATAAAACACATACACAAATCATCTGAATCACCTGAATCATAATGGAATCACCCATGCGTATGTACCAACTGTTTGCGCACATCAAAAAGTCTACACCGGAGATGGAGGGATGTACTACCTATATGTTAAATTTCCGAAAGGAATTATATACGCTCCTGCGCTATATCATCCAGCATAGACGCGAAATCCCTCTGGAGAATGACCATGTAGAGACGATGTATGAAAAGTCGATTGAAATAATTCAGTTTTTACACGATAATTATCCAGATAAACGAGATGATAAATATGAGCACAACTTTTTGTATCTCTTGGCTATGGCATCCGATGCACTGGGTAAGGATACAATGAGGAGTAGCGACGCGACCCTCATATCCAATGATGAAGAACCACAAGAGACGGAGGGAATGTCTGCCCAAAGCGCTGAAGAGCCGACAGAAAGACCTCGCTTTGGATGGATCAAAAAGGCGACACTGTGGATGCTCAAAACAACAGCGTTTATGGCAGTGAACGTATGGGCCATACATCACTATATGGAACAACAAAAAGGATATCAGTTCATGAGCAACACTTCACCGGTTTCAGACTTGATGTAGTGAGAATCCCATGCGAGTTTCTTAGCGTCTTTTGGATGGATATTGGAAGAAATGTCAAAATGCAGCATTTTTTCGAGAACGGTATGAAAAGAAATGACAAAATGTTGCCTAGAAGCCACCGAAGGGTCTTCGAATTCTAAACGCTGTAGATTGGTGAATGCTTTGGTGGTTTTTCGTGGAGAGGCGAGGACTTTGGGAAATCGTTTGGCAAAATCCTGGAGTCTATCGAACTCTGGCTTGGCTTTCTGAACCTGAGCGGATGTCTTGAGTGTATCTTTAGACCATGCCTTGTAGAGACGGTTGACAGCTATTAATGCATTGATGGCCACTTGTCTTTCTTCTTTAGCATCCTCGTGATAGACCTTGCGCTTGGGAAAGACGCTTCCATACGCCTTATATTTCCAATATTGGATAATGAGGTCAAAAGTATCAGGTGGAATAGCCTTACTGTGTCCGTCCATGAGAACGGGAGCAATAGTAGGTCCGACGGGATTGGTACAATAGTTGGTATGAGGATTGATGACTTTATCATCCTTGCATCTTTTATTTTTTGGATTGGAGAGTATTTTACCGGCCGGCGTCGATTTTGAAACACACTTTTTTGCGATAGGATGGAAAACATCATCGGGTGGACAAGGTGTCATTCTCTTTTTTATAATAATGTCTGAAAAAAAGGACAAACCCTTCTTTTTGTGACACGCCATCATCATACAATACGAATCGAGGATGATGGAATGTGATATCATCGAGTGGGAGCGGATGCGGGATATGTGTGACGACGCGACCATCGTGAGAGTCCCATCGCTTATAATTATCAAAATGAAACTTGTGCGGACACTTATCTACAGATAGCAGTGGGAGTTTACGCGGTCTATAGATGGGTGCGGGTTGGTGAAAGCGAAAGGGTGTGCTGTTCATGGCGTAGTGTGGTGTATCTCACTTTTCTACTTATACGTGACATTTGTTTATATACTTTATGTTCTATAGCGAATGAGGACGATACCGGACCCTCCTCTTCCAGCTGAAGCTCCTCTAGACGCACCACCCCCGCCCCCACCACCCGTTCCGTCCATCCCATCTTGTGCTGAGCTTCCAGAGCGTTGGGTGCCGTTTCCACCACCGCCCTTGCTAGCCGTACCGATTTGTCCCGAGCTGGACCCAGAGCCACCTCCGCCGCCGCTCGCAAACCATCCATTATCGCCCACATCCGTTCCGAATTCAGAGGAGAATTCGATACCTCTCCCTCCGTCACCTCCGTCTTGGCGCGGATTCTTACCGTCTTCTCCGGTATGTCGTCCGCGCGAGCCTGCACCACCTCCACCACCGCCACCCTGGCCGTTACCGCCGCTGTTGCGGGACGCATCGCCACCGGGATTACCCAGACCTGATGATTCTTGCTCGGCACTTCCACCGCTGCGTGAGCCGCCACCTTCACGGCGGGCACCACCGCCTGATCCACCCGACGTAGGCGCACGGTCGCGCGTACCCCCTCCACCGCCCCCGATAGCACGTATACTCCCCATCAAAGAGTCACCACCTTTATTACCAGGGTTGTTACTGCTGGGTGTGCTACCACCTTGGCCCACGACGATGCGGACGGTTTCACCCGGACTCAGTCTGACGTTTTGTTCAAAGACAACACCGCCTGCACCTCCGCCGCCACCGCCAGCCGTATTAAAACGGCTCTGATCGCCACCTGAACCACCACCTGCTACCACTAGGACATCGGCCGTCAGATTGGTCTCGACCTCAAACTCACCGCTTTCTGTAAATTTATGTATACGATATCCATCAAATTCATAAATTTCACCACCTGAACCTCGCGGTATGAATTGGTTTCTCAATTCCTCCAAGTTTCTCAATTCTTCTGCAGATTTTTCTTCCATTATTCTTTGTGCATCTTCACGAATTTCGCTACCCGTAGTCTCGATGAGCTGTCGTTTGGTTTCTTCAACGCCTCTTGCAGTTTGGTCTATAAGTTGTGTTTCTGTCTCAGAAGTAAGCATGCTCTTTATCATCTGAAGATCGTTCAACCCCTTCTCCATTTGTTGGATGACTTGTGAGGGATGAAGAGGTCTGTTCGTGCGAGAGGGCGTCTCCCAGCTTATGTTCGGCCAAGATGGGTTGTCATACGTTTCGCGAATGAGCATTTGTTTGAGATAGACCTGACCTACTAGATAAACCACGAGACCCAATATGATGACGATGAGGAGGGCCAAAGAAAAGAGATGACGCGTTGACCACATATGATTTATATATCATGACTTTTTTTTTGGGTATATCATCAATATTCAACACCGCGAAACAACACTTCTTGCTGGTCACTGATGGTTTGTTCGTCCGTGTCTTTGAAACCACTTTCATTTTTCTGATCATTCCGAACCTGTAGTATCACATTGCCCGTCATGGGCTTATCAAATTTGACTCTTACACGCGGTCGTCTAAATGCAAAGCTTCTGATACGCAGCTCGCGACTGGCAGGTTCACTGCGCTGCCCGTTTCGTTCTATGAGCACCCTGAACGTAGCATCCATGCGTCCGTTGTCGTGAAAGTAAACGCTCCCGCTGGGTAGGTCAGAACCGCTGCTCGTCCCGTTCCCACCACGCATACCTACAACGGTAGGACGAGGTGGAGGGGAAGGAGGCTGGCTACCACCCCCTTGTGCGGTATGAATTTCCAATTGAAAGAGGTAATACCAACGTGTGTTACTAACCGACATATGGTCAGACACACCTCCTTTGAAAGTGACAGGACCGATAGATGATTCAGAGAATCTATTTCCGTCTCTGGTGCGTTTCAGACTCACGTCGCTTCTGATTTTGTTTCTGGGATACCAAATGACGTACTCTTTAGATGAATTTCCCGGTACAGAGAGGTTGAGATCAATCCATTGCGCACCTGAGCTGACGTCAAAGCTCCTCTCTGTGATAGTAGAGCCGAAACTCCGATTGTTTCCTCTGAATTCACTGACACGGAACACTATTCTACCCGACTTATCCGCGTCTATACGCGCGCGACCGAAGCGGATATCTCTGCTTGTGGTGAAAAGCATACCAAAAGAGTTACCGTGATAACCTGTCCATTCCCGGCCAAGGGTATTTTCGGACATGACATATTTTTCCGAACCCGAGGCTGCTGCAGATGCAGCCATTTCTTCTTGCAATTCCAGCCTTTTTTGGCGCAAGACCTCCATTTGTTGTTCGGCCTCTTCCTGGATTCCTCTTCTAGCTTCCTCTCGGATACCTGAGCCTGCTTCGTCGACCAGACGGTTTTGAATTTCCAAGATACTTTGTTCGGTCTCATCCAAAATGGCGCGACTGGTATCTACAATGGTGCTGCTCTTCATGATATGGAGTTGTCGCAGTTCTTCTTGGATTTCTCGCATGAGCTCTTGAGGCTCTTTTGATGGGTCGTTGAGAAATGTCTTTTCCCATGATGATGAAGCTGCGTCATCAAAAGTTTCACATGGTTTGGCACAATAAATGCTCATGAAGAAGGCCGTGATAATGACAAACAATGTAAAAAGAAGAAAAAACATGGGGGCATGCATCTCGAGCATAACGTTTGTATATATTTATAGTGTATATTTTCATTCCAAATACTTGCCATCTTTCACCCACATATCTCGCAGAGGATTAGGATTAGACCGGTTTTCAGAGATGTCCTTCAATCGGTCCTTATCTTTCAACCAACAGTGACCCGTATCCGTTTTATAGGCGATGCCTCCACATGTGGGATGTTCGATGCATCTATTGACGCAATATTGAGGGTTGGGTGCCATGAGATGGCGAATGTCCGCACCATTCCAAGACTTTCCTCTGACCCAAAAGCTTTGTCCTCTGCGGCTCTGTACTTGCGGAGTTTCGGGAGTCTGTTGTTCGGCTTCCTCCGTGTCTTTTTGTTGGCTTTTAGCCATGGCTTTGAGAGGCGGTGGGGCTTGGTATCCAAAGAGCGAGTAGATGGGGAGTGCGAATTTCATCTCGAACAGATTATACC
>LFCJ01002333.1_pt1 | contig 13667 bp, 12 predicted proteins | sample 643141 | NCBI WGS metagenome assembly LFCJ01 (sample SAMN03766243, study PRJNA286221) | soda lake metagenome | biome: soda lake; feature: Kulunda steppe; material: water; isolation source: sample B1-Br-g2 brine of Lake Bitter-1 | place: Russia: Kulunda steppe | collected 2010-07 | reverse complement strand
CGTTGGCTTCCTCGAGCGTCGGCGCGGGCGTCAGCGAGCCGGCGAACTCGCGGACGCTCCCCTCGGAGCCGATGACGACGACGGCGTCGTGGGGCTGGATCACCGTCTCGCCGTCGGGGACGACGACGTCGTCGTCGCGGAGGATCGCCGCGAAGGTCAGCGCGTCGTATCGGTCGGCCTCGGCGACGGTCTCGCCGGCGATCGGACTCGTCGGCGGCACGTCGAACTCGGCCATCCGGACGAGGCCGTTCGCGAAGCTACCGACGTCGCGGGCACCCGGCAGTCCGGCGACGTCGACGATCGCCTCCGCGGTGTGGAGGTCGGTACAGACCATGAAGTCGACGCCGAAGGCGCCGTCCGAGCGCTCCCAGGTTCGCAACAGCGTCGTCCGTTTGACCCGGGCGATCGTGAACGCGTCGTCGATGGCCTTCGCCGCCCCGCAGATTACGACGTTGGTCTCGTCGTCGTCGGTGCTCGCGATCACCATGTCCGCCCGCTCGAGGCCGGCCTCCTCGAGCGTCCCGAGCGACGTGCCGTCGCCCTCGAGGGCGAGCACGTCCTGCTCGTAGGTGATCGACTCGATACGCTCGCGGTCCTGGTCGATCACGACCACGTCGTGATCGTCCTCGAGTCGACTGGCGATGTTCGTCCCCACCTCTCCCGCGCCGACGACGATCACGCGCACGTGAATCCGCCTCCTGGCGGTAGTCGCTCGGACATAGGTCGCGATTTACCGGCGAGCGGCAAGTGGGTTTCCCTCGAACCGCTTCCGGGTACTGGCAAGCGATTTCTCCAGAAAACTTATCACCAGGAATAAACGTCGCGCTTACATGGAGCGACGCACCGTCCTCTCCGCTACCGGTATCGCCCTCTCGAGTGTCGCCGCAGGCTGTCTGGACGACGGCGACGACGCCGAAGAGACGGACCCGGCTGACGACGCCGAAGAGATGGACCCGGACGACGACGCCGAAGAGACGGACCCGGCTGACGACGCCGAAGAGATGGACCCGGAAGACGATACCGTAGAGACGGAGCCGGACGACGACGCCGAAGAGCCGCGTCCAGATGCGAGCGTCGACGTCTCGTTCGACGCCCCCGACGCCGTCGAACTCACCCTCACCGATCGGGAATCGGGAACGGTCGTCGTTCTCGAGGGTGCAGAAGTGTCGGATCCCGACGAGTACCGACTCGAGGAGTCCGGGGAGTCCCGCTCGATCACGACCGACGACGTCGGCACGGGGACAATCGAGGTCGTCGCGACGCGTGACGCGGCCGAAGATGGCAACGAGGTCGAGACGTTCTCGCTTTCGGAGCCGGACGACTGGACGGACGTCTCCGAGGTCGTTCTCGAGGGGCGCACTGAAGCTTGGGTCGGCGTCGAACCCGCCCACATCGAGGGGAAACAGAATCCGTCGCTCGTGTTCGAGGCCGGCGAGACCTATGAGATTACCATCTCGAGCGGTGATGGAGCCGAACACAACCTCGGGCTTCGGGACGCTGACGGCGACCTCGTCGAGGACTACGAGACGGATCTGACCGCCGATGGCGAGGAGACGCTCTCGTTCACGGCGACCGGCGACATCGACGCCTACACCTGTGAACGACACGATGTAACGATGTACGGCGAGGTGCTGGTCCTCGAAGACCTGGATGACTAAGGCGAACTTTGACGATCGACGCGTCGATCGCGACGGCCCCGGTGATCACGACTCCGCCGACGATCGGCACCTACCATACGTGAGGCGATCTGCCGTTGCTGTATGAGGATACGTGAGGCGATCTGCCGATGCTGTCGTTCGTTCCCCGCGGTCGCTCGCACGAGGCAGCGATCGCCGGTAAAACGCCACGGCAGCCCGTCCGAATTCAGCGTCGCTACGGAACTTCGTGAATCGTCAACTCGACGTCGCGGTGGCCCCCCTCGATGTCGGCGACGAGGCGCTCGACGACGGTCTGGGCCTCGTTGAGCAGGCGTGGCCGGACCTTCTTGATCACCCAGTCGAGCGAGACGAACCGCGGCAGCGAGATGGCGTTTTTGTCGGCGGAGTGTGGATCGTACACCGCCTCGAAGTAGATCCGACTCGCGGTCTCCCCGTCGGCTGGCGCCGACTCCGGTTCGGCCTCGACGCGCCACTCGCCGCGGGCGTCGATGTCGTTGATCAGCCGCCACTCGAGCGATTCGGGTTCGGTGATATCGACCACCTTCGAGCGGGCGGTGTACGTGAGCTTCCACCAGCCGAGCCGAAGGTCGTAGACCGACCCGACGCCGCCGTCGCCGTGGACGCGAACCTCCTCGAGGTGGTCCGTATATCGCGGGTAGTCCCTGAACGAGCAGACGTACGGAAAGACCTCCTCGGGCGAGCGATAGGCGACGGTACTGAGGAGAATTCTGTCCACACCGTCCGTACACGACAGGCGAAAGTAAGGATTGCCATCCGGTCGACTGCCGTCAAGTACCTCGGGGTCAAGCCCCGAGGCACTCTCGCTGTATCTCGGTAGACGCCGCGGCCGAGGTAGCAACCTTTGATAGCCGTCGCGAGAAACGGCGAGCCATGCGTGATATCTGTATCGTCGGCGGCGGCGTCGCCGGGCTCGCCGCCTCGATCTTCACCGCGAGAGCGGGACTCGACACCCTAACAGTCGACGGCGGCGAGTCGATCCTCGCCCGAAACGCCAGCCTCGAGAACTACCCTGGCTTCCCGGACGGCGTCGACGCCAGACGGTACCTCCAGCTCGCTCGAGAGCAGGCCCGGACCGCGGGCGCAACGTTCGAACTCGGCCGGGTGACGAGCGTCGAACCGGTCGACGAAGCCGACCTCGAACAGGGGTTCGTCCTCGAGACAGACGGCGGCGACCCCCTCTCCGCCCGACGCGTGATCGCGGCCTCCTGGCCCGACAGCGAGTACCTCACCGACCTCGACGTCGGGCGACTCCAGCGCGGGAGCAAGTACCACGTCGACGTCGACGAGGCGGGACGGACGGCCGTCGACGGCGTCTACGCCGCCGGCCGGATCGCGGGCGAACCCCACCAGACGATCGTCGCCGCGGGACACGGCGCGAAGGTCGCCCTCGCGGCCATCCACGACTCCGACGCCAACTTCTATCACGACTGGGTCGCCCCCGAAGGCTACTTCACCGGCCGCGACCGCGAGATCCCACCGGGCTGTGAGGAGATCGACGACGCGGAGCGACGACGCCGCGACGAACAGGCTCGAGAGACGATCCTCGAGGCTTTCGCCGAACCGCTCGACGAGCAGCCGACGATGCACCCGAGCGTCGACCGAGAGTAGTGTCCGGGTCCCTCGAAGACCGGACGCCGGTCAGAGGGCGTCAATCACGAACAGACTGGTTTTTCGGCAACTCGAGCCCGAGTCCCGGCCGGTCGTGTCAGCCGTCCGCTGACTCCCGGTAGGCCCGGATCGCCGCCATCGACTCCTCCCCGAAGTTGCGTTCTAGCAGCGGGACGTCGGCTTCCTAGCACCAGTAGGTCACCAGCGACGGGTGGACCCCGGTCAGCGTGGCGATCCACCAGAGGGTGTATTCGCGCTCGTGGAACAACTCCTCGATCCGGTCGTCGCTCGGCCGTCGTGCGACGAGCGATCGGTACTCACCCTCTTCGTGAGGGCCGATCACGCCTCGCTTCTCGAGGAGGTAGGCGACAAGAAACGGGTCTCCGAGGCCCGGAACGCTCCGTTCGACGTCGTTCGCGGCCAGCGCGTCGTGGATCACCTTCACCGCCGCGTAAGGCTCCTCGCCGTAGACGTCGTCCTCGAGTCGATCGACGTAGTCGGTGACCGCGGCGGCCGGCGGGCCGATCGCCGCCTCGACTGTCTCCCAGGGAACCGGATCAAACGCGCCCATCTCGTGTCCACCGTGCTGGCGTACGGACTCCTGGACAATGAACCGTGGTGTCACGAGCCACAGCTCGTTGCGAGGGCTCGCTACCCTTAACACGCCCCCGTGTGAACACCAGCCAAATGCTCGAGGGAGTCAACGTCGCGCTCGGGGTGACGGGATCGATCGCGGCCGTCAAGACGGTCGAACTGGCCCACGAGTTGCGACGACAGGGGGCCGAGGTTCGGGCCGTGACCACCAACAGTGCACAGGGGATCATCCATCCCTGGGCGCTCGAGTTCGCGACCGAGAACGAGGTCGTCACCGAGATCACGGGCCGCGTCGAACACGTCGAGCTCTGTGGCTACGATGGCTGGGCCGACGTCCTCCTGATCGCGCCGGCGACGGCGAACACGGTCGGCAAGATCGCCGGTGCGGTCGACGACACCCCCGTGACGACGACGGCGACGACCGCACTCGGCGCCGACACCCCGGTCGTGATCGCCCCCGCGATGCACGAGCCGATGTACGACCACCCCGGCGTGCTCGAGGCGATCGAGACCGTCGAGGCGTGGGGCGTCGACTTCGTCGATCCACGGATCGAGGAGGGGAAAGCCAAGATCGCGAGCGAGGAGGCCATCGTCTCTGACGTCGCCCGCGCGACCGGCGACCGGCCGCTGTCGGGCGAGCACGTCGTCGTCACCAGCGGGGCGACCAGCGAGTCGATCGACCCCGTCCGGGTGCTGACGAACCGCTCGTCGGGGAAGATGGGCCGCGCCGTCGCGAGAGCTTGCTACGCCCGCGGCGCTGACGTCACCCTTGTCCACGACGGCCCCGAGGTCCCGTACGCCGACGTCCGTGCGGTCGAGAGCGCCGCGGAGATGCTCGAGGCGACCCGGGAGGCCTGTGCCGACGCCGACGTCCTCGTCTCGGCGGCCGCGATCGGCGACTACACCGTCGAGGAAAGCCCAGAGAAGATCCGCTCCGGCCAGCAGTTGACGCTCGAACTCGAGCCGACGCCGAAGCTCATCGACGAGGTTCGGGAGGCACAGCCGGAGCTGCCGATCGTCGGCTTCAAGACCGAAACGTCCGGCGACGACGCGGCGATGATCGAAGCGGCCAGGACGACACTCGAGCGTGCCGACCTCGCGTTCGTCGTCGCCAACGACGCGAACGTGATGGGGGCGGAGCGAACGCGGGCACTCCTGGTCCACGCGGAAGACGCCGCCAGGTACGAGGGCACGAAAGCCGGACTCGCCGGTGAAATCGCCGCCTCGATCGCGGCGATCCGGACCGGTGACTCGTCGGCAGCGTAACTTTCTGCCGAGCGACAGGAGAATTATATAGGTGGCGTTCATGCGCCAACGTAATGGGTGAACGATCGGGTCTGGCAACGACGATGCCCCCCAGCCCGCGGTGATCGGCATGGCGTTACGACAACAGGAGACCGAAACCGCGGACGTACGTGCGACCGACCCCCCCGACCTTTCGAAGGGCGACGTCTTCGAGGTGCTTCGCAACCAGCGCCGCCGGTACGTGCTTCACTACCTGAAAGGCGACGGCGGTCCCGTCGAACTCGGCGATCTCGCCCAGCAGGTCGCCGCCTGGGAGTACGAGACGACGACCGACGGGGTGACCCCGGCCCAGCGAAAGCGCGTCTACACGACGCTCCAGCAGACCCATCTGCCGAAGATGGACGAGGTCGGCATCCTCACGTTCGACGCCGACCGCGGCGTGATCGAATCGACCGATCGGACCCACGACATCAGCGTCTACCTCGAGATCGTCCCCGGTCACGAGTTCGCCTGGCGCGAACTCTACCTCTCGCTTGGGGCGATCAGCTGTGCCCTGGTCGCCGCGCTCTGGCTCGAGATCTACCCGTTTACGGCCCTCTCGGATCTGACCTGGGCGGGGATCGTCGCCGTTACCGTCACCGCGACGGCGATCGCCCACATCTACCACGAGCGCAACATGCGCCTTGGCCAGGGCGATGACCCACCGGAGCTCAGTTACGGGTCCGACGACTGATCGACCGCGAGCGACTGACCGTAACCGCTCGAGGGCGCAACTCACGGCCGTCTCGAGTGCGTCGTGGACTGGGAGCGACGCTCACGGCCGTCCAGCGGATCGTCACCTTTTACTTCGCTACCACCCCACCTGCGACATGGATCAGTTGAAGCAGTCGCTTCTCGAGGCGCCGATCGTCGAGAAAAACGGCTATCACTACTTCGTACACCCGATCAGCGACGGGGTGCCGAAACTGGACCCCGGTCTGCTTCGCGAGATCGTCATCCGAATCATCCGCAAGGCGAAACTCGAGGACGTCGACCGGATCGTCACGCCGGCGGCGATGGGCATCCACATCTCGACGGCCGTCTCGCTGATGACCGACATCCCGCTGACGGTCATCCGCAAGCGCGAGTACGGCCTCGAACACGAGGTCGCCATCTCCCAGCAGACCGGCTACTCCGAGAACGAGATGTACATCAACGACGTCACCGAGGGCGAACGCGTCCTCGTGATCGACGACGTCCTCTCGACGGGCGGCACGCTCGCTGCGGTGCTCGAGGCGCTCGACGGCATCGGCGCCGAGGTCGTCGACACCGTCGCGGTCATCAAGAAGGTCGGCGGTGAGAACAAAGTCGACGACGCAGGCTACGAGGTCAAGACGCTGATCAACGTCGACGTCATCGATGGCGACGTCGTGATCGTCGACGAGACTGGCGACGACTGACCACGAACTCCGCTCGGACATCCCCGTTTTCGATCACCGGTCGGTGGCCGCCCCACCGGAGTGACCACCGGTCCGCTCCCTCCGCTCAGGTGGTCGATCCGGAATTCGGTCCGGGAAAGATAGTTTCTCGCCCCTGTAATCGGAGGGTGAAGAAATTAGCCCCTCGTTGTAAATTTCTTTCAGTGATAATCGCGTTCTCACGCGAAACAACGACTGAGCTCCCAACTCGACGCCGACGATGATACGATAGGGCCAGTTCCCTGAACAGGTTGAACTTTGCGATATTCCAGATCCATACCTATTTACGGTCGAAAAACACATCGATTATGTATGGTGCACAGTGGTAAAGAGTCACAGCCGACGATACCTCGCCGACGGCTCCTCCAGGGACTGGGTGCAGCAGGTGCAGTGAGCATCGCTGGCTGTTTCGGCGACGACGGTGACGAGGTTTCGTTCCCGCTCCAGGTAACCTTCGAGGTCGACGCCGACCAGGCCGACCGGGTCGAGTGGACGCAACTCATCGCCCAGCTGTGGGAGAACACGGGCTACTTCGAGGTCGACGTCCAGACGCACGCCTCCGACGATTACACGAACCGAATCTTCGACCCGGCGTATCCGGAGAACGGGTACGTCGCGTTCCTCGGGCTCTCGGGAACCTACAACCCGGAGAGCTTCGTCGACGCCCTCCACGGGACGGCGAACCAGGGGCAGTGCTGTAACGTCAACGGCCTCGGGTACGACGAACTCGACGAGATGATCGATCAGGCGCGTTTCAGCACGGACGTCGTCGAAGACGATGCCCTCCGGCGGGAACGCTACGACGAGATCTGGCCCGAGGTTCAGGAGTACGCCGGGAGCTCGATCATCCACTTCGTGGAGGACGTGTGGATCCACTCGACCGACGTCCACGGGTTCGAGCCGACCCCGTTCGTCGAGACCTCGCTTAGCTACGCGCTGCACTCGCCACAGGACGAGGTCGTGACGTGGCTCGACGAGAACAACACGTCGGGCGAGACCGACCTCTCGGACCTCCAGGAGGGCGGGACGCTCCACTACGGCCTCGACGCGAACATCGACTCGTTCGATCCGCCCTACAGCCTCGACGTCCGGTCGACGTTCGCACAGGAACTGCTCTTCGAACAGCTCGTCGCGACGGACTTCGAGGGCAACCTCTACCCCTGGCTCGCAGAGCGCTGGGAGGTGCTCGACGTGAACGACATCGACCGATCGGCCTACGAGGACTACATGGAGTCCGTCCCCGTCGAAGACGGCGCCATCGCGACGGACGAGCAGGTGCTCCTCCAGCACCCCGAGGACAGCCCGGGCGAGGACGACGAGGTGCGGGTGCTGACCCCCGAAACCGTCGACGACGCCATCGACGACGGCGTCTTCGGCATGCAGATCCGGTACGACCTCCACGAGGGTATCGAGTTCCACGACGGCGAGGAGTTCACCGCCGAGAACGTCGTCCTCACGATGGAACGCTACTACAACTCCCAGCTCGAGGCTCAGACGTTCGACTCGCTCTTGCACGCCGTCGCGGTCGACGAATACACGGTCGACCTCTACGCACAGGTTCCCGACGCCGAGGCCGAGCGCGAACTGCCTGGGCTGTACATCCACTCGAGCGCGCAAGCCGAGTTGCCGGGCGGCGACCTCGACCCGCGTGAGGGAACCGACCCCGTCGGTACTGGCCCGTACGTGTTCGAGGAGTTCGAGGACGAATCGTACTACGTCGTCACGAAGAACGACGACTACTGGCTCGAGGACCTCGGGCTGGACGCCCTGGAGTGGTGGGACGGCCCCGAGGAGTTCCCGGCCGGGCCGGTCATCGACGAGATCGACGTCGACATCGTTCCGGAGGACTCGACCCGATCCGGTGCGTTACAAACCGGCGAACTCCACGTGACCGAGGGCGTCCCGATGGACGACCTCGACGATTACGAAGCCGACGACGACTTCGTGGTCAACACGGTCACCACCGGGCTCTACCAGTTCCTCCAGTATCCGGTACAGGTCGAGCCGTTCGACGACGAGCGGCTGCGCCAGGCCGTCAACCACCTGATCCCCCGCGAACAGATCGTCGACGAGATCATCAACGGCTACGGCCAGCCCGCGTGGGTGATGCTCCCCGAGTTCGCCCGTGAGACGGGATCGGCCGACTACGACGCTCTCGTGGAGGAGCTGCGCGAGTACAACGAGTTCGACGAGGAGCGGGCGATCGAACTCATCGAAGAAGTCATCGAGGATCGCGGCTACGAATCCAGCGTCTGACCCGGATCGACGGATATTAGCTTCGATACTAACGACACGACTGAAAGTAACGATGGGGCTCCAACGATTCATCCTCAAACGTCTGTTGCTCATACCGCCGATTCTGTTCGGGGTGTCGATCGTGACGTTTGCACTCGTCCACCTGACACCGGGCGATCCGGTCAGCCAGATGGTGGCGATGAACCCGAACGTCGACGCGGCCCAGGAAGCCGAACTGCGGGCACGGTACGGCCTCGACGACCCTCTGGTCGTCCAGTACGTCGACTGGATGGCCGGCGTGCTCCAGGGCGACTTCGGCGAGGTCTACGGCAGCAGCCAGGACGCCGCCGGGGTACTGGTCGCCCGGCTTCCAGAGACCATCGCGCTCGGTCTGTTCGGCTGGGTGTTCGCGCTCGTCATCGCCATCCCGACCGGGATCTACGCCGCCGTGAAGAAAGATCAGCTCGGCGACACCGTCAGCCGGTTTCTCGCGCTATCGGGCATCTCGATCCCCAACTTCTGGCTGGGGCTGATGTTGATCCTGCTCTTCCCGCTCACGCTCGGTGGCTGGCCGGTCCTGCCGCCACGGGAGTCACTGGCGAGCCCAGCGATGCTCTGGTATCTGGTCTTGCCGGGGATCACGGTCGGCACGGCCTCCGCGGCGGCGATCATGCGCGTCATGCGAACGTCGATGGCCGAGGAACTGAACAAGGAGTACGTCACCGCCGCCCGTGCGAAGGGGCTACCCGAACGGACGATCATCCTCAAACACGTCCTCCGGAACTCGCTCATCTCGGTGGTGACCCTCGCCGCGACGCTCACGGCCGGCATCGTCGCGGGCTCGGTCGTCGTCGAAGTGGTGTTCTCCTGGCCGGGACTCGGCCGGGAGTTCGTCGACGCCATCCACGGTCGTGAGATCAACCTGATCATGGCGATCACGCTGTTCATCGGCCTGTTCATCGTCATCATGAACCTCGTCGCAGACGTCCTCTACGCGATGCTCGACCCACGAATCAGATATGACTGAGAGAACGACCGAACGCGGCCGGATACAGGTGACCGGTTTCGATCCGGAGCGCGTGACAGAACGGGACCCGCTCTCCGGGTGGACCGAGGAGACCGGCACGGAGACGAAGAGCCGCTGGAAACGTGTGTTCGGACGGTTCGTACGCAACCGGACGGCGATGATCGGGCTCGTCGTCGTCCTGTTCATGTCGTTGCTGGCGATATTGGCGCGCCCCGTCGAGTTCTTCGGGTTCGCCGTCCAGCCCCTTTCGCTGGCCCCCTATCCCCCGGGAGACATGCTCTACGCCGACCCCACGGTCGACGTGTCGCGCAACGAGGCGCCGTCCTGGGCTCACCCCTTCGGCACCGACGGCTCCGGGCGAGATATCTTCTCTCGCGTCCTCTACGGCGGCCGTTACAGTATCTCGATCGGGTTCGTCGTCGTCGCCCTGGCTGCGAGCTTCGGGATGGTCTACGGCTCCGTCTCCGGCTACTACGGCGGCTGGGTCGACGAGATCATGATGCGCGTGGTCGACGTCGTCCTCGCGTTCCCGATGCTGGTGCTCGCGCTGGTCATCGTCGCCATGTTCGGCGGCGGCTACTGGCAGCTCGTGGCCGCGTTCGCCGTCGTCGGCTGGGCCTCCTACGCCCGACTCATCCGGGGTGAAGTCTTGACGATCAAAGAGAACGAGTACGTGCTGGCGGCGAAGGCTCTCGGAGCGCGAGATCGGTCGGTGATCCTCAAACACGTCACCCCGAACGCCGTCGCACCGGTGATCGTCCTGGCGACGCTCAACATCGGGACGGTCGTCATCGGCGTCGCCGCACTCGGCTTCCTCGGACTCGGGATGCCGCCGGGCTCGGCCGAGTGGGGCAGCATGCTCGAGGGCGGCCGTGACGCGATTATTCCGGGCCCGGGCGGCGAGATCCGCTGGTGGATCACCGTCTTCCCGGGTGCCGCGATCTTCCTGTTCGTGATGTCGATGAACATGATCGGTGATGGCGTCAACGACGCACTGGACGCCCAGGAGACCGGCGCCGAGATGCGAGGTGGACAATGAGCGTACTCGAGGTTCGTGACCTCACCGTCAAGTTCTACACGGGAGAGGGGGTCGTCACCGCCGTCGACGGGCTGAACTACAGCATCGACCGCGGCGAGAAGTTCGGCGTCGTCGGCGAGAGTGGCGCCGGCAAGAGCGTCACGGCGCTCTCGCTCATGCGCCTGATCGAGCGGCCGGGATACATCGAGAGCGGGCAGATCCTGTTTAAGGGTCAGGACCTGCTGGAACTGAGCGACGCTGAGATGCGGCGCATCCGGGGCAACGAGATCGCGATGGTGTTCCAGGACGCCCAGACGGCGCTCAACCCCGTCTACACCGTCGGCGAGCAGATCTCTGAGGCGCTGCGTCACCACCTCGACTACGGCGAGGCCGAGGCCAAAGAACGCACCATCGAACTGCTCGACACGGTGGGCATCCCGGCCGCGGAGTCGCGGTACTCGGACTACCCCCACGAGTTCTCCGGGGGGATGCAACAGCGTGCGATCATCGCCATGGCGCTGTCGTGTGATCCCGATCTGCTGATCTGTGACGAGCCGACGACCGCACTGGACGTCACGATCGAGGCGAAGATCTTAGAAGAGATCGAGGCGCTCGCCGACGAGTTCGACACCGCGATCCAGCTCATCACGCACGACCTGGGCGTCATCGCCGAGGTGTGTGACCGCGTGATGGTGATGTACGCCGGCAGCCCGGTAGAGACGGCGTCGGCCGAGGAGCTGTTCTACGACCCGAAACACCCCTACACGGTGGGACTGATGTCCGCGATTCCGCGGATCGGCGACCGTCGTGAGAGCCTCCAGACGATTCCCGGAACGATGCCCGACCTGGTCGAGCTTCCACCGGGGTGTAGCTTCCACCCCCGGTGTCCGTTCGCCGAAGAGGCGTGCACGCGCCGTGACCCACCGCTGATGGACCCCGAAACCGGCGCCGACGTCTCGGACGACCCGGGGGTCGAGCGGGCGGCGGCCTGTCTCGCTCACTCCGGCGACCTCGAGCAGGACCTCGACTACGACGTCACCGTTCGCGAACCGGACGGGCACACCGAGACGACCGTCACGGACGGTGATGGCCGTGTCTGAGCGGCGTCGACCGAACGAGGAGCCGATCATCCGTGCGGAGAACCTCACGAAGTACTACGACACGGCGTCGGGGTTCATCGACAGCCTCCTGGGCAAGTCCGAACTCGTGAAGGCGGTCGACGGAATCGACCTCGAGCTCTACGAGGGGGAGACCCTGGGCGTCGTCGGCGAGAGCGGCTGTGGCAAGACGACGCTCGGCCGCACGCTGCTGCGGCTGATCGAACCCACCGACGGCGACGTCTACTTTAGACGACGCGTGCGCGGGGCGGACGAGGACGGTCCCGTCGACGACTACGAAACCGTGAACCTGACGGAGTTGTCGAGCAGCGAACTCCGTGACGTCCGAACGGACGTCCAGTACATCTTCCAGGACCCGTTCTCGAGTCTCAACCCCCGGATGACCGTCGGGGACATCATCGGCGAACCGCTGAAGATTCACGGCTGGCCCTGGAGCGACGAGGCCGTCGAGACGGCCGCGCAGGTACGAACCGACGGGCTGTCGGCCGACCAGGTCACCGTCACGGTCGCGGACGACGTCGGCACGGTGGTCGACTCCGTCGACGGGGTCGCGACCGTCCACGTGGACGTCCGGACGGGATCCGACGACGTCGCCGACGAGGAGTACGGACTCGACGCCGCCGACGGAGTCGTCGCCGAAGTCCGAGAGCCCGACCTGGCCGTCGACGTCGACCGAACCGACGACGGCGTCTCCGTCGAGGTTACGGTCGGCCGGTCGGCCGCCGAACTGCGCGAACGGCGGATCTACGAACTTCTCGAGATCGTCGGGCTGAATCCAAGTCACGCCCATCGCTACCCGCACGAGTTCTCCGGCGGGCAGCGCCAGCGGATCGGCATCGCCCGGGCGCTCGCGGTCGACCCGGACGTGATCGTCTGCGACGAACCCGTCAGCGCCCTCGACGTCAGCGTTCAGGCACAGATCCTCAACCTCCTGGCGGATCTCCAGGACGAGTTCGACCTCTCGTACGTCTTCATCGCCCACGACCTGAGCGTCGTCGAGCACATCTCCGACCGCGTGGCGGTGATGTACCTCGGGGAGTTCGTCGAGGTCGGCCCGACCGAGGAGGTGTACGCCCCGCCGAACCATCCCTACGCGGAGGCGCTACTTTCGGCGATTCCAGAGCCCGACCCGCTCTGGGCGGGCGAAAAGATCCTCCTCGAGGGCGACGTTCCGTCGCCGATCGATCCGCCGTCGGGCTGTCGGTTCCACACCCGGTGTCCGAAGGTAATCCAGCCGGAGGACGTCGACGTCGACCAGCGCGAGTGGCGATCGATCAGGAGCTTCAGACACCGATTCCTCGAGGCCGAGGCCGTCCCGGACGTGCTCTCGCCGGAGGCCGTCGAGGGCGTCGTCACCGACCACACGGAGCTGGACCGGGCCGCGCTCGATCGAGCCGTCCGCGCCGAGTTCGACCTGCCGACGCCGCTGTCCGACCCCGAACTCGAGTCTGCGTTCACGGCCATCCTCGAGGCGATCGACGCCGACGACCTGGATCGCGCAGCGGCGCTCGCGACCGATGCTTTCCCGACGCCGTGTGAGCGCCTCGAGCCGACGCTCCTCGCGGCCGACGAGGCCGAGCAGCTGGCGATCTCCTGTCATCTGTTCGACAACGGTGTCACCTCCTCGACGGGCGCCGATCCCACGAGCCGCGGTGACGCCACCGCGGACGACTGAGTACCGGTCGG
>LFCJ01002328.1_pt1 | contig 13678 bp, 28 predicted proteins | sample 643141 | NCBI WGS metagenome assembly LFCJ01 (sample SAMN03766243, study PRJNA286221) | soda lake metagenome | biome: soda lake; feature: Kulunda steppe; material: water; isolation source: sample B1-Br-g2 brine of Lake Bitter-1 | place: Russia: Kulunda steppe | collected 2010-07 | reverse complement strand
TTATTGTCGAATCGGTATTATACTGATTTTTATTGTGATGAGTGTGGGTATTCTGGTCGGGTGTATCGGATGGAGTTTGGTCGTGAAGTGTTTGGGGTGATGGATGAGCGGGGTGTTGAGCCTGCTGTTGGTCGGTTGGATAGTATGGGAATGGTTGATGATGGTGAGGGTGTTGAGTGTCGGGCGTGGGTGGTTCCTGAGAGTGTGACTGTGTACACGGTGTGGGAGGATGAAGAAGTGCAGTTGTGTGCTGAGAATAGTAGTGGTGAGGCGGTTGAAGCGTCGTTTTTTGTGGCGTTTCCTGATGATGTTGAGTGGCGTGAGCGTGGTGGGTCTGCATCGGGGTGTGGTGCGTTTTCTAAGCAAGTGGAGTTGGAGTCTGAGCGTCGGCATCGGGTTACATTGGAGTTGAAGCATTCGCGTGTGGTGAATGATTCGGTGTCAGTGTTGGGGGTTGTGAGTGTTGGTGGTGTTGTTGAGACAACAGTGTTTGACTTTACGTTGCATAATAATTTGTCGGTGAGTGATAAGATGGAGGTGGTGAAGTTTAAGGGGTTGGTGATGAGTCATAGGAATGAGCGTGAGTCGGTTGTGTTTGATGAGTTGGTGGCGAAGGGTGAGCAGTTGTACGGGTTGAGTGAGGAAGAAGTTGAAGGTGTGATGCGTGATTTGGTTGTTCAGGAGGCAGTGTTTGAAGATGAGGAAGGTGTGTACGTGTTTGAGTGAGGTGGGTTGGTTTAGTGGTTAAAAGTAAGTAGTTCTTTTCCGGTTGGGTGGTGAGGTGGGGGTGTGTATGGCGGTGAATCGTGATAGTGTTGGGTTTGTTCGTGGGGTGTTGGTAATGATGGTGATTACTGTTGGGTTGAGTAGTGTGTTGTTTGTTGGGATTCGATTGGTTGTGTTTTTATTGTGTTGGAATGGTGTTCAGGGTGCGTGTTTCGGTGTTTGATACTTGTAGTAAAAGTAAGTAGTTTTTTATGTTGTATTCGTGTCGACTAACACATGAAACAGTACACGTTGTCGGGGTTGGTGAGTGAGTATAAATCAGTTGTTTTAGATGGGAATAATATGGTGTGTGACAAGCGGTATAGTTATGGGCAAAAACTAATTCATGTTAATGAGGTCGAAACTATTGAGTTACGTGAGTATAATTTTATTAGTCCGGTTGTGACTGGTGTGTTGTTAGTTATTTTTAGTGGTGTGGCTGGTATTGGTAGTGTTTCATTATTAATAGGAGATGGGACTGTTGCTTCGATGTTTCCATTTGGTGGTGTAGTTGAGATTGTTGTTAGTTTTGTTTGTTTGTTACTTTTGTTTTGGTTATCGAAATTGTTTGGTGAGTTAGTGATTAGTACTGGTGGTGATAGGGTTGTGATTGCTGGTCGGCGTGATACGTTGGAAAATATTGTTGATGGTGTGTCTGGTCGATTGTCAGACTAATTCATAAGTTGTATTATTTTGTGGGTGTTATAGTAGTGTGTACTATGAGCGAGTCACGTGTTTCGGCAGGAGACATTGTTGAGTTGACGTTTAGGGAAGAGTGTGGTAATCAGTCCTCTCTTCGTGGAGTTGTTACTGAGGAAGAGGTTGGGCCAGATATTTATGCTGTTAAGTATTTGGTTTCGATTGATTTGATTGAGGAAGATTATTCGGTTTCGTATTCTGAGAACGTGTTGGATGGGGAGAGTATTCATCGTGTGAGTAGGCCGTATAATGGTGCGGTGTTGGGTGATGATGCTGAGATGAGAGTGTTGGAGTAGTTATTTTGTGGTGTTGGTCGTATTCTTTTTAACGGTGTGTTTGGAATAGTGTTGTATGGATAGTTCGCATGTTGTTACGGCGGATGATGTTGCTGAGGCGACTGGTCGTGATGTTGGTGAAGTGGAGGAAACGTGGGCGCGGTTATTTGGTGGTGAGGATGGTGGTTGATGTGTTATTTTGTTGGGAGGGTTAGGTCGTCAGTGATAACGCCGTCAAGGTTTGTGTTGTTTTTGAAGTAGTGGTATGTTTCTGGGTTGTTGATTGTCCATGCGTTTACGGTGAGGTCGTGTTTGTGTGCGGTTTTGATTCGTGGTTGTGTGACGAGGTTGGCAATGGGGTGGAGTGCGTTGTAATTATTGTTGAGTGCGTGTTTGAGATTGGTTTTCCATCCGGTGATGAATAGGTATGCTGTCTGGTGGTCGTGTTTGTTGAGTGTTTGGAGTGGTTCGTGGAGGAATGATGAGAATATTACGTCGTGTTCGTATTGGGTGGTGATGGTGTGGACTTGTTGGGCGATGTTTGGTTCTTTGATTTCGATGTTGAGTGGGGTTGTTGGTGGGATTGTTTGGAGGGTTTCGTGGAGTGTGGGGATGTGTTGGTTGGTGTTGTTGATGGTGAGTGGGGTGAGTTGTGTGAGTGGGGTGTTTGTTGTGGTGTTTGTGTTGGTTAAGTGGTGGAGGTTGTAGTCGTGGATGACAATGATTTCTCCGGTTTGTGTTTGTCTTACGTCGAGTTCTATCATGTCGATATTATTATTGTTTGCTGCGTGTGTGAAGGCTTTGAGCGTGTTTTCTGGGTGTTGTTTTGCGCCGCCTCTGTGTGCGATGAGTTTCATTGTGTTACGTATTTTTGTGAATGGTTTTAGTTTGTGTGGGTTTTGTGTGTTGAAATGAAGTAGTTCTTTACTGGGGTGTTGTGTTTGTGCAGATTGTTGGGTTTGTTGTTGTTGGTAGTGTGTTGCGTGTTGTTCAGGTGGTGGGTAGTATTACTGGTGTAGAAATGTTTATGATAACGATTGGGATTGGGTTTCCGTTGTTTTATGTGTTTGTGTACGTGTTTTCAGAACGGTTTCGTGAGGTTATGTGGTTGACCGTTCAACAAGTGAGGGCGTCGTGAGTGGGTGTAGTTGTGTTTGAGGCGGGCGAATTGTTAAGTGGGTGTATGTTATATGACTAATTATTCATGAGTAGTAATGTTGAGACTGTGCATGTGAGAAATCAGGTTGATGCGAGTGGGTTTCGTGGGAGTGCTGAGTTGCCTGTAACAGTTGTTGAGGATGTGATTGGGTTTGCGTGGGATGTTAATCGTGTGAGTGTTGAGCGTGGTGAGATTGTTCGTGATGAAGACGTGTTTGGTGAGTTTCGTGTTCGTGTTGTTGGATTTGGTGATGGTGAAGAAGAGCCGGATGTGAAGATTCATCCGTTTACTGGTGACTCTGTGTTTGTTCGGGTGTCGTATTTAGAACAGGCGTTGGAAGTCTCGACGTAACGAAGTGACAAGTCAAAACGGGTTGTATTGTGTTGTGTTGTGTTGTGCTATTTTTGAGTGGTTGGTAGTTTCGTTCTAATTTTGTCTGTTTCTTCGGGGGCGTTTTTGGCTTTTCGTGGTGGGGTTCGGTTATCGTGTTGTGCCATGAGGTAGTGTACACCAACGTCAAGTCTGGACGTGTATGTTTCGTCAAGCTTAGTGTTGTTTTCGTCGTACAGAACTGCGTGTTGGCTGGTTCGTTCAACAGTTTCGTCAGTGTTCCGTGGGAATCGTTTTTCTTCTTCCCATGTGATTGGTTCGACAGTTATTCGTGCGCCGTTGGTGTGTCGAATGTTGAGGGGTGGGCGGTGGGTGAGAGACTGGCGTGGTGTTTCAAAATGCCAGTGTGGTGGGTAGTCATTATGTACTCTGTACGCGAATTCTTCGCCGTCGCGTGCGTAGTCTTTGTACAGCGTAACGCCTGCGTGTTCTGCGGCTTGTTGTGCGTATTCTAAGTCAATAGTGGTTAGTTTTGTTGGGGCGTTTTTAGAGCCGACGTGGAGGCGTACATCGACGCATGGGCCGTATCCAAGTTTGTTGACGATTCCCGCTCGGCTGGAAAATGGGCCTTTGAGAGTAACGGTTCCGTTTTTTGTTGGGAGGGTGTATGAGTCGCCGCCGAATCCTTCTCCGGGTTTGTCAGGGTGTCCAGCGAAGTACTTGTAGTACCCGTCTTCGTGGCGTGCCCACCAGAAATGTTTGTTCTTGTCTGGTTGAAATGTGAACTCGTCTATTTGTGGTGGTTCGTTTTCTACGACGACGTGCAGGTTTGGTGGTTGGTCGTAGCCGGGGTTCCACTCTACGAAGCCATTGATGACTTTCATACTATATACAACGCTTTGTTCGCACTTATACTTTATGGTTTGTAATGGGACTTATAAGTGTTTTGTTTGTGGTGATGAAGTTTTAATACTATGGGGGGTTGTATTGTTGTGTATGGACGCTGAGAAAGTGTTTGAGAAAATCTTGTTTGTTTGTTTATTTGTGTTAATAGTTTCAGTGACAATTTTTGGGGGTGTGTTATTGTATGATACGGGTCTTGAGTATGAGGATGTTGATGATGGTGAGGCTTTTTTGTTAAATGAAAATCATGTTACTGATGATGATGACACGTTAGTGTTTTCGCATAGTGACACGGTTTCAAGCTTGGATTATATTGATGATGATGTTGAGGTTGTTTCATTGAGTAATACGTCGAGTGACGTGTATTTTGCTACGGGGGATAATGAAGCGGTTGAGACTGATGAGCTTCATGAGTCTGTGTTGAATAGTAGTGAAGACGGAGATATGATAGCGTTTGTGCGGTCAGATACGAATGAAGTGTTTTATTATGAGTATGAGGAGGGTGAAGTTGTTTTGAGTGATGACGGCCAACCGTTGCACTTTTTGATGTTTATAACGGGAATGATATGTTCTATTTTTGGGGTGTTAGTGTTTCTTGCGTTTATTGATTTGTTGGTTGTTGTTGTGCTTTCCAGTGTGTGTCAGTGGTGACGTGGTTTTCGCGCACGTATTTGGTGAGGCTTGTGGGGAATTGTCCGTAGTGGAACGGGTATTTGGTTCTAATCACGATTCCTTCGCCACCGTTTTTGATAACGTTTTTCGCGTGGTTGAGTAGTTCTGTTTTAGCTGTGTGCGTGTCAGTGAACGTTGGTGTGTCTGTTTCTTCTTCGTGAATCACGGGAGCGGTGGGAAATCCGAGTTTCTTGGCGATTTTTTTCGTGGTGGGCCATGAGAGCCATACATCAAACGTTGTGTTGTACACGCCAAAGATTTGGAATTTTGACGTGGGTTTGTTTGGAATGGTTGGGTGGTCGGAAAGTCGTGGGCCGACGTGTTCACACGCGGGTTCACAGTCACATCCGTAGTGAATACTGTGTTTTGTGTTGAGCCATTCACCGAACACTTGTAGATTGTCGGGTAGTTTTTGGTTTACTTGTTGTTGCCAATACAGCCCGTTTGGTTCGTATAATGGTTTCATGTCGTCCGTGGGTCGTGACCCGTTCCTTGCTCTGACAGGATTCTCTACATCGTTCACAAGCATACAGTTTGACCCGTCCATTTTATACGTGATGATGAGCGGGATGTTAATGAATGGGTCGAGCGTGTGGATTTCTGTATCGTCTTTCTCGATTCTATTTTTCGCTCTTGTTTCAGAGTCGAACCAGTAGAGTGGGAGTGCGTGGCGAGTGCTTTGATACTTAATCTGTTTTTTATGGTCTTTCCATCGTGGAGTAGCGAATGGTTCTCCCCATTTGTCTGTGTGAATCGTGTCTTGTGAGTCGGGGATTGGTGGGTCGGTTATTTGTGCCCATGTGTAGAATGCTTGTGGGGGGATGAGATTGGTTTCTGCGTGTTTATGATGGTGATTACACAGACTTACACCGTTATCAACGTAGTTTCCACTATCATCCCATAATTCACGGTCAAGAATGTGGTGTGCATCGTCAGCAGTGTTACTACACCACGGGACGATACACGTATTATCGTCACGGGTAAACACGCGGGTGTTGAAATCAGAGCGTGTAAGATGCGTGTTTGACATACACGCTAATACAACTCATTGCTATTTAAAGGTTATGTTTTAGTGTTGTGTTGTGCGTATTTTCTCCCGAAGCATAACTCGTGTGCGTTCAGCTTTTAATACTATGGGGGTTGTATTGTTGTGTATGGAGTTGCGTGAACGATTCTGGTTGTTAATTCGGAGTCTTATTGTTTTAGGCGTTGTTTTTAGTGGGTTAACTATTGGTGGAATTATGTTTGTGGAGACAGGAATGAATAGTGAAACGATGTATAATAATAATGGTGGTGTGTTTGTTTCTGAGGATGATGTGGAGAAGTATAGTGTGTTTGAGTTTGAGCGAACGACTGGTGTTGGGTGGTTAGATGTTGCTTCTGATGAGGATGTAGTTGTTAAAACGGATGATTTGGGTGATGATGTGACTCGTGAACTGTATGTTGCGGCAAGTGATGATTCGAGCGTTGATGTTGAAACAGTAAGTGGTGTTGGTGAGGTTGAGACAGGAGCGTATTTATTAGTTGTGAGTGAAGAAGAACAAGTAGTGTATCATTTTGAGCGGAGTGACACGTATGAAACGGAGTATAATAATTATTTGTTCATGGGTGTTTTACTGCTTATTTCGATGTGTTGTTTTTGGTTGTTACTTGACGTGGTGAATTATGGTGTGATTGGAACTTGGAATAAGTATATGGAGTCGTGATGGGTGTTTTGAGTACGTTGAAGTTTTATGCGTTTGTGTGTGGTACTGATTCGTATAATGAGTCGTCGTGAACGCTTCAAAACATATATTGGTATATTAACGGCGTTTGGGTTGGTGGTAGGTGTTGGAATGGGGTTTGTTGTGATGATAGGTGAGATTACGTTGTCTGATGAAGAAGTGTATGAGGGAGAGGGATTAATATTGAGTTCTAATGATGTTGAGTCGATAGACAAATTTGTTTTTGAACGGAGTGTTGATGCTGGTGAGCGGGTTATTGTAGGTGAAAATGATACTCGTATTGTAATGAGCGATTTGGATAGTGATACTGAGAAAGATGTGTATTTTGCTGCGCAAGATAATGACAAGTTTGATTCATCATCGGTTGCGTCAGTAAGTGAAGTAGATGATATTGAACCGGGTGGGTATTTGATTGTCGAAGACGATGAGTATGGTACTGTGTACTATTTTGAGTACGTGAATGAGTATGAGATGATTGGTTGGTTCAGTCCGTTAGTATTGTCAACAATTGCGTCAATCGTTTTACTCAGCGGGCTATTTCTTCTTGCTGTTATTTCTGAGGAAGGGTTGTTTGGGTTCATCAAAAAGATTGCTAATTTAGCGTAGTGTAGAGTGTTTCAGGTGTTTTGTAAGGTTTTAATAATATTTGGAGGGAATGGTTTGTATGGATGCGTCACGGGTGAATGCGTATGTTGGGGTGTTAGTAGTGTTTGGGTTGTTACTTTTGTGCTTTTCCGGGTTTGGTATTTTGTTTCATGATATTCAATTGTCTGCTGATGAGTTAAAAAATGATGAGGGGGATTATAATGGGGTCGGATGATGTGCAATATACAGAGGAGTTAGTGTTTAATCGGATGAGTGGTGGTGATGAACGTGTGTTTGTTGGTGAGAATGATACGCGAGTCATGATGAGTGAATTGGATGAATCAGATGCTCGTGAGGTGTATTTCTCGGCTCATGAGAACGATTCTGTTGATGTTGCTGTGTTAGAACCGTTCATAAGTAATAAAACAACTGGTGAGTATGTAATTATTGAAGATGAAGAGGATGATACTGTGTATTATTTTGAGTATGTGTCTGAATCAGAAATTACTGGTGGGTTGAACATGTGGGTGTTGTCTGTAATGGTTTCTATAAGTTTGTTTTTGTCTCCGCTGGTGATTTTAAGTGTTTTAACACATGGGTGGTATGGGACGTGGAGACAATTGTGTAGAGAACTTTCGTGTAGTTGATTCAGGCTTTGTAGTTGATTCAGGCTTTAATATTGTGCGTGTTGTAGTGCGTAGTAATGAGTTTGACAGAACGGGTTGAGTCGTATATTACTGTGATAATCGTGCTTGCGTTTGTTGGTGGTGCGTTTGTTGGTGTTGGTGCAGGGTTGTATGATGTTACAAAATCTCAGGAAGAAATATATCATGGTGAAGGAATTGTGTTGCAACCGGAAGATGCGACTGTTGAAGATGGGTTCGTGTTTGAACGCCAAAGTGAGATGAATGGTGAATTGTTGGTTGATGACGGTGACGTGTTCGTGTAATAGGTGATGTTTTAATGTTGTTGAGTGTGTCAATTGACGTATGAAGAAGCTCCGTGAAAAAGCTGGAATGGGTTCTGAATCGACTGATGTAGAAACATCAACTGATACTGTTGGTCGAACATATCTTGGGTTTTTTGTTGTTCTTGGAGTCACCGTGTTGAGTGTTTCAATGTTGGATACGTGGTTCCCATTAGTGTTAGATGATGGGAATATTGGACAAGGACTGACGCTTGGTGTTGCGTGGTTCTTATTATTGTTTGTTCAACAAGTATTCAGTGGTTCGTCGCGCCGGGTTATTGGATGGCTCTCTAATTGGAAAATGAGTGTTATCCGGTCGTTTGTTGGGTTATCATACTGGATGACGCTTGTTGCTGGTCGACCAGTTAGTGACGACCCATTACTGTTTGAAACAGAGTTTGTACTACTCCTTGGTGTTGGGTGTGTCGGGTTGATATACTTAGAAATTAACGAACGGCTTGATTAACACGCTGTTTCACGGTTTGTAGAGTAGTGAGATTACACGATTACCAAATTGTTTTTAATACGTGGGACGTGTTCTATAATGTATGAGTGATGATTCGTATGAACCCGTTTTCAAAGGGGCAATGATGAACATTGTTTCAAGCGGGTTGTTAGCAAGTATTGTTGCTGGTGTTGTATTATCATTGTTATCAGTCGTGATTGGATTCATTTCACTATGGATGGTGTATGGTGGTGCAATCCTTTTTGGAGTAGGTATTAGCTCGTTGTTTGCAGTTGGGTGGAAGAACACAACGTACAAAGTAAAGAGTAAAGTGTTGTTGAAGAAAGTTAATATTTCAAGTGGTGAAAACACAAGCGTGATTCAATATCGTGACGTTACGGGAATACGAAAACAACAGTCACTATGGGAGCGTTTTATTGGTGTTGGGAGTATCGTGATTAAAACAAATGAAACCGTGTTTAAAGTAGAGTTTATTCGTGAATGGGAAGACGTGTATGATGACTTAGTTGAGTTGTGTGATATTGACGAGTGAGGAAGAGAAGACGTTTTGTTTGGTGAGTGTTATTCTGTGTGTTCGGTTTTCGTTATAGGAATCGCTTTTTTCACAGGGATATTGAACGCAGCACACATGAAAAAGTACACAATGACCCCTCCTGTAAGAATCACGAGTACCGGCGCAAGAAGCCCAATGAGTAGTATGCCAGATGCAAGAATCATGGGAATACCAATAGTGAAAAAGATGAATCCGAGAATGAACTCGACCGGTGATGTTGTGGATGTCATACGTATTCTATTGTACGGGAACGCAAATAATAATTCGGGTTGGTGGTGTTCAGGACAATGTTTTATAATTGTTTGTAGTAAACGGGTAGTATGGAAATAAATAGTTTCGTTAAGAAAGTTCGTAGTTCAGCCGGGTTATTCATTCTTATCGCGGTGTTCGTATTTCCGGTTTTGCTTTCTGGGATTGGTATTCATAATGTTGTTTCTCATAGTCCAGAAGAGGTGCAAAACGGGTCGAGCGTCATATTAAACGAGAATGATGTAGAAGAACAAGTTGACATGTTCGTGTTTGAACACGCTGATAATTCGTCATTTGTTGACGTGCTAAATGAAGACACAAAAACAATTGATGTGTACGATATTGAAGGAGATAGTGAATCTGTGTATTTCGCCATGGAAGAAGGAAATGATTTGAACGCAAGTGATATTGAAAACGTTGATGACTCAACGATGAGTGATGGTGACAACATTGCGATTGTTGATGAACAGCGTGACATGGTGGCGTTATATGAGTACGAAAAGAATGACGGACTTGCATTCACTCGTATTGGGCAGGAAAAGCGAATAATCGCTGTTTTTGGGTGGATTATGATTCCATTGATGGTGTTTGTTTTACTTCTTGAATAGTGATGTGTTTCGTGATGTGCATAACGTTTATTGGTGCAACTTGAGTACGTGTAATTAATATGGTTGACGTTAGGAAAGTGTACATGCGTGGGTATCCTGTTGTGAGTGACCAAGGACTTGTTGTTGGCGTGTCTCATGTAAAAGATATGTTTGAGACTCGTAGTGATTCAAATAGGCCAGCAAACTGGTATGCTATCATGTTAGATAGAGAAATGCGTGAGATTCGTGTCTGTTTGTTTGATATTGATGAAGTTAGTGAAGTCGTGTATGAAACTGGTGATGTGTGGGAGTTTATTGAGCAAATGATTATTGATGAGGACATGGTAGCGTCTGTTATTGGTGAAGGGTTGTATGATGGGTATCGAGTGAATCGAATGGGGTTAATGGGATTGGATACAGCGTTTGTGTATTCATTGTGTGAGCGTCCTGATGGATTTACAGAAGAGAATGTGAGTGATATTCTTAACTTGTCTGTAGAAGAGGTTTCTGAATTATATGCTGATGGTCAACGGATTATTGATGAGACAAGTATTGTTGTTGATGACATGTCAGCGCGATACTAACAATTAATACTATTAGTTTTTCAAGTATTTATCAGGGATTCTACTTTCAGGTAAGAAGATGAACCAGAACATTGCAATGAGTGATAGAATGATGAGGTACCCCGATGTTGGTTTATCTGTTTCATTGTCATGTTCAATCAAATAGAACGTTCCATCGTGTCTTACAACATGGTTTTCACTTGGGAGTGTTGTATCAGTACTTTCTACGATGATTGTATCTTGTCCGTGGAATAACTTGTCATACTTGTCTTGTTGGTCTGAATTGAAATCGTCATACTGGTAGAGCGTATTATCAACTGATATTGATTCTCCTGCTTCTGAAATCGTGTACTCTTCGTTTCCGGTTTCAAAACTCCCAGTCACAAGACCGCCCGTGAAAATAACAAACAGAATAATCCCGACAAGCGAAAATGCGATTAAAATATGGAACAGGGGGTATGCGCGAAACATTCGGAACCATTCACGAATCATTGTTGTGTGTGTTTTCGACGTAGAGAAATAAAAAACGTTAGTTGCTATCTATTATAATGAACCAGTTTAACAAACCAGTAATGGGCATGGCTATGGCTGTTGATAGTGACAACCAGAACATGGCCATGAAAACTGGTGGGGCGTTTGGCGTTCGAGAATGTTCAATCACGTACTGATTCTCATTTTTTGTGACGATAAAATCGTGTGTTGGTAAGGGTTGTGACTCGTTAATGTTTGTTCTAACCGTACTCTCTCCTTTGAGTAACGGGTCGATGTGTTCTTGTTGTGTTGTGTTGAGTTTGTTGTAGTCATACACACTACTCGGTTCGTTCAAATCATCCGTTAGTATCGTTACTTCGTACTCATTATAGGTTACTTCTGGATTGTACTGTGTATCCCCAATAGTTACACCGGTTAATAGTGAGATGAAAATGCACCATGAGAGAATTGTTGCAATCGTGAACTTGTATGAGAACCCAGTGTTGAGAACTCGTTCCAGAATTTGTCGACCCATAGTGATGTTGTGTACAAGTACGATTGGTACAGTAAAATAAGTTCACTCTTGAACAGGTTGGAATCGTACTTGGTGTAGTGTTGAATTGCATAGTCGTAATCGCTAAACAATTTGATTCGTGATACTAAACATATCACATGACACAAAATGAACCGGTTGAAGTGTTAAGACCAGAAACAAAACCACGACTCATCAAAGATATTGTTGGAAACTCGGTTGGATTCGTGTTTTCAGTTATATTCTTTAGTATTTTTGCATCAGTAATTATTGGGCCATTATTTGGTGTGATTATTGGTGTAACAATTGCTGTGATACAGTTTGTGAGTGGTATTGTGTTGAGTCGAATAGAGTTGAAGAACATGAAGTATGAATTGTTTGAGGATAAGATTCGTGAGACGAAAGGAAAGTTTTCAACAAAGCGTCGAAGCGTTTCATACGAAAATGCGACTGATATTCAGTATGGACAGTCGTTTCTTGAATCGCAGTTTGATGTTGGTCATATTGACTTGAGTACTGCTGGAAGTGATGGGAGTCAAATCCGGTTAGAATACATTGAAAATGCTGAAGAAGTGTATGACCAGTTGGAAGAAAAAGTGAACTAAGAAACGTTACTCACTGTTTTGGGTGTATGATTTGATGTACGGTTCTAACTCGTTGTAAATTTCTTCGGCGTTCTCAACATAATTAAACGTGATTGCTTTGTCATTATCACCAGCAGTATTGAATTGTATTTTCCCAACGTTAAACTGTGATTGTAAAAATGATTGTTCATAGGTTACGTCAGTGATTTTATCGTATGAAACGCTTTTCTTTTGTTTGGAAAAGAAGTCAACATGTTTTCTGATTTTATCTTCTTCAATAACGTATTCAGTATTATTCCATGCTTTTTTCAATACGATTGGGAGGCCAATCAGGACGACAAGTAGTAATCCGCTTCCCAGAATGATTACTGGAAGGAACGGGAGAAACATGGTTAGTCCAACAGCGAGTGGAAGCAAGAACAAGCTTCCAAACACGACAGCAATTAGTGAGAATAGTATTGATGCTGGTAGTGTTGCGTTTGTTTCTGGTGTGAGTGTTCTTGGTTGTATTTGTTGCATGTTGCTTCACTATTTTACTGCGAGTTAGTTATTTGTTATGTATGTTAATTAGTGTGTATCTTCGTGTTCTCATGGTTCAAAAAGCCTTAATAAGCGGTCGTGTGTATTGTGATGTACGATGAACGAAGAACAAACGGTTACTACAGAAGAAGCGATTGATGTGTACATGCCAGCGACTCCTGATATGGGGTTCATTGCAAAGATTGAGCGGTTCTTTACACGGTAAAAGCAGTACAATTTGGTTTACAACAAATAATCTCGTTAGTTCTCTGTAGGTATATCTGGTAATTCATTTTTTTGTTTGTGTGTATTGAGAATGCCTTCTAACTCGATTATTTTCTTAAGTATTTCAGAGTCAGGATTCATAGAGTACTCACCGTTGTCATGTTCTAAAATAATGTCGAAATACACAAAAATATCTATGTGCGTGTTAACTGATTTTCGACTAATATCAGCTTGATTTGCAAGTTGTGTTTGAGTGAACGTGTTTTTTGGTGGGTAATCAAGAATTGCGTTTAGCATTTTCACAAGGGTTTGTTTGCCAAATAAGACGGTGAGTGGTGTATCTCCATGCTTGAACAGTGGGTGGTCTGTCATTGTGTGAGTATTGAGCGTATAGTTGAATAAAGGTTGTGTAAAAATTTACACAGGCAACTTTCTTATTAACCGTGTTCGTACTGGTACACATGTCAATCGTGAACCGAGTTCGGGTATTTCCACACCGCATGTTTTCAACTATTGAAAACACGTTTTCGGTTCCATCATACACACCCGCGTCTGAACGGTCATCATCACGTTCACGTCGAAAGTCAAATGGTTCAGTGATGTTTCGTGCGAAGGATAATTGGTCACAAAAACAGTATGAACGGTGGGAAGAGTATCCGAATGAGTCTGACACCTTACATCATGGTCATCATCGATGTGCAACGCAGGCTCCGCGAGTGAATTACTGTTATGATTGTGGTAAGCATTATCGACCGGAAACAGATATGAGGCAACACTAAATCACGCGTGCCCCATAACTATTTCAATCAACACGCATAACATGGTTTGTATGGAACAATCAAATCTTGAC
>LFCJ01002326.1_pt1 | contig 13682 bp, 15 predicted proteins | sample 643141 | NCBI WGS metagenome assembly LFCJ01 (sample SAMN03766243, study PRJNA286221) | soda lake metagenome | biome: soda lake; feature: Kulunda steppe; material: water; isolation source: sample B1-Br-g2 brine of Lake Bitter-1 | place: Russia: Kulunda steppe | collected 2010-07 | reverse complement strand
CCTTCCAGTAAAATCAGCGAATTGTTCTGCGAATCTCCTTCTCAACTAGCACATTTTTAAGCAAGGGCATAAAAAAGGACATGCTTTTCATCCTGGACATCATGCAAGTCACATTTGTCACAGAGCCTATTGTGGATTTGCCAACAACCGGTTTCAACTCTCAGGGTATGGGCATGCAAGCGAAAATGAGCAATGTCATGAAGCACATGCCTTCTCAGTTCCAGCTCTAGGTAGCTAGGCAGCAAATGGGGAGGGCCCCGTACAGTGCTTGGTTTGGTAGGCAAGGCCATCCATGCATGATAAGTAGCCAGTTTTTGAGTGTGTGTCCTCGGATCTGCACCATCCGACTCCCTCCATACCGCATGCAAGGGCTCACGCAAATCCATCACAAAGTCTTGAAGTGGAAGGGGAGTTGCAGCCTTGATGCAATTGGCATATGTATCTGCCGCACGTACACCCGCACACGCCTCAATGAACTCTACAGTCTAGCACTTTCTGTAAGCAGCACCTAGAGCAATATCTGCACGCACAATCTTCGTGAGCAAGCCAATATCCTCAGTTTGATGTTGTCAAAGTAAAAAAAAGCGCCTGTGTCTCCAATATAAATCCTACCATTATTACTGGTAGCAAAATCAGCAAGATGTTAGCCTAGACATGTAAAAAACGCTGTGAAAGAAAATGTTGAGAAATGCAAAAGATTGTCGCGCCAAATCACCGTTATTGGTGTATTGCCATCTCAATTCACAAGCCACATCCCCCCACATTCTGCAAAATATAGCAAGAAAGCGGGATTTAAGCTGAATGTTCAAAGAAGCGAACTATTTCTCTTGCAGATTTGTGCATATTTTTGTGAATATTTTTGTTTAGCTCTGTTGTAAAAATTTTGGTTCAGTTATGTTGCCTGCTAAACAAAATGGAGCCAAGTGCATCAAACAAGACAGCCCGAGCCCAACATACATAACTGTGTCTAGTCGCATTGCCTTTAAACCACATCATCACTCCGTACTGCCATATCTAAGCGCGCAGAACGCCCACTATCACTTGGACCAAGTGTAAAAATCCATGCATCAAGGGACATCAAATTGTTGTTCGGCCACAGCTGTTCACTTCGCCAGGGCACCAGGGCACTGCATGATGCTGCTGCCACCCATCCATGCCCCTCAGTCGCCGCATGCCTTCTGCCGGCTCAGTCCATCACCAAATTTGCGTAACATGGGGAAACGAAGAGGTGCTCTCGCCCAGCCATCCACAGGAAAGGCTAAATCCAGGGACGTAAGGGGGATTTGAAAGAGAGAGAAACTAGGAAAACATCTCAAAGGTAACCCCCTCCCACTAAGTCAGGCACTTTGACTACAATTCGTCGTAACGAGGTAAGGAGTTTCTGCAGATAACCGAAAAGGCAAAAGTCAGGAGCAGTTAGCAGTTTTCTAAGGGAACACATGCGTCCCAGCAAGCAGCCTTTGTCACAATGCTCATGTTTGCCTTGCCATTTGGCAATTGTTTGCAAACAGAGGGTTCCAGTGTGAAAGTTTGATGTAAACAAATTGTTCAGAACAATAAATGTCATTCATCCTGGCCCACATGTCAGTTTTTGGGTTGGTTAGGTTAGAGGTTAGGAAAAGAGATAGGTCAAGGGCACTTAATCGAACTGTGCATTTCACATGCTTCCTCTAGTTCAACCGAGAGTATCTGGGTACATCTACTTCAGAAGGGAGTGCCATCCAGGATTGTTATGAAGCCAGCAAGCTGGCCTTGCCTCAGACCCATGTCCATGTCTCCACGGTGAAGGACATTGCCCGATCGCGATATCTAAGGCTACACTAATCCTATGGATAACGACGACACCGATTATCAACAAGGTATGCATTTTTAAACTATCTCGTCCGCTTCCAGGATAATTAATGTAGCTGTACGTTTGTTTATTTTGTTGAATAATCGCGCTGATTGATGTGATCTGAGGGCTCATTGTTCCCAATGCGAAGAAGGCCGGGGATATCTGGCATCCAGGATGCTGCAAGGGCCAGGGTGTGTTCAGCATTGACAGAGGCGCCATGGCTCTACAGGAGCCAATTGGAGCTTGACAAGTTACATTCTGGTTTTGGCGCAGGAGCACTACAAAAATGTTGGCAACGAGGTGCGCAAAGGTAACTTGGAGGCCATGCGAGAGCAGATGGCCATGTTCAAAGACAAGCTGGAAGAGTTTGCGATTAACCACCGCACGGACATCAGGAAAGACCCCGCCTTCAGGGCCCAGTTTCATGCCATGTGCGCCAACATCGGAGTTGACCCACTGGCATCCAACAAGGTAAGCCTAACTTGCGCTCAAAGAGGGTGTGCTGCTGCCGCAAGGGGAGGGAGCCCTTCGACCAAACGATGTGGACTTGACAGTCAGGCAGGGATACCTTCGCACACTGACTTATCCTTTGGTCCTGCGGATTGAATTCCTTTTTCATACTTCCTGCAAACCAATTTTCTTGTTAACTGATGGCAAGTTTTGGCAAGTGATCTGAACATGCATGGCAGGCAGGGCTTCATGTCTGAATCTATCTGGCAATACTCTGAATCGGCAGCAGGCGCTGAAAATACGTGTGTGTGCGTGCATGCACCATGTGCAGTTCCTCCTGGGAGCATCACTGGTGTCTGAACTCTATCTGGGGAAGCAGTATCCTGCAAAGGGCAGTGCCAACTGATGGGGCGTGGGCACATGGGATGCTCTGCAGGGAATGTGGGCTAAGACTCTGGGCCTTGGAGACTACTACTACGAGCTAGGCGTCCAGGTGAGGATGATTTGTCTTGCCGCAAGGAAGGCAGAGCATGCTTCTGCAAAGTGAGAAGAAATGGATGTGTGTCCCCACTAGATAAGCGTGGAATAAGGGCCCATGGGCTGTTGCACCTGACGCACAGATTTTGCATGTGGGGAGGGTGGCCCACAAACAAGCCCATAGCTCTCCTTGACGGATCCAGTCCATGGCCCAACTGAAATACAGGCATGCGCCAATCTTGCAGATTGCAATACAGAAATTGCTTGCCTTGTTACACTGTTGTGAACAAGCATGACAAGTTGCCTGTAGTTGCTCGATCCTTTGGTCATTTCCTTCTATTGACGAAGGGTAAATCTGCTTGTTTCCGTGCACACCAAGATCCTTCAAGAAGTCAGCAAGTACACAGGCACAATGTTATCCAACATAAATCAGCTAGACTTTAGGACTAGCAGTGGTCCTGAATCTATACGATCCATAGGAGGACCAGGACCGTTGTGCATTAGCGCTGTTTCAATGCTTAAGGCTCACATCCAACCTTGCGCGTGTGAATACTCGTGTGGCCTGTGCAAGCATTGTCATGTCGCATTGCCCACAAAGGCATGCTCAACACGCGCATGCAAGCAGCTAGAGGGGAGGAGCATGGTAGACTTGTTTGGGGCTTGCATAGGCTCACCGAGCCTTGGCCTCGTATGCCGCATACCTATATATTCAGAGTTGTGCAAATACGGCGTCAATTACAAATGGCACCGTAAATAACGATGGGTAATTGACGTTGACGTCATATTACCGTCAATTACGGTGAAATTCATACTGATGGCGGGAAATCGTAAGTAGCGGTGCTGCGTCAGGAACTCTGTGGCTCAGAGGCCAGCGAGCTCAAGCTCAAGAGCGCGCTCATCGCCCCTACTCACGATCAAAATCTTAAAGCAACATGTCCTCCGACAATCAAGCTAAGGGGGTCGTGTGGACCTGGGTCATTGAGCTTGGCCAGGCCTGGCCAGCTGCTGCAAGCACCACCTCCCACATGCCTGGTAGTGGGTGGGCAGAGGAGGAGGGGTGGCAGGAAGGTCAAGAGCAGCTGGGTAAAGGCAGAGTTTGAGAGGAAGAAGACGCAGCAGGATGGCAAGACAACTGTGAAGTACAGCTGCGCATGCCTGCACTGCCAGAGGACGCTCATGAGTGATCACTGGGCTGAACGCAACGCAGCTCAAGAACCACCTGCTCAATCCTGGCACCTGCAAGTTCCTGTACAGCCCCTCTGCTCAATAGGTGGCAAAGCAGGTGCCTGAGTTGATCATGATGACAGCGCCAGGAGTTTGCAGCATGCATGCCTGGCCAGTCCATGGAGACGTCTGTCGACAGTCCAGCTGGACTGCAGCATCCGGATGCTGCAGAGCCAGTTGCAGAGGGGGTTGCAGCAGTGCACATAGATGTGGAGCAGATGCAAGTGGATGAAGGGGGGGAATGAGCAGCAGGGGGTGAACAGCGGGAGGGAGAAGAGTGGGAGGGGTGAGCACACCTCGAGGAGTGGGAATGGGGAATTTGAATTTCAGAGGAGACCTTTGGAAATAGTTGGATGGAGCAAAGGAGGCAAATTTTGTCTCAGATTGCTGCGGAACTGTGCTCTCAAATTGCCTATCTGTAATTTCTGACAGTTTTGCACAGCAAATATCCGGAAACCCGACCGTCTGAAGTCAAAAATTTATAATCGCCGTAAATTACGCCTGCAACTCAATTTCTGACGGTCAAAACCGTAAATTACGCCGTTCCGTGAAATGACGATTGACGGCGTCAGTAGTAAAGTGCACAACTCTGTATATATTGCTGGGATGCAAACCCTGCCATCTCCCGTACACTGGGTGCCGCAGATTGTTGAGGCGTGCTGGGCGACCCGTGCTGCCAACGGCGGGCTGCTGGATGTGAACACGCTGCTGCGGATGGTGAATAAGCGCAGGGGCCGGCTTGCAGAAGAAGCTAGCCTGGATGACGTGGTGAGCGCAGCATGGGGATGCACGACTCTTCATCTGCAGATGTGTCTGGCACGGATGTGCATGCCATGGTGTGGCTATGCTTGCTTGTCGAGCAGCAAGTAGCTGGAGCTGTGTGTCCAAGACGCAGGCCAGGTAGCTCTGGACAGGGAAGGATTTATGCCTTTGAGCAAAGGTTTTGCTTATGCAATCTGCCGCTGGAAAGTCTTGTCAGCAAATTGTACGGTCAGTTCATGTAGTAATCCTGTTTTATTGGCGGTACTTTTGCGAGTCAATGGCCTCTACACGAGGTTGTAGGCAACTTTAGTAACAGCCATATTCTAGAGTTGAGAATTTCACTTTGTGAGACTGTGGTTAGATGGAATAATGCTAGCAGCTGTGCAATGTATGCAATATGGCAACACATTTCTGCCGCCTATGCAACATGGTACCATGGAAGTATCAAGGAGGACATCAATTTCTTTTCATTCTGGAATGCAACGGGGTTCTGCTGGGGTGCATGCAAAGGGTCCTCAAGGGGTCAGCACAGGAATTTGACAGGATTCGTATGATACATTCAAAGCTTTTGCAAGGCAATACAAGGCGTTGATCACAGACTCCCGCCCTTTCACCGTCCCTGGCACATGCTCTGCTATGCCTCAGAAACTGAGGTTACCTATCGTTCTTGACATCCAACACCTGCAGGAGCGTGCCATAAAAAAGCTCAAGGCCTTGGGTGGCGGCTTCACACTCATTCGCATTGGAGGTGCCACATACGCGCGGAGCGTGCCGGGGGAGCTGAATATGGACAAGAACCAAGTGCTGGGTGTCGCGCAGGTGCGTCTGCGGATGCAGCAGCTTGTCTCTGCTCCACCAGCAGCACAGCCAAGCATGCAATGCCTGTGTCAGCACAGCCGCCAGCAACGCCTGCATATGCAGGGTGTCCAAGGTTTCACCTTAAGCCACGACCCTTGCTCTGTTTTCACATCTCTGGCCATTTCAAACATCCGCTTGAGTCATCACTGGCTACAATTACGCTCACTCTCAATTGGAGCACTATGAGGCATATGTATGTGAAGGCTCAGGAACAGTCCTTCCGTGCGAGCAGGTTGCAGGCGGCTTTGTGGCGGCATCAGAGCTTGAACGCAACCTCAGCTGGTCAAGGGTCAGGGTGCAGGAGGTGCTCCAGGTCAGATATTGGGGTGCCGGCTCTTTGCTGTTTGTCCATGACGCATGGAGTTTTACTGCTTGCATGATCACTGCTGTGATCTGTGTGCTGTGATCCGTGAGCAGCCATGTGGTGGATACATTTGCCTGTCCCTATGTTATTTGCGTGAACTGCTACCTGGCAAGCTACTTTAGGCATTTTTGAAACCTGAGTAGACCAGACTGTTCACTCGCTTATGACTTACAGGGCCTCCTTTCTGAAGGCCTTGCAATGATTGATGATGGGGCCCCGGAAGGAGAGCGGCTGTTCTGGTTCCCGTGCCTGGCTACGAGCCTGCAAGACCAACAGTAAGACAGTGGAAGTATTCACTGAGCCTTGAGAGCATGGGAGGATGGATGGTGAGGCCTAACCCTTTTTTTTTCCTGCTCTGTTTGCTTCAGCTTAAGGTAGAATCAGATGGTGTGCACACACATGAGCAGAAGAGCCAGGGCCCACCACCAGCAGTGGCCATGATGCGTACACCTTTCCTGGTGTTTACTAATGCCCGTAGCGGATGCTCCTGCTGCTGCTTACTGGACTAGCATAATGCAAAGGTTGACTTGCCTGCCAGAGTCGTCTAGCTCTAAGCCGGAATGCTTGCTGGGCCAAGTGTAGTCCACTAGTCAGGCTGTTGTGCCTACCCCATTGTCTTTTGCAAATGTGGTCTTAGAACAGAAGTTTGAACTCAACTTATCCAGGATTGCTCTAAAGATGCGCTGCAATCCTCTGTCCTTACGTAGGCAGGATGCAGAATTTTTGGTGGGGAAACCCTCTTTGGTTTTGCTGTTTTGGGGGTTACTTTCTTGCTTCGCTGTCTGCTTTGTTGTCTACTGGTTTATTCCTGGCGGCCTTGTATTTGTTTGCTGGCCCGACTCAACCTTTTTGAGCTATTGGCTCAGACCCAATTTTGGGTGATGGTTACTATTGAAGTTGTGCGTGACCCTAGTGCATGCCTGGCACTCTTCTTGTGTGTTAGTTGACGAACTGCTGTCCTTCAAACAACGGATAGTAGATATGCTTTAACTGTGTGCGCGTAATGACAACTTCTTAAATGATTGGTCTTATGGACCGTGACTTTGGAGAACGATAACCGAACGAGTCGGCCGATAAGATGATTGCGAAGTCAAGCAGAGGTTGCAGTTGAAATTTTGATACCAAAAAACACAAATCGCAGTCCTAAACACAGATGGATCAGACGACGCAGATGGACCTGAGGGATGCATACGCAGCAGAGCACCACTCTCAGACCCCTGGCAGCATCGTGGCAAAAGTGGGCACCAAGCAGATAGTGCACAGATAATCTGTCTATCAGCGCAGGCCTTGACCCTGCAGCGCTTGTAGTTGGCCTCTATATGAGTAAGAGGTGACTTCATGCGCATGCAGTCCGACTTATATGGTACATTACCAACGTTCAATCTATTACATGGCAGGCTGTGGCTACTGGAAATCGACGGGCGGGGATGATGGGAGACTTAGGCGCCGTAGAGACAGCAGAGAGAGTAAGTGGGGGGTGGGGGGGAAGAGGGGATTTCAACACCAGGCACTATTGAAAATTGAAACACAAACTTGTGTGTAAAGGGAGCGCTCATGTTGCATATTCCCCTCAAAATGTGCAAAGCTCTCGGTTACAAAAACAACTTTGACGTGGAGAATTCCTATTTGTGAAGCACTTCTCCTGGCATTCAACGCACAATCTGGTGCCTGAGAGAGGGAGGACTCTTCCGCTGTCGCAAAGACACGTGAGGGTGGTAAACAGAACACGTAGTCTTGGCTGTGTCGCATGCATGTTGAAAATACCCATGTTGCATAGCTCGGACCTGGAGTTTGACATAGCCTACCCAGGCAGTAGCCTCTTTGTCACTGGCTGCTGCTGCCTGGATCTGCAGGATATTTTAAACTATCCACTTTTCATCTCAGGATATCCAGAAGTCCCGGGTAAGAGCAAATGTTTGAGATTGACTCATGATCTTATGTCAGAAACATGGAATGTCAGTGCTTGAGTTTCTAGCCAGCAACAAACAATGTGCCTGTAAAGAAGTGCACTCCTTCTTCCTGCCTGCCTGCCAGACTCAGAGCTTAAACTCTGACTGAGTGATTATTCTGATAAGATGTTGTATACATATGTGTCCAGGGATCAGAGATACATACTTTCTGCAAGTGCTTCCACTGGCAGGTGCAATTAGCAATGATCCCGTTTCAACGGATGTTAACATATGTGGGGCAAAGGAAAAAGATGTGGACGTGCCAGTCAAGCTGCAAGACGGCGAGGAGGTAGGCCTTGCTGTCACTTAGCTTGGAATAATCAAGCTTCCATGCCATGAGCTAGTGCTCCGCGTAGGTGGAGCATTGTGTTTGAAAGGTTCCATGCCATGAGCCAGTGCTTACAACCTTCATGGTGCAGCAGCTTTCTTCTACTGACAGCTTTCTTCTAGACTCTTTGGCGCATGGTCATGACCTCTGCATCGTTCTTGTCTAACTCATCATGAATTTCATGCTCTCAGCTTCACATAGGTGTGGAGGATTGCGAAGTTTGCATAGTTGTATATTAGTTTGTGTGTCCATTGCTGTCAGATACTGTGTGCTGATCCATAAGGCTCGGCGGCACTCCTCCAAGCATCAGTGGTCCAGTGTATGCCTGAAATGTGTGCAGAGTATGGCCCACGTTCGTGTCGCGGCTGTAGAAGATGCTGCAGCTGAGCAAGCAGCAAAGTCAATTGCTGCCCAGAGCGCTGCAGCACAGAGCGCGGCGGCGCTGCACCCTGCCCACAATGTGCAATAGGGCCACCATTGGTTTACCTCGTTTGAGTAGACCAGCACAGTGAAAGATGGTCTCTTTTGCGTTGCAAGCCAAGACTCCTGGCAGGAGGATTTAAGTGCACCAGTACTGATCCTCCTCCCTCCGGTGCATTTTTGAGATTGTGGAGAAGTTTACCCTGATCAACAAGCTAGCTATTGTCACGAGAAGAAGCCTGGACATGCATGGGTGTATGTTTTAGTGTATGTTTGCTTGTGACGCATAGTGCTCATGCTTCTAATTATTTGAAGCCCTCACCTGACCAGAACCCCTGGATATGAAATTGGACTTTACCACGGTAGTACCACGGTGTACTGCAAATTAAAGCCACCATAAAGCCACCTTTGATATCTATCCCACAAATCCACAAGTAGACATACAACCCACTGGAAGTTGTGAGTTCTGGATCCGCATTGTTGACCTTGTCAAGTGTATGCCCAAAGCCACAACTGAGCAGCCCACCCTTCACAAACATCCTCACCCCTTATTCTCCAAGAAGTCTACTCATCAAGAGCGGCTTGTATCTAAAGTACAGATGGCAAATGCCTGGGCATGATGGCACCTGGACGTCTTAGCATCAGCATACAGCCTTCCAAATAGCCAAGCTGAGCTTGGTTAAAAGGTTTGCACAACAACATCACACCTGCAGCTGGGAGCCTTGCTTCAGAACTTTTAGGACTACTTGCCAGGAGAACAACTTGCCGGTTAACCTTTACTTGTAACTGTTTTTCTTGCCAGGAAAACAATTAAGAAAGGAAATACCATGGTAAAAAATCAAGGACTCAAACTCGCGAGCAATTCCAATCCATGTACATACTGCCCTCCAAAAATGGTAACACAAGAGAAAGCAGCCTCTCCGCTAGACTACAATCCAAGCTACCCCCATTGTTTGAGTGCAGATTCATGTGATGCACTCTTTGGTGCCCACCTCAAGTGCCTCTCGTCCCAATTCTCTACTTTCTCTGTGTGCCATCTTTAACGACCATACCATGCATCTCAGCCTTAGACATGCTATCTATTCAGCCATCTTCAGCACTAAGGCAACTGCCACCTTCATGTTCATACCATCTTGGAAGGGATCCATGATCACTTACCCTTACTCTATCTCCTTAAAACCTATACTCACCTATTTAACAAATTTGGTACAATCCCAGCTGATGAGGTCACAGGAAGAGCAGAGCTGGCTGCTATAGCTGCTGCAATTGCACATGGTGATGACCATATAACCACAGACAGCCTCACATCACTCCATCAAATAAGGAACCAATTTTTATACCTTGGGAAGTGGCACCGTGTCCAAGTATCCTTTTTTATACCACCAGTAACTCTCAATCCCACATTTTCCTTTATTAAGTAAAACCTCACGACGGAATTGCCGGAAATGAATGTGCAGACGCCCTTGCTAAATACCAAGCCTGCCACGGAAATATCATCCCTGCTGAAACATCCATTTGCACCGCAAGCCCTGGCGGCAAACCCTTCTTTGATGCAAGCTGGTTAGCTGTTGCAGAGGTTATTCAACAAGGATCTGGGACTGAAGCTCCTCGACATAGCACAAGACTGACTTACCTTCCAAATTTCCAAGCCTCATCAAAATCCCACATGCACTTGGACCATAGACTGGGTAAGGCCAATTCAAAAACAGGATATTACTCTTCTCATCAGAGCTTGCTTCCACACATCCGCTCAGGTATAAGCAACGCATTTTGGAGCATGTCCATTCTCTCCTCAAAACAAGACGCAATGTCTTTTGCTACCACATAGGTACCCTTTATAATAAGAGACATGCTGTGCTGTACGCTTTAAAAAGTCCACTAGCCTTCAGAGTCCACTCTGTCAGCAAGCAGATAGTGCTCTTCATATCCTTTCAGGGTGTCGACACAATGTTATCTCTGGAATAATTACTGGACGCCATAATGTTGCCTGCAGGCTCATCATAAAAGCCATCAGCAAAGACTCTCTAGCAGGATGTTTGGTCCATACGGATATAAAGGGAAATAGTCGATTGGACAGAGGACAGCCCTGTTTGACTCCTCAAGTGGGCAAGGCGCGCTAAGGTCCATTCACAAGAATGTATGCATCTCCTGTACAGATCCTTCATAGTATTGAGCAAGCTTGAGGAGGGAGGCATGCGAATGGTGCAAGTGGTCCCATAGGGCCTCCCGTGGGATAGTGTCACGAACTTGCTTACAATCAATAAATACGGCATGTAGTCTGGGCGAATTGCTGGGGCATCTAGTTTGTGCAAGCCTAAGTATAAACATCATGTTCATAACCCATGATGGGTTGCGAAGTGCTGCGGCGCCGCGTGGGTAGAACCCATGCTGCGCGTCTGGGACCTTCTTCTTAGCCTCACACCAGCTTGTCACCAAATCTCTCAGCTCATTGGCATACAGCCTGCTGAGCAGTGAGTATTTGACCAAGTCCCATAAAAGCTGTCCATTCAAGGGTGGCAGCTGTTCACGCCAGTTGGCCTCAGGTACCGCTGATTGTAGGCCCTGCAGCCAGGCCAACATAAGCGTACTGCCTGTATTGGAGTCCCTCATAAGAGGTGTTGTTGGCATTCACCAATCTCTCATTATTTGTAAAAAGTTTGTTTTTGTAATATATGCACAGAGTCGTATGCTCAATCGTTCTATTCAATAGTAAGAATCGTTACTTTGCATCGTGGGTAATGGGGCAACGATAGATGGCCAACCCTCCCTCTGATGAGGAAGGCACGCAGCAGCATTCTATCACGAAGCAAGCAAGGCATGTGAAACCTGAGCCCATCCGGGTTTCTCCATCGGATGTCGTTGCAGGAGGATGCGCTGCCATTGCAGCAGGTCGGTTTGTCGTGCTGTGCATGCGTTGATTGCTGCTCTGCCCGAAGGATCCCTGCAGTTTGTGTGCACCCTCTCCTCAGCCAGTCTCTGACATCAAAATACACACGAGGTGTGGCTAACCAAGTTGTTTTCCCCATGGCAGGCGCTTTGTTCGGAGGAGTGTCTGCCTACCGCTCAGGCTCAAAAAGGTGAAGACAGCAGGAAAGCACGCGCCTTGCTGCACATATGAGAGGGAGCATGAAATTTAAAGCGAACTTCTGTCTTTTGATTGCTGTACAGCTTGATGGAGGATGGCATCAACCCCAACAACCGCATGCGCATGATTCCCGTTGCGGTGAGGCCCCCTCTAGGATTGCATAACATGATTCTTGCCAAAATTGATGGCGCGAGGATACTAAGGAGGTGCAGTTTAGTGACTGGTCTGCACGAGAAGAGCTTGCCCTCAGCATGATTACTTTTTCCTGACAGGCAAGGTCCATCCAGCGCATATGCCCTCGTGCATGTTCACCTGAGATAGACATCTGCATGGTTGCTGCAGATGAAAACGCTCCTGTTGAGCACCTTTTTCACTGGTGTGTTGGGCGGTGTGGGCTTCATGGTCCTCAAGTCTGCTGGCGTATTTTCAACGGATGTGGCTGAGTTACCCTCTGCCAAGGATGCAGCGCGATTGCTGCGAGAGCCTAGGGTAAGTGCTGTAGGGCATGATTTTAACATTGAATTGGTGCTATGTATTGAAGTGGCTGTTTGGCCAGAATATTGAACGACCCAGGGCATATATCTAGTCCAAGCCGTGCTGAACTTCTTCATTGGTCCTGTGTCTTTGTTCCATTGACAAGAACATGTCCGATCACAGAGCATCCATTTAGCCTCGAGTTCAGAATTAGCAAGTCAATAAGTACCTCGCGTGGTAAAAAGCCGGACACTTGACATTGCCTGGGATAGATCTGGCCATGGAGCTGACGTTCTGATGTCAGGAGTTGAGCATAAGTCAAGCTTGGCCATGCCTATGCTAAATTGCACGTTTTTGTGACCAGATGCAAATAATACTTAACATCACATTCTTGATCGTGCAGGTGTACATGAGAGACTTAATACGCGCTGAGAGCAGCGAGGTCTCCAGTAGCGATGCTCATAAAAAATAAGGGCTGTTCCGCGGATGCCAATGTTTAATTGCTCAGCTCAGGAAAATGCCTGTCAGATGTGACACTTGGACCATCATCATAAGCGCTCTTATTTTTGCACTCCTAGCAGCAATCTTACCGATCTTACTCCTCTTATTTTGTTATTGTCTCTGAAGAATTAGGCTCTTTTGCAAACGACCTCCTATGCTTAACTCAAAGACTGTGCGATCTTCACATACAATCTGACAAACTCTCAAAAAATGCAGAGAGGGCAGCCCTCCAAGTGTCAGGAAAGAAAGCTAAATTAATGGGTACTCTACCTGGTACATAAAGACAAGCAGACCGGCATCTACAGAACGGATCCAAGTCAAACATCTAAAAGCCCAGCTAAATGAGAAGATATTTGTTCAAGGGCAGCATGCTCAATTCATAATATACGGACCCCTTCAAATACTTAGGCGTCACTCTCACCATGAGCCTTAGTTGGAGCTACCAGCAAAAAGAAAAGAAAAGAAAAGAAAAACTACGTAGGCAGTGAAACCACTCCCTACATCTATTAAGGAAAAGGAGACACATTGGCCCGAAGAGTGAGTCCCCTCCACCAGGGAGAATGAAGAACTAGTGAGGATCTGGAGGGTGACAAGCCGCCCCCTGCTCCAGACCAAGACTTTGAGAGCAACTGGATTTTTCAATAGCGCGTCTAGTAGTTGACAGTTTATGTGCATAGAGCACAGAATGAGCATGTAACTTGAGGGCAGTCTTATGGGCTTTTTGTTTATCAAGGCCGAGCTCTTCAAGGTGATTCAAAGTGTGTGAGGTATAAATTGAGCCCCCCACACCAAGAAGAATGGTGTGAAGGATGACTTTCTTGGCCTTAAGGCGTTTACAAAGAACTTCATGTTGCTTTCTAGAGGCTTCTAATTGTTGTCCAGGCCGTGTGTCTTCGCAGTATTTAACCTCAACGAGGTGAATCTCCCTCATATTGACATTGAGCTCGTGAGCTCTG
>LFCJ01002325.1_pt1 | contig 13686 bp, 16 predicted proteins | sample 643141 | NCBI WGS metagenome assembly LFCJ01 (sample SAMN03766243, study PRJNA286221) | soda lake metagenome | biome: soda lake; feature: Kulunda steppe; material: water; isolation source: sample B1-Br-g2 brine of Lake Bitter-1 | place: Russia: Kulunda steppe | collected 2010-07 | reverse complement strand
GTCGACCCGAACTTCCGACCCGACCAGGTGCCGGTGACCTGGCGCGCGGGACACGACGCGCCTCGAGACGGCGAGGACGATCCCGGGCGAGCGGTCGGCGGTGAGGACGACGTGCCGGTCCAGGGGGCCGAAGCCGTCGTCGACTTAGAGCCCGAGGCCGGCCGCGTGCGGAAACGCCGCCGTGAGAAGACGTATCGCCACCCCGAACTCGACGCACGCCTCCGGCGCGAGCGGACCACCCTCGAGGCCCGACTGACGAGTCTGGCCCGTCGCGAGGGCGTCCCCACGCCCGTGCTGTCGGACGTCGATCCGCTGGAGGCGCGACTCGAGTTCGAGTACGTCGGCGAGTCGGACCTTCGAGACGAACTCACCCCGGCCGCCGTCCGGGACGTCGGCCGCCACCTCGCACGCGTCCACCGGGCCGGCTTCGTCCACGGCGATCCGACGACGCGAAACGTCCGGGTCGGCCGGGGCCACGGCGCGTCGAACGCACGATCCGACGACGGCCGCAAAGCGGGTGACGGCCGGACCTACCTCATCGACTTCGGGCTCGGCTACCACACCGACCACGTCGAGGACTACGCGATGGACCTGCACGTCTTCGACCAGAGCCTCGTCGGGACGGCGGACGATCCCGAGCCCCTGCGTGGGGCCGTCCGCGAGGGCTACCGCGAGGTGGGCGAAGAGCGCGTGCTCGAGCGCCTCCGGGAGATCGAGGGGCGCGGTCGGTACCTCGGCGACGGCTGATCAGCCGTCGTCGGTCGTCGTGTCGATTCCGAGCAAGTAGTTCCCGCCACAGAAGCACGTCACGGCGTTCTGGAGAAGCCCCGCGCCAGCGATACCCGCGATTGCGGCGCGTTCGGGGTTGTCGTCACGGTAGGCCGCGGCCGCGACCACGACCAGCCAGATTCCGAGGACGCCACGAGCGATGCGATCGAGTCCGCCGACGTTTCGCTCCATGTGTGAACTGTCGGCACGCGCCGTGTTAGCTGTATCGCCGCCTGGCGAGGGCGAGCGTGCCCGTCGAGGTCGTCCGTGACCGCTCCGGGACTGGGGGTGCTCGAGCACACGCACGGACGACGGTCGTGGGTGGGGACTCTCGACGGACGAGAGGGGCACACAATACTCTTATCAGGGGAGGACGTATCACCGATCATGGCAGACAAGCCCACTTCCGGTGAGGTTCTCGGCGTACCGTACAACTTCGAACGACCGAGTCTGAGTCGAATGCTCTCGTCGTACTGGCAGCCAGGCGAAGGGATGCTCGTCGAGAAGCCGTTCGGCGTCGGCTACAGTCTGAACCTCGCGAACTGGCGGTCGTGGGTCGTCGTCCTCGTCGCCGGGGCGCTGCTCTGGCACCAGGAACAGAGCAAGTCGGCCGCCGACGAGGACCGCGAGGACGAACCGGTCGAAGTCATCGTCGACGACGACGAGTAGACGCTGATCGCAGGACTGTTTCTCGGGCGGAGCCGTACACGCAGACCGGAGCGACGCTCCCGTCGGATACACGGTCGACATGTCCTCGGCCCCGGACGATCAGTCGTCGTGTGTTCGGTTCGGCACGATCAGTCGTCGTGTGTTCGGTCCGACGACTCCCGTGCGTCGTCTCGAGACGACGATTGATCCAGTCGGCCGATGGCCTCCTCGACAGCTTGCTGTGTGGACTCGACGAACGAACGCGTCGGTTCGACCCCTTCGTCTTCGTCATCGGAATCGGAGACGGCGGCGATGGCCTGGTCTACTTCCTCCTGCGTTGACATCTCCTGTTCGCCGGTGGTTAGTTGCTAGAGTGACATTGCTACTTCGAACGTCGACGACGGATGGGCGAACCGCCACGAGGGGTGTCGGGCCGGGGGAGGGAGCGGACCCCCGAGCGCTGCAGGTGAAGGCACACTCGCAATGGAGACACGTCGAACGAACACAAATCATACCATAGCAGAGGTTATGTTTAACAAAACTATTGTTTCCTGTTCGCGAAATCTGCCGCGGAACGGTGGCTAAAGGCGCTCGGCTGACGAGGACTACACAGGGGTTACAATCCGAATGGTGCTTTCGAGATACGAAAACGGAACGGACGTCCTCGAGCGATGGAATCAGGTGTTCGAGGCCCTCGCCGCCGAACCGCGTCGACAGCTCGTCGTGTCGCTTCTCGATCGGGAGCCGGACCAGTCCGTACCGTTGCCCGAGAGCGCCGTGAACCCGAACGTTCCCGTCGCTCCCAAGCGTCTCAAGCAGGAACTCATGCACAGTCATCTGCCGTTGTTGGCCGACAGAGGGTTCGTCGAGTGGGAGTCGGACCCGTTCGTCGCCTCCCGCGGGCCGCGCTTCGACGAGATAGCTGTGATCTTCGAGGCGTTACACGCCTTCGCGACCGACGTTCCCGACCAGCTGGTCGTCGGCTGCCAGCGACTCGAGCGGGAACGACAATTCGGGTGACCAGGTCACGACGGCCAACCGACGGCTATATTCGCGCGGAGTGCGCCGCCTCGCACATGCTCATTCGGTTCGTCACCGGCAACGAGGGGAAAGCCCGCGAAGCCCAAGCGTACCTCGAGGGGATCACGGCCGTCAACCAGGTCGAGTACGACTACACCGAGATCCAGAGCGATTCGCTCGAGGAGATCGCCGCCCACGGGGCCCGGGAAGCCTACGAGGCGCTAGGGGATACGGAGCCGGTGCTGGTCGACGACGCGGGCCTGTTCGTCGACGCACTCGAGGGCTTTCCGGGACCCTACTCGGCGTACGTCGAGGACACCGTCGGCGTCGAACGTCTCTGGCGGCTCGTCGAAGACGAAGAGAACAAACGGGCACACTTCCGGACGGTGCTCGCCTACGCCGACGCCGAGCGCGTCGAAACGTTCGAGGGGGCGGTCGCGGGGACGCTCGTCGCCCCGCGCGGCGAGGGCGGCTTCGGCTACGACCCCATCTTCGAGTACAACGGCCAGACGATGGCCGAGATGAGCACCGACGAAAAGAACGCCATCTCACACCGCGGCCGCGCCCTCGCGACGTTCGCCGAGTGGTACGTCGACCAGCACTGATACTGTCGGACAGAAACCAAAGAAGGGAATTCGCCGGCGACGCGGCGAATTCCCACAGTCGTTCTTTCCGGCAGTACGGCCCTCGAGTGCCACGCCTGCGACGACGCTACGCTCGCGGGTCCCGATCCGGTCCCGGATACGCACCGCCCTCGACGGCCTCGTAAAGGCTCTCCGGGTCGAACAGCGTCGCGAAGGCGTCCGGCGACCTGATACTGACGGCAACGCGTGGCTGCAGGGAGAGGCCGGCTTTCGCCGAGCCGAGCGCGTCGTCGTACGACAGCAGGTGCGCCGCGCCGCCGCGATAGGCCGAGGCGAGCGCCGGGTGGTCGTCCTCGGGCTGGTCCACCGCCACGCGCTCGGCCTCGAGGCGTTCGCGGTGGGCGGCCGCGAGGTCGGCGTCGGCGAGGGTCGCGACGAGCCGCTCGGTTCCCTCGAGCAGCCGGTCGCTCGCGACGAGGTCGACCCACGAGTGACGGCGGACGTGATCGAGCGCCTCGCGGGCGTCGCCGCCGACGAGGAGGTCGGCCACCAGCACGTCCACATCCGCGACGACGCGCGCGGGATTCGGCCGGTCAGCCATCCGTAGCCTCCGCGCGCAACTCCTCGGCAGTCGATCGGAGCGTCTCGCGGTCGACGTCGTAGCTCTCGGCCCGTTCGAAGAGGTCGGCCCAGCTCGCGGTCATCGGTCGGGGCTACTGGCCGCGCGGACAAAAGCACCGGTGGCTCGAGACGCAGCCGGGCTCCGGTCGGTCCCGGATCGTGACGGCGGTCAGTGCTCGAGCGAGACCGTCGCGGGCGTCTCGTGCTGGATGTTGTCACCGACGGGACAGCGGCGCTCGACCTCGGCGAGCCACGCCTCGAGGGTCTCCTCGTCTGCGTCGGTGTCGACGGAGAGGGTGACGTCGATCGACTGGTAGCCGGCCCGAACCTCGTCGCTCTGGCCGAGGAACGCGGCAGGGTCGAGGTCGCCCTCGAGGTCGACGCTGACGTCCCGGAGGTCGATCCCGTGCTCGTCCGCGACGGTGTGGGCGACGACGGTGAGACAGCCGGCCCACGCGCCGAGGAGGTACTCGACGGGGTTCGGGCCCTCGTCGGTCCCGCCGAGGGCAGGGGGTTCGTCGACGACGAACTCGAACCCGCGGGTCGAGACGGTCGTCTTCGTCTCGCTCTCCGCGTCCGCCGAAACCGAGAATCGCTGCGTCTGAGTCGAATCTGTCATCAGTCGGTTCTCTCAGCGGCGGGACGTCAATCCACCGACGGTGGACAGTTCCGGGCGTATCCGGAACGGCAAGCCGTCGGTCGACGTCGGTAGCTGACCCTCGAGCGCGGTGATCGCGTGGGTTCTCCCTCCGTCGCCGTGCTCGCAGCCACCGGCAAATGCTTCCACGCCCGTCCGGCCCAGGCGGGTCGATACGCGACGCGGTGCCCGGTTCCGGTGGTGGTCGGTGGCGCTCGCAAAAAACGGGCTCGAGCCGCACCACCAAAACAGCTGTAAACGATTTCGGTTCTTTCTATTACATCGGTAAGACTATGCGTCAGAGGGACGACAGAGAGCACGATGCACGAACCGGAGTACGGCATCGCGGGCGACACCGCGATCGTCACGGGCGCCAGCCAGGGTATCGGCAAGGCAATCGCAGAGACGCTCGCCGCCAGCGGGGCGAACGTCGCGATCTGTTCCCGGTCGATCGACCGCGTGGGGCCGGTCGCCGACGCGATCACCGACGCCGACGTTGACGGCGACGCGCTGGCGGTCGAGTGTAACGTCCGCGAGCGCGATCAGGTCCAGGCGTTCGTCGATCGGACGGTCGAGGAGTTCGGCGACGTCGACGTCCTCGTGAACAACGCCGGCGGCGAGTTCGTCGCCCCCTTCGAGGACATCTCCGAGAACGGCTGGAAGACGATCATCGACCTCAACCTCAACAGCACCGTCCACTGTGCACAACTCGCCGGCGAGGTCATGCGAGAGGGCGACGGTGGGTCGATCATCAACCTCTCGTCGGTCAACGGCCAGCACGCCGCACCCGGCGAGAGCCACTACAGCGCGGCCAAAGCGGCGATTATCCGACTCACCGAGACGCTCGCGACCGAGTGGGCCGACGACGGCATCCGGGTCAACTGCGTCGCACCGGGACTGATCCAGACGCCCGGCGTCGCCGAGACCCTCGGCATCCAGAGCGAGGACATGCCGCCCCGGGAGAAGGCCGACCGCCGTATCGGTCACACCGAAGAGATCGCCGACGTCGTCCAGTTCCTCGCCAGCCCCGCCGCCTCCTTCATCAACGGCGAGACGATCACCGCCAAGGGCGTCCCACGCGCCGGCAACTCGATGGCACAGGGACTCGGCCTCGAGTAGCGACCCCGTTCGACTCCTCGCGTTCGAAGCCAACCGACAAGTACCACGCGGCGAATTTCCCGCTCGAGATGGTGTTCGGCCCCGCCCTCGAGACGCTGGCAACGTCGGAAGCGTCGGTGTTCGGACCGACGTCCTTTCGGGAGTACGTCACTCGCCACGACCTCGAGGCTGGCCCCCGGACGCCCCGGTACATCTCCGTGGACGCGCTCGCAGAGCTCGCGCCCGAACTCCGGGAGGCGGACGTCATGGTGCTCCGGACGGGGTCGGCCCCCGACGGGCGGGGCACGGGATTCCTGCTCGTCGAGAGTCCCGAGGGCGTCGAGGAGTTCTTTCTGTGCGACGAGTCGGCGTTTGCCGGCGTCCCGTCCGAACGGCTGTCGATGGCGGACGACGAGCGACTCGAGTCGTTCGACCTGTTGCCGTCGCGTTCCGAGACGTCGCTCGTGAACCTCGGGCTGGCGTCGGGTGCGCTCGCGGAGGCGCTCTCGCTCGATCGGTCGGGGGCGCTCTCGCCGCCCGCGACGGGGCGTTCGACGTTCACCTTCGAACTGCGTCCCCGTAGGGACTGTCCAGAGACGGTCACCCACCGAAACGGCCAGGTCGAGATCGACACGCTGTTCGCCGAGCGCCGCGACGGCGAGCGCACGCTGTTCATCCTCGAGGCCAAGACCGGCCCGCGGGCCTCGCTCGCGAAACACAAACTCGTCTATCCGGTGCTAGCGCTCGCCGAGCGCGTCCCGCCCGCGGTCCCCATCGTCCCGGTCTACCTCCGCTGTCGCGACGGCGACGAGCGGGTCACGTTCGAGGTCGCCGAGTGTACGCTGCCGGACCCTCGCGCATCGATTCCTGGAATCGACGACCTCGAGGTCACGCGTACGTCGGTGATCGGCCTCGAGCGCTGAGAATTCGCTAGTCGTCCGGTTCTACGGGATGGTCGACGTGCTCGGTCAGTTCGAGTATGGTCTCGAGTTCGTCGGTTCCGTCGGGGTAAACGCCAACGCCGAGGACGATGTCATCCTCGTGGTCGACCTCCGTGAGGACGATCCTGATCGGGAACTCCTCGCCCTCGTCGGTCTCTGCGATGGCGTCGAACTCGTTGGCGGTGGTCGATTCCCCGAGCACCGCCACCTCGTGTTCGTCGGCGTGGTCGATCCCGTGGACCTCGCCGTCGACGACCTCGTCGTTGAACTCGTCGATCAGCTCCGCGTCGTCCATGCGACCGACCGGGTTGAGTTCCTGGCCGGCGATCGACTCACTCGGCGTCGAGATCGCCGCGAAGCCGGCCCCCTCCTGACCGAGGAGGTCCGCAACCTCGTCCTCGAACTGGTCCGCCTCGGACTCGTCGTGCAGTGTGAGGTCCGCGGCGTCCTTCGAGTACGTGGTCCCCCACGAGGTGACGGTCACGTCGCGCGACTCGCCGCCGACCTCGACGGTCTCGTCGATCGTGTAGTCCTCAGTGCCGACGCGGTCGTACCCGTGGTCGTCCACGACGGCGGCGTCGACGGCTGCTGGCTGGGCCTCGCTTTCGACGCCCTCCTCGAGGAGCTCCATACACCCCGCGAGCGATGCCACACCGACCGCGCCGATACCGGCGAGTACGCGTCGTCGTCTCATCGTTCTACTCGAGAATACGGTTCGAGAGTCATGAATGTTTTATCGCCGATCCAACCGATTACGGCGGAACGGCCGGACGTTCGAAACTCGACGAGGGGGTCACCGACGGTAGAGCGGTAACCAGAGACGTTTTGCACCACGAGAGAGATCACCGCACATGACACTCCGCGACGTACTCGAGGGGATCACCACCCCACTCGTCACCCCGTTCGACCCGGAGACAGGCGACATCGACGAACAGGCGCTCGAGAACCTCGTCGAGCACCTGCTCGAGAACGGTATCGACGGCCTCTTTCCCTGCGGGACGACGGGCGAGTTCGCCAGCCTCGAGCCCACAGAGCGGCGTCGGGTCCACGAGGCCGTAGTCGAGCACGCAGACGGCGAGGTTCCGGTCCTGGCCGGTGCGGCCGCGACGACGGTCGAAGAGGCGGTCGACTACGCCGACCACGCCGCCGAAATCGGCGCCGACGTCGCGGTCGTCACGGAGCCGTACTTCCACGGGCCCACCGACCCCGACGGCAATCGCCAGTTCTTCGAGGGGGTAGCCGACCGGTCACCGCTACCGGTCCTGCTGTACAACATCCCGCCGTGTACCGGCGGCTCGATCGCCCTCGAGACGCTCGAGACCGTCGCCGACCACGAGAACGTGATCGGGATCAAGGACTCGAGCGGCGACCTCGAGTACCTGCTGTCGGTGATGCGCCGGACGCCCGAGGAGTTCGTCGTCCTCCAGGGGTACGACGCGCTGCTCGTCCCCGCACTCCGGATGGGCGCCGACGGCGGACTGAACGCGGGCTCGAACGTCGCACCCGCAAAGTATACCGAGCTATACGACTCGTTCGACGACGAGCGCGGGACGGAGATACAGGACGCCATCGAACCGTTGTTCGAATCGTGCGCCACGTACGGGTTCGCGCCGGCGACGAAGACCGCACTCGAGTATCGTGGGCTCGTTTCGAGCGCTGCCGTTCGTCCGCCGCTCGTTCCGGTTTCCGAAGACGGGCGAGCCGGGGTCGAGGAGGGGGTCGACGCGTTGCTCGAGCGGTGAGAGCGGACGTTCCAACCGTAAGTTACCTGGTCCCACTGTCGTTCAGCCTCGTCTGCGTAGTCGTACGTCTCTTTCACCGTCTCGTGGGGCGTGGAATCCCAATACTCGAACATCTCCTCCACATCGTCTCCATCGGCGTGAACCGCCTCGGGGTCAAGCCCCGAGGCACTCGCCTTGCTTATCTGTAGAGTTCGTGAAGATCGAAGACGTCGACGGAGTCGTGAGAAATCCGTTCGAGGGTGAGTCGCTCCGTCTCGAGACGTGCAGGGAACATCGGCTACCACCGGTGGTCGTCGACCACGTGCATCGGTCCGTCAGCGTCCTTCCACGCCGAGAGCCCACCATCGAGGTGCCCGACGCGGCCGTACCCCAGTTCGCGCGCCCGCTTGGCAGCGAATGCCGACCGAACGCCACTCGCACGATAGCTCGACAGCGTCGCGAACATCGACGAAGAGGATTCCAGCTTTGCCGGCCAGCTCCATGGCTTCTGCTGGCGTATACGCTCTGACAGGAGCTTCGGCTGCGCGAACTAACTCGTCGTATCTTATCTGGGTGGCGTTCTCCTGGCGGGCCGGTTTCCTCCGGGACGACCGATGGGTGTCGGTCTCACTCATCGCCTGCTCCACCGTCAGTTCGCGCCGATTCTGACGGTCTGACGCCGTGATTGCGGCTGAACACGTTCGCCGGGTCGTATCTGTCCTTCAGCTCGACTAACCGGTCGGCCGTCTCGTCGCGTTGCGGTGACCGCTCGGGCTCGATGTCGTCCGCCTCGCCCAATCCAGGGAAGTTTCGATAGCTCTCGCCCGGGGAGTGGACGTCCATATCCCGCTGGAAGGACCGCGCCCACTCGAGGACCGCCTCGTCAGCCTCGGGGTCGTCCCACTTGCAGTCGATGGCGAGAAGGTATGGGTGCTCTCGGCCGCTGAATGCCGTGGCGTGTTCCGGAACGTCGGCGATTGCCCCACCGAGGTTCCACACGTAGTAGAGTATCCGGGAGTCCGGCCTCGAGGGCTCACGTTCGAGGATCTCCGTGATGGTCTCGTCGTCCAGCGAATCGAGGTAGATCGACCCCTGGTAGTAGCGGTGCTCACCGGCCGGGAAGAACGGGTCGAAGCCCTGCTGGAGGTCGAGATATTGCGTCCGTCCACTGAAGTCGAACAGCGGCGAGCCGAACTCCCGAAGCGGCCGGAGGAGGTCCTCACCCTCCTCGGAGTCGCCAGCGTGGACGGCGGTGATGATGGCGACCGGCTCACCGTGGAGCTCTTCCGGGAAGTGAGGGTCCTCGGGAACCCCCCAGACGATCGCCTCCCCACTGACCGTTCGCGGCGCGGTCTCGACGAAGTCGCGCCAGGCCTCGAAGGCCGCCGTCGCGTTCTCGATGGGGTGCCACGTCTCCACCGTGGCCAGCTCGGTCCCGATCGGGTGTGCCTCGAACTCGAAGGCAGTCACGATACCGAAGGCACCGCCGCCCCCGCGGACCGCCCAGAAGAGGTCCGCGTGTTCTTCCTCGCTGGCGGTCAGGTAGCGTCCGTCGGCGGTGACCAGATCGACCGAGACGAGGTTGTCACAGGTCAGCCCGTACGTTCGGCGCAAGTGGCCGTAGCCGCCGCCGAGGGTGAGGCCCGCGACACCAGTGTGGGACACGACCCCACCAGGAACTGCGAGTCCGAACGCCTGCGTCGCATGATCGACGTCCCGCCACGTGGCACCGCCGCCGACGCGAACGCGTCGGGCGTCGGAATCGACGTCCACCCAGTTCATCGGGGAACAGTCGATGACGATCCCGTCGTCACACGTTCCGAGACCAGCGGCGTTGTGTCCCCCACCGCGGACGGCAACGAGCAGGTCCTGCTCGCGGGCGAACTCGACCGCACTGATGACGTCAGCGACGTCCTGACAGTGTGCGACCAGGTCAGGACGTTTGTCGATCATGCCGTTCCAGACGGCTCGAGCGTCGTCGTAACCGGAACCCTCGGGGCGGATCACGTCGCCGAGGAATCCCGATTCGAATTCATCGATGTGATCACCGTTTTCTGTGTTAGATCCCATACGACACGGTCCGACTGCAAAATCGTTATAGATTTCCACCGAAGGATCTTCGGCGTGTGAAATCTTTCACGCCGTGAAAGATTAATCGGTCAGCCCACGGTGATTCGACCTACTCAAACGGCCTCAGCGAACCGCGTTCGGATGCCTCCCTGAGCGGCTGCGCTTCTGTGCGGAACTGCTCGTAGTACGACTCCGCCCACGTTCGCATGTCGCTACTGGTCGTCTCGATGAGCGCCTGCAATCCTCCCTTCTCGTGATCGTAACAACAGATGGTCACGCGATCGTCGAAGAGAGATATTTCGTACCGGTCTTCCATCGGCAGATCCTCGTGCAACAAGACGGTGTAGCTGTCGCTGTCGGCTGCTTCCATGATCGTTTCCGTATCTCCCCACGACAGGAGTTCGTCGAACACTTCGGGGGGATAAATGTACTCACAATAGAACTCATCGTGCTGGTCGAGGAACCGATCGAACGATGTCTCCAGCGTCCGCAACCCCAACATAGCCACACCAACACCGCGCCACGTAGACGTCTCCGTGATCAACTCGAGACGACGTTTAGTGGAGGTATCGGGGTGCCCGGCATTCGGGTGAGTGACCGTTACATCCGTAAACAGATCGACGCTGAACCCATCTAACTCATGTGGCAACCACCGCCAGACGTCACGAAGTTGGTGCTCGATCGTCATCGCGTCCACGAACTCCTCTAGCCGGTCAGCAACGAACTCGCCCAGCCCGGTCAGCTGGTACCTTCGGCCCTCCCGTTCGACCCAGTTGCGATTCTCGAAGTCGGTGAGGATCCGGCTCATGGTTGGTGACGATGCCCCCGTTGCGGATCGCAATGCGTCACGCTCATTCGGACCCGCGGCCAGCGTGTCTAGGACGGCGATCCGGTGGTCCGACGTGACGAGAAATTCGAGGTCGTCGGGTGTCCCATCCATGGCTTTGGTACGTGGGAGCACACAAAAATCGTATAGGTGAAGATCGCTACGAAGAATTCCGTGTGCAACACGATCCCAGTATCCAACTATTCAGTCGGTGCTGCTGTGAGATGTATCCACGTGCTGTATCCGGGTGCTATAATCATCAGCCCCGAGGACGCGTGATCCAAACTGCACGCGATAGTCTGAAACGGTCGCACCCTCTATTCGCCAGACACCGTTCGAATTGACAGTTGGCTATCAAAAGTCCCGTACACGGGTTGGAGTTTGGAGTCGGTAGGTGATTCCAGTCGATGGGGCAGAATTACCCACCGGCCGGCCGGTTCTCCCAGGCCGGAGATTCATGAGCTGATGGGAAATTTGACGATGAAGACGGCTCCTGCCGGCTCATTGTCTTCGACCCACACGTCACCGTCGTAGGCATCCATCAGTGACCGAACGAGATAGAGGCCGATTCCCGTACCCCCGCTTTCGGGGCCCTTCTGTTCTTTCCCGAATATCTCCGCTTTCCGTGAATCGGGAACACCAGGTCCATTATCCGCGAAGCGCACTTCGAGGTGATCCCGGACTCGCTCGACTGTGACCGTCACCTCGGGGCGATCCGTATCGCTGTGTCGGACTGCGTTGTTCAGCAGATTTTTGAATACCGACTCCACGAACCCGTCAGCCTCGACGGCCGTCTGTGGTACCGTCCCGTCGATACTGATGTCGGCAGCAGGGAAGGAACCGCGAGCCGCTTCGAGCTGCTCGGTGAGGACCGACCCCACCTCGACTGCCCGGAGTTCGCGCTCGGACTGGAGCATCACTTCGGCGAGATCGCGCGCAGTCGTCGTAAGCTCGACCGCGTTCGACGCACTCTCCTGGACCGTCTCGAGGTGTGCGTTCCCGTCGTCGTCGACGTGATCTTCGAGGAGCGTTGCGTACGCCGTCACGAGCTGGAGATCGTTTCGGATGTCGTGGCGGACGACGTCGTTGAGCAACTCCAGGCTATCACGCTGGCGCTCGAGTGCGTCCGTCTTCCGTTCCAGTTCCGCCCGTATCCGGCGCGTATGGATGACCTGTCCGTAGGTTGCACCCGAGACGAAGCCAAAGAGTCCTGCGACGTTGGCGTTTCGAAGGATGATTTCCACCTCGTACCACGGGGAAGCCGTCTGGACGCTGGGTTGGGTGATCACGAGGGCACCGGCGGTAACCAGTGCTGCGAGGACGAGCGTACTGAGATAGCCAGTGAACGCCCACACCCCCACGACGTCGGGGATGTCACGCCGCTGGAGCAGTACTCCGAGAAGAAGGAGAATCACCGGCAGTCCAATCACGAAGAGACTGCGAAAGAGAAGGAGCCGTATCGATGGCTGCGAGCTCGGCCCGACGAGGGAGACCACGCCAGCGAGAACGAGCACAGCAGCTACGAGAGCGATTCCGACCCCCGAGGCACCACTCACGTAGTCGACCAAGCTGATCCGTGGAGTATCCCGCATCTGAGTCCGGCAGTACTGCTAACTGTATCGTTCAGTCTTTTATGCCTTTACTATCTGCTCTTGGGACCTACCGAATACCGGTCACTTCACCACCACTGGGACAGAGTAGCCTGCAAGACCCGTCCCTCCCGTTTCGCATCCGGCGTTCGAACTACGGAGTGGCCGTCAAAAGTGACGGCTGACAGGTAACACGTGAATCAGTAGCGATCCAACGCACGTCGGAAGCGTGCTGGATCACCGCGGCGGTGCTCATCCAGGCCGAGACGACGACACGCAAGGATTTTGCCGATTCGCCCGCCCTAGACGAACAGTGACCGCGAGTCGCGTCGACCGGGTTCGGGGGCGTCGACGCGCAACCGCGAAGCGAATCCAGCCACCGATGACAGACGACACAGAGATCCACGAGCTAGACGAGGACACCGTCGCCCGGATCGCCGCGGGCGAGGTGGTCGAACGGCCCGCCAGCGCGGTGAAGGAACTCCTCGAGAACAGCCTGGACGCCGACGCCTCCCGCGTCGAGGTCGACGTCGATGAGGGCGGCACCGAGCTGATACGCGTGGCCGACGACGGCCACGGGATGTCCGAAGCCGACCTCCGGGCGGCCGTTCGCCAGCACACGACGAGCAAGATCGCGGGCCTCGAGGACCTGGAGTCGGGCGTCCGGACGCTCGGCTTCCGTGGTGAAGCCTTACACACCATCGGCTCCGTTTCGAAGATGACCATCCGCTCGCGCCCGCGGGACGCCGGCGGCGCGGGGACGGAACTCGTCTACGAGGGTGGCGACGTGAGAAGCGTCGAGCCGGCGGGCTGTCCCGAGGGGACCGTCGTCGAGGTCGAGGATCTCTTCTACAACACGCCCGCACGCCGGAAGTTCCTCAAGACGACGGCGACGGAGTTCGCCCACGTCAACCGGATCGTCACGCGGTACGCACTCGCCAACCCGGACGTGGCCGTCTCGCTGACCCACGACGGCCGCGAGGTGTTCGCCACGACGGGCCAGGGCGACCTCCAGGCCGCCATCCTCGCGGTCTACGGTCGCGAGGTCGCCTCGTCGATGATCCCCGTCGAGGCCGACGCCGACGCGCTCCCGCCGGGGCCCCTCGACTCCGTCTCCGGGCTCGTCTCGCACCCCGAGACCAACCGCTCGAGCCGCGAGTACG
>LFCJ01002324.1_pt1 | contig 13688 bp, 19 predicted proteins | sample 643141 | NCBI WGS metagenome assembly LFCJ01 (sample SAMN03766243, study PRJNA286221) | soda lake metagenome | biome: soda lake; feature: Kulunda steppe; material: water; isolation source: sample B1-Br-g2 brine of Lake Bitter-1 | place: Russia: Kulunda steppe | collected 2010-07 | reverse complement strand
CGAAAGCGCGCAGGCATGCACGTGTCCACGTTCACACAATCCGCAGGACGCGACAAATACACACAAAGTGCGAGCAGGTACACACGCATACCACACACACATACACACACAAATACAAACGCGTGCGCGCACACATGCACACTCTCAAGGACGGACATCCCACTCAGCTTGCATGCACCTGCGTGCTCACACTCACGCACATGCATGCTCGCACACTCAAGCACGTGCACCAGGTAAGTGAGCGTCAGGTTGGATTGTGCGTGAGTTGGCCACCAAGTGCTGACAGGCCCTTGCCCTGAGCCCTGCTTTACACTTGCTGGCAGGTCGTGGTCCCCAGAAGCGCGAGCGGCGGTACGTCTGGGATGGCAAGAAGGTTGTTGCTGTGGATGAGCAGAGCCTGGGCCGCGTTTTCACTCCAGTAGGTGAGCCCAAACACGTTTGGGCCCACATGTCAGCCTAGAACTCTAAGTGCACGCCTTTGATGGAATTTCTCATGCTTGGGCTCGTCCTATAGGAGAGTGCGGTTCTGCCAAGCCAGCGATGGCAACAGTCCAACATGGGACCTCAACAGGTGTGCTGTTGTCAGAGGCTGTCTGCATGCTTGGGATTTCGAGCAAGGACTGCAAAAGAGGAGGCATCATGGTGTCTGCGCCAGTGCGGTGATGGAGCTTGTCAAGGTGCCCTCAAGTTTGTTTGCAGCCTCTCATTGCTCTATCAAAGCTGCCGCAGCTGCTGCAGCGGTTCTGATGGATGCCTCTTGATGGCCTTGCGGGACCAGCCTTTGAGCCGTTGCAAAGCAAAGACGGCGCATTCCATCGCACATCAGTGCATGCTGCAATGCCACAATGCTATGGGTGATGCGGATGCAGGTCGGCTCATGCAGTGGTGGAGCGACCTGCGAGACTCCCTGTGCCGTGCTTTCCTGCCTGACCGCCGGGATGTGTCACCAGATTACTGGGAATGGATGCAGTGGCGCTTGACACAGGTGCCTGACACACATTTGCGTGTTCCTTGGTCACATGTGGCGGCAGGGAGGAACTCAGTCACAAGCCAGCCTTGCTTTCTGCTCTGTGCAAAGCTCCCTGCTTGCCAGCCTGCCTGCCTTCATCAGCCTGTGAGCCTGCACCGTCATCTTGTGGTTGCTTCAAAAGCTCATGCATCAGGAGCATATGGTTATGTCTGCACTCTTAAGCAACATTTCCAGCTTCTCTCTTCAATTCTTGTTGCTGTTTAACAGTGCCTGCTGTCAAGGTCCTTGCATAGTTGAGATGGCTGCGTGTTCAAATATCCTTGGAGCTTTTCTTTGCTGTTGCTGCTCCTATTGCTGCAATCACTGCTCGCAAATCCTTCTGCAATGTGCCTTTCTTCATGCCCTTCCAGCGTTTCTTCAGCTCCACCATGCAAAACCTGGCCACTCAGTCTTTATTGCTGGCGCTGGGAATGGGGGCAAAACGCACCATTGCTGCATCTGCAGCCATTAATTGGTGAGGGCGTGCCTGCCAGTGCATTGCATTGCAGGCTGCACAAAACTGAGTTCGCTGATCTCCTGTTGCCATGTTTGCAAACTGCTGTTCTGCCAGGATGTAGTACAAGCTTTCTGTGTGGCTTTGCCGCAAGTCTTAGTGCAGCTGATGTGTGTTTGTGTGCATGTGTGCAGCAGCATGCACATGCAATCCCTGGCTGTTTCCCCAACTCAGTGATTGAACCCTAGGTGGGCGCGGCTGCAGCACATTTAGGATGCCAAGCCTGAGCTCACTGACCCAATCCATGTGTATGGCAATACCGTTTGATACAGGCTGTTGAAGGATGGGGTAGGCCGCATCGCCCGGATGACATTGGCCACCAACTTTGGACAGTCCTTCGACTCAGACCTGAAGGTGCGTCATGGATCTGGCGTCTGTGGGGCATGCTACAGCTCTTGCTCGGGGGGAGGACATCACCCACGTTTTCTTTGGTGTAACAATTCTCTTGAGCAGCCCAGCTTTGTTCACTGATGATGGGGCCTCTGATGCTGAGTGCATTTCCCTGTCTGTTGCATTTGATCAGCTTCTACTTGGACTGCAGGCAAATGGCATGCACTGCTGTCAATTGTAACTACAGCAGCACTCCAAGTAGTATGGGATGCCTCAACGGTTCCCTTCGGAATGACTTCTGTATTGCAGCGGATTCGCTTCCTCACCTCTGCCATCTTCGACACGACAATTGGTTGCGAATTTATCACGCCCTTCTTCCCACAGGTCAGTGTTGTTTGCTGCAGGGCATCATGGTTGCCTAACGTTACTTGCTGGGCCAAACGGATGAGTTCAGTTTGTTGAAGCTGCCTTATATCCTTGTTGAAAAATGGATGGAGTGTGCTTTGGGCTACCACAACTTCTTTTGCACAGCAGCGTGGGAATAACGACTGGTGGGCTTGTTTGCCTGACAAGCTCCCTTTGTGGAAAGTATAGCAGAAGGAGTTTGCTTGTTTGACTCCCTGTGCGCTAGTTTATCCGTGTTGTGGAACAGTTTCATGCCTTGCTTCCATACCTGGCCCTCAGTATATTCGGTGTGCGCCCTCTGCTGTGCAGCATTTCCTTGCCCTTGCGTCTGTGTCAAACGTGGGCAAGGCCCTCGCCTTGGCCGCCTTTGTGGCCACCGCCCCAGCCTTCCAGCAGGCGCTATGCACCGGAGGCAACATAGCTGATGTGACAGCCAAAGGCCAGGTGTGGCTCGGGTGCACTTGCTTCTGAGTGACGCACGCACACAGCACACATGCGGAGCGGTCAGGAGGGCGTAAGAGGGGTGCTTGCTCTGGGCAGGAGATGGCACGCATCTCTCATGCCTGGGCCCAAGGGCGTGTCGCAGCTCCTTGCTTGCCCTAGGAGCATGTCATGTGTACGATTTACGGGTCCATGAGCCACTCAAGACAATTGGTGTGTAATGATAGCTCCAAGTTGCCGCACATGAGGCATACATGTTGGCGGAGCTTGGCGTTTCTCATCCATAGCAATCCCGAGCAAAAAGGGAGGTTCCTGGCCACCCATATTCCTAGACCTGGTGGCGGGGATAAATGAATGTGTCCCTGTCTTGTTGTGGCTCATGTGCTTGCCTGAGGATGGACGCAGACCCAGGGGCGTGTCAACGCTGTGTCCATTGGGCCAGAGTCTCGCTGCTGCATTGGACTGCACCGTGTCATGGTGCCATGTGAAGGCTTGCAAAGGCGTGCAGCCTGGTGTGCATGCCGCTGATGCTGGCAAGCATGCAGCCACAGCGTGCTCCTCCCCTGACCCATGGCATCCACCATTTGCAACCAAACAGGCCCAGCACATGGTTATGGACATGTTGGCCTTGGGTGTGTCGGCGTCAGCAATGTATCTCGCCAAGAACATGAAGGTGAGCCACCAGCAAGCCTTTGTCATTTGCTGTGCTGTGGCACAGGGGCCCTGTAACTTCTGACAGACCTCTGATTAAGGTTCTGCTGTACCTTTGTCGTTCACTGGAATGGCTTAACGTGCTGTGCTTGCTCTGATGGCTTGCTCTCGCACCTTAGGAGGATATTGCAGCCTGCTTGGCCACAAGAGCAGGCAGCTGCAAGGGGAGACCACCCCTCGACTTCCATGCCGACAGCTCGGCAATTGAGTATGGAAGAAGTAGATGCATGAGGGCATGACTGCCCCATTGCAGCCATCTTGGAGGTGGAGGCAGTGGCTGCGAGCCTTGACATGCCCCTGCCTTCCTGCCTCTCCGTGCTGCTTGCGCCATGCTGATTGCGCAAGACTTCCAGCATGCCTTGTTTTTAGGTGGTGATAGTGCCAATTTATGACGCTTGTTCGCTGCCCGCCCCTGGCTGACCTGCCTCTTGTGCCGCTGCCTCTTTATGCCCCAATTGAATCTGCAGACCCCCGCCTTGCTTCCTCTAGCGGCGTACCCTTTCCTTGCCGTGTGCGATGTCTACTGCATCTACCGGGAGCTAAAAGCCGTGCAGCTGCGCACACTGAATAGAGAGCGGGCCGAGCTTGTTGCGGAGCAATGGGTGAAGTTGGGCAAAGTGCCGCCTACTGAAGAGGTGAGTCCACGCTGAGCGAGGACTGATCAATGTCCCTGAGTCAGCCGTCGTTTTTTATGTTGCATAAAGACACAACGTCAAAGCTGCCTCCAGCATGCTTGCACATGAGACTCTTTTAGTTGTTGCAGAACAGGAAGGACAATGGAGGCAGCTTGGCAGCAAGCTCTGCCCCTCCCTCCCCTTATGTTTGCGCAACTGCAGATCTGTGAGCGGGAGACGCTCCTCCTGCCGCCCAACGTTTGCCACGGCACGCTGCCCCTCTCCATAACCTCCGTGGAGGGTCTGGTGACGCACCCATCCCAAGTGCAAAGCTTGCTGTCAAGGTGAGTCAAGGTGGTTGGCGCGGACCTGGGGCAGTTGCCCCCCTTATGCTCCCATCTCAGGCACCTGGATGCATCTTAGTTCCGTGCCCTTGCTGTGCGTCTGCTCGCCCAAGCACCTAGCCAGAGGGCAGAGCTGGGATGCCGCGTGGCAGTGTGCCGGGCAGTGCAGCAGGCAAGGCAGAATGGCTCTGAGCAAGCATCGCAGCTTTTGGAGCAGTGCTTGTGACGCAAGTGCATGGAGTAGGCTGCTTGTGACGCAAGTGCATGGAGTAGGCTGCTTTGCAGTGTAGTGTGCCCGTGAGATGGAGCATGATCAGGGCTGCAAAAAATCTGGCGCTTCCATGCTTGGTTGGCTGCATGGCATGGCATCCTAGCGCAATCAGCCTGGCGTCCTGAAACATAGTTTGCTGTTGGCGCGCCTTCCACTTGTCATGCAACACCAGGTACAAGGACACCCAGTACATGCTGGCATTCCATGACCAGCAGCCAAAAGCACAAGCCTCCCCAGCTGCAGCCATGCTCCCAGGCCCCTTGCAGCGATTTGCTGTCCTGCCTCCTCGCCTAGTGGTCTCCTTAAGGTGAGAAGGCGTGCAGACCTATCACATCGTGGCAGACCAATCACATCGTGGCAGACCTATCACATCGTGGCAGACCTATCACATCGTGGCAGACCTATCACATCGTGGCAGACCTATCACATCGTGGCAGACCAATCATATTGTGGCAAAAATCAATACCTCCTGTAAGGGCCCTGCCAGATTCTTCCCAGGTGCTTGGCTGCTCCTACTGTTGCTGTTGCTGGCGTGCAGCAGGCCCCCTCCCCCCCCCTCTGGTAAGGAGGTCAGGTGCTGCTCTTGGTGTTCTTGCCTTCATTTGTTGCACAGTCCATCGATGTGTGAGAGCGCACATGCAGCCAATGCTGCACAGCCCTCACAGCGTGCCAGGGCCTGCCGTAGTCGACCCATGCTGCATGCAGTGCCCTTTTGCAATGTACCCAGCGCCAGATTCACACTGCGCGTGCTGAAGCGGCTCCATGTGCCGCGTGTACCTCCGCAGCGAATCGGCTAAGGGTGCAGACGTACTGACCGCGGTGCTTGAGGCAGCCTACATCAGGCAGGCAGTCACTGAGCGCTTGTTCCAGCGTTCCACAGCCAGCAGCAGCAGCTGTGCTCACACCGAGCAGGGCTGCTCAGGCACCCACAATGGGAGCAGCAGAGGTTCGGATGAGCAGGCAGCCAGGCACGGCAGTAGGTTGCATGCACGCTCCAACTCCTCAGACAAAATCGGGGGGGACATAAGCCCCAGCACCAGCAAAGGCAGCAATGGCGGCAGCAACGTTGCTGCTGGCGGATGGGAGGGTAAGGGCGGCGGAGGTGAAGCACGTGGCACTGCCCCTGTGCTCCCGTTGCAGCAGCAGCAGCAGCAGCAGCAGCTCCGTAGACAGCGGCAGCGGCAGCAGAAGGGGGAGGCAGCGGAGGCTGCAGTGGTGGCGGCGCAGCTGCGGCGGAGCCTGCCCATAAGCAGCAAGGAGGTGGAGGGCTTATGCAGGGACGCGCATCGCAGGGCCACCAAGGATGCCAAGCGCTTTGTGAGGGAGGTTGTGGCGGCAGGCTGGAAGGTGAGTGCAAAGATCTGGCCGGAGGGGCTATGGCCGCATGCTGTGCAGGAGTGGAGTAGTGTGGGATGCTCCCAAGTGGTCTTTCAGGGGCAGAGGCGCATTGTGAAGGCCGAGGCACCACTGTTTGGGACATGAGGAAGGTGGCGGTGGTCGGGTAAGCGGCGGGAGCGCGGCCTGCGCTGGGTCAGTCTTTCCTTGTTGGCGTTGCAGGAGCAGGCTGTGCGTCTGGGGATGTGGCTCATACAAGGCCGCCCATACAAGGCCTGAACTTACTATGGTGTGTCAGGGCACTTGCAGGTTGCTGCTGTTCAATGGAATGGGAAATTGCATGTACCATGTAACCCAGAATACTTTGATCCTGGGTAGAGCACAGGAGCTACTTGTCAGGCTGCCCCGTCCACGGCGGGCTCAGCAAGTTTGAGCTGTTACATGCAGAGATGCCTCCCCATGCTTGCAGTAACAAGCCACCTGAGTGCATCCTAAGCTTACACTGCTTGCTGTCCAAGTGTGCTGCTGCTCCTGGGTGTCCTCTCACAGGTGGACCCTTTTCTGTTGTCAACAACAGAGAAGGAGGGATACATCTTGATGCCTAAGAGTAAGTGATAGCTCCCACCAGAGGTATGCAGCTTCCGCATTATAGATTTGCATGTTGAACTTCATAGGCACTCTGTGCTTCATGCCTTGCGTGCATCCAATGCTGCAGGCACCAGCCAGGGTGCACCCATAGATGTTAGCCATTCATCAACTGATGGAGCGAGCGAGGGAATGCTAGGCACCCAAATTCATTTCATGTTTACTATGTTCACCACCACTATTATTTACCTGCATGACACAAGCCTTACCTCCTGACGCCAATGACTCCTGAGCAATGACGTGCATGTCCTGGCTGCTCTACCGAACTTCCAACTCATTGACCTGTAGCAGTGACATCAATCTCTTCACACTAGTGCTTGCCTCTTATTCGCTGTGACTTAGACTGAACATGCTTTTTCATGTCTGTAAACATTGATCGTCAGACCAGCCCCTTGAAAGTTATGAGTTTTAATCTTTTAAGTCCTAAATCATCATGCTAAATCATGGAAGGGCTGGGTTTGAAGACTCAATTTTTATAAAATGAAAAGAAGGAAGCAAGGGGGAAAAGGGAGAAATAAGACCGTCTTATTTGGAATTTGCGTGACGTCTTTTTTGGAATACACCTTTAGGGAGCCCCTGCTGGCGTAGGCCCTTCTTCTCCTTCACTGAAATTCTCAGTCTACCCCTGGTGGCACAACGAGCTTTCAAGGGCTTCAAGGGTTACAAGGTGAAGGTGAAGGTTTCAAGGCTGTATCCGCCAAACGAGGGCAGCTGAGCCGGTTGTGAGCCTCCAGTGAGGTTCGAACCCAGAACCCACAGGTTGTGAGGGTGGATAACCGACTTTCCATCGCAGGTGCCCCCCGCCGCCGGAGCTTGAAAAAGGCCTTCAGTCAAGAAGTGCGACCGCTAGCCTGCTCATAAAAAACATTAGTGCTTGAAGGAAGAAATATAGCTTACTGTTTTCCTGGCCCAGAAAAGCAGACACATTATTTAAGCCTGCGGAAGAAAAATAGGGAAGCATAAGTCCTTCGGAGAGAGACCACGTGTGGATGGGTGCAATGAAAAAGGACGTGTTGCTCATCCTGTGCATCATGAGCATTACACAAGTACTTACCCCCTAGTAGGGGAGGTATTGTGAGTCCAGGTCACAGTTTAAATTTGCAGAGTGTGGGCAGGAAGTCTGAAGCGAGCCATGCTGCGTATAACGTCAGCAAGATCAAGAACTTCTTGAAGCATGTATCTAGGAAGGGTTTTGTCCTGAGCATGACGTTAAACTGCGGCTGGGAGGACTTGTCCTCAAAGGTCCCCAGTTCGACTCGGACTGGGGGTAACGGTGGGGGTTTTTTCGCAAGAGAAACCACCTTCCTTAATTCACGCCTCGGGTGTATCCTGTGTGCGTAGCTTTTCCTTTTCCTTTTTCCTTAGGGTGTATGGCGAATGCGACCAGAGCCCTCCTGGTAGGGAGGGCACACCATTGATGGTAAGTGGAGCGTTTGCTGTTGCGCTCTCGTGGATAGCACAACGAGCTTCAGGCCCTGAAAGCACCGGGTAAGTGTGAAGAATTAAATAAAATTGTTTGAATGAGCTGGCTGGGGAACGATTCCAGGCAATTAACTGACTAATCCCCAGTCCTGGCCCGAGTTTGAGCCTGATGGTTGGTTGGGTACTTTAAGGCAATCAGGTGATCAGGAAAGACCGGTTTGTAACAAGAGTTCACAAGGCTTCACAAGATAACTTACTTCTACTCTACTCACTACTCTTGAAGGCCCTCAGTCAAGAAGTGCGACTGGTAGCTTGCTCATAAAAAAGCAAGAAGGTTATGTTACATAGCTGTATCCAAACGAGGGTAGCTTAGCTGAAGCCTAAAAGGCCTGCAACCCAAAACAAAGTTAAAATAGCACTCATACTATGAGTAGGTTTTACTGCTAGTAGTGTCTGAAAGCCAGACGTCTTTGGTGAAAAGCAAAACTGAAACCAGAAGACGCTCGAAGGCAGTTCACGAGCACTGCGTGGCACGCAAGGGCAAAAGATGACCTCTAAAGAGATCAAGAAGAGTAAGGCTCGCCGACTAGCTACTTCAACCAACCAGCCGCCAGAGCGCTCGCTCATTTGCGAGCCATCATCATCCACAAGCTCGATTTTGGAGGTTGTCTGGTCTTGATGGATCTCCATGGTCCCGTGCTGGGGGAGTCCCGGTAGCCTTCCTCTTTGTTGATGTCAGCGCTGTCAGCTTGCAGCGTTGTTGCTCTTGCTGCTTCTGCTCTTGTTGCGGTTGTTTTTGCTGCTGCTGTTCTTTTGGCTGCTGTTGCTGTTGCTGCTCCTGCTGCTCCTGCTGCCCCCCCGCTGCTCCTGCTGCTACTTTTGCTGCTGCCGCCTCCTTTGTTGTTGCTGCTGCTGCTGCTGCTGCCACCCCCCATGAAGGGCTGTGGGCTTGTCCAGCAGTTTGCACAGTTGATGCCACTTCTGCAGCTGATGCGTGCAGGAAGGGCTCCCCATGGTTTAGAAGGTGTTATGTTGGGAGGTGAACATGGAAGGGATAAGGGATAAGCTCCCCTACCCCGAGTTTGACTTGGATGCCTGACCCCCTGGCAAGCACCACCAGCTCCTCCCCAAACCCACAGCTGGCGCTCTATGCTGTATGTACATGGCCAGGCTGACCAGGCTGTTCTGTAGTGCAGTTTGCTTCAGCGTGAGCACAGCCCGTACTGCGTTGCTGCTGCCGCGGAACCCAGTGCAAGCAGCTGCTGCGGCCTCCACTGACTTGAACCGCAAGAGAAAGCGTTGCTAAAAAGCAATGAGTGCATGAAGAAACAAATAAAGCTTCTTGTTGTTCTGGCTTAGAAAAGCAGACACGTTTAAGTTGCGGAAACCTTTGGGAGGAAACAGAGACGCATGAGTCCTGCAGAGAGAGACGACGTGTGGATGGGTGCAGTGGAAAATGATGTGCTGCTCATCTTGTGCAATGTAAATGACGTACAAGTCACAGGTAGGGGAGATATTGTGCGTCCAGGTCATTGTTTCAACTCGTAGGGTATGGGCATGAAGTCTGAAGCGTGCCACATTGCAGGCAACGTCCTTGTTTGTAATAAACCATTTGTTACATAAAGTTTTTTTTTAAGGCACCAATGAGAGGCGTGATCGTGTCTGAGAAGGAGAACATACCCCAAACTCTATAAGCAAGAGGCATCGCAGACTTTAGTTTGAAACACTGACTCAAAGAATAAGCAGTGCCTGCATGATGCACACTGTCCATGCTTGACAAATTATCATGCCAGGTCCTAAATCCAGATAGGCTGCATTGGTCTGTTTCCATGTTCCATAGCAACAGACCTGACAAGACGAATCATGCTAGGATCAGAACGGGTGGCATGCTACGACCATACAATGGAGAACAGACCCCGTCCTTCAGACCTGCGTTAAGCTAATCTTTATTGGTCTCCATCAGAATTGGGTTAAAGTGTCCCCCGGGAATCCGGAGTGTTGTTGTCCCCATTGTCTGCCTGCCTGCCAGCCTCTATTACCCCTCCTTTCCGTGGCCTCCCTATGTCCTTGGAGGGCTGTGCAGGCCAGGCCAAAAGGGCAGTGATGAGGCACAGAGTAAGAGGACATTTACTGTGGGGCACACAAAGCGAAAGGCTGTGGGGGCGCGGTATTGCTGCACCGCCCTTTTATCTGCACCTGCTCCGTCCGGCGTGCACGTTCCTGGCTGATCTGGCCTGGGCGCATGCACCCGGGGTCTGCTCCTGCACCAGCTGCATAGGCTCAGCATGAGCACTGATGCTTTCAAATCCTCAAATGATGTTGCACAGAAGCCTTTTTACTGAAAGCCACCTTATGAAGCACTTCAGCTCAAAGTGTTTAGCAGTCCACTTCACCATTGGCAGTCATTGTCCCTGCTTCGCTTATGAAAAGCTCTTCAAGGTTCAGTGACCCCGGTTTGCCAAGTAGCTTGCAAAGCCGTGGCCATACTTCTGTCACCTTAGTAAGCCAAGGCCTTCAGACCTGCGCCTGCCAGCCAGGTTCTTGGCCCATGCCTAGTCAGGCTGCGCAGGTTTTGACTCATGCTTCTGCCTGCATTTGCACTGAGCAAGGCATTTCATGCTTGTTTGAACTTGGGAGTCCAGTGGAATTGTCAACTTCCATGATGGGGGGTGCCTGTTGCTTGCATCAGGTCAATGTTCCCCCTTCACGCATGCAAACGGGGTAATGCCTACTGGTGGACTAGAACTCATGAGGAGAATTGCAACATCCTACGAGACATGTTGCTACTAACATGGAGACATGTTGCAACTAACATTAGACTGCAGTCTTTCTTTTCCTCACTTTAAAGAAAGTTGCAATGCATTGACTTCAAGCAAGCTTATGATTGCATTCCAAGACGTAAGCTTTGAGGCCATTTGGATGCCTGACTATATCCTATCCATCTTAAAAGACTTATTCCGTGCTGATGAATGTACGTTATTGGATGGGGATAAGACAGCTTCTGTGCAGCCATCTATTGGTGTTAAACAAGGATGTCCCCTCTCCCCTCTGCTGTTCGCCATCTACTTGAATGACATTGATAGCATTGCAGACAGGGTGAAAGTACTCCAATTTTTTTGGTGACCCACATGCTGTTCGCAGACGACTTCTGCCTCATGTTCAACGACCCTAACCACATGCAGACCATGTTGAACACGTATGCATGAAGAAAGTCTCTCACTGTCAATACACAAAAGTTTGAGGTGATGTACTTCAACTCTTACACCAGCAATCTGCCCCCTCTCTTCCATGATGGGCGCAGCTCCCCTACACAGACTCCTTCAAATATCTGGGCATGGTTTGTGACAGACATATCAACTTGAATACTGCAGGTGATGCAGCGCTACATCCATTCACAGCTGGAACTTTCTGCATCAAACAGTTCATACGAGAACATGACCTTACAAACAGGTTACACATCTACATGTGGCTCCTTTATACGCACGCAATCCCTGCTGGTATGTATGCAAGCCAGGTTTGGGCCACCCCATTCTTACGACAGGGCAAAGAAATGGACAATACTTTACAAAAATGGCTGATGACAGTGCTCAAGAGGATTCTGGTGGTCAAGGACACAACCCCTTCATGGTGTGTCGTGCGCGAGTGTGGTCTAGCGCCTCTACAGTTCAACTGGTTCCGGGCGGCAGTACGGCTAAAACAATGCTTTAACTCAAAGCAACAGCTCCACTGCAAGAAAGATCTTACATGCTGACATGCAACTGAGCTCACGGTGCAAAGATTGCTGGTCATCCAACATACTGTCTGTTACGAATGGTCACACACAATTTTACTTGTTCATGGGAAGGCTGCTGAAGTGTGAGCCATTGATTTTGGTCGTTTTGTTGTGGACCTCAGGGAGAGATACTTGGATTATTGGACACCCTATTCTGATATGCATCCATGAGAGCGCAACAGCAAACGCTCCACTTACCATCAATGGTGCGCCCTCTCTACCAGGAGGGCCCTGGTTACACATTCGCTATACACCCTTCCTAGATGCATGCTTCTTGATCTTACTCGCGACGTTATTCGCAGCGTGGCTCGCTTCAGACTTTGTGCCCACACTCTACGAATTGAAACTGTGACCTGGACTCACAATACCTCTCCTACTTGTGACTTGTGTAATGCTCAAGATGTACAGGATGAACACACGTCCTTTTCCATTGCACCCATCCACATGTGCTCTCTCTCTGAAGGACTTGTGCTTCCCTATTATCTTCCGCCAGCGAAGCTGCCCTCGTTCGGCGGATACAGCCTTGAAACCTTACCTTACCTTATTTTCCGCAGGCTTAAACAATGTGTCTGCTTTTCTGGGCTAGGAAAACAATACACTTAAAATTCTTCCTTCATGCACTGATAGGTTTTTTATGAGCAGGCTAGCAGTTGCACTTCTTGACTGAAGGCCTTTTTTTAATCCTTGTAACCCTTGTTAAGATATTTGCAAGGCCCTTCGACATATGTTGCAACTGACATCAGACAATATTGTCAGGCTAGTTTCTAACACTGTTGTTAATGTCCAAAGCACAAAGGTTTTACAAGAGACATGTCCGATCTTATTTGCTTGCCTTGTACATACAAATCTAATCCTTACCAGTACATTGTATTGAGACTACACATGCATACACATTGTACCCAAGCTAACATTCCAATCCATGATTCAAAATGGAGCACTTTCCAGTGCTTCACCACCCTGAGCCAGCATAGATACGAACGAAGGGGCATTCATCTTAGTACTGGTAGCCCTTCTGGTACATGGATTGCGCAGCCTCAGTGGAGCCCTCTGTGGCAGGGTCGTACTGGCCTCGCTGTGCATCGCTGTTGGCCTTGGCACGCTTCAGGAGCGCCTCCTGCGCCTTGCCCACGTTCTCAGGCTTGCCTTGCCAGGTCTTCAAGACCGTGTTCTGAAGAGAACGTAACATAGGGGCGAGCCAGTGCAAGCATGTAAGCACATGCTAACCGCCAGCCTTGCGCAATTTGTGGCAGGATCATGCAAACTTACTGATGAAAACCCACTGATGAAAAATGGTCAAACACTGTTAAAATCTGAACCGCTGGCAGCAGACAGATCACTTGTATCATATTGACATTCCAAACAGGCTGACAGCCTTCTGACAGGCAGAAAGCCTGCTGGACTCCACATCCTAGCCAGCTCTTGACAAAATCTGAACCGCTGGCAGCAGACAGATCACTTGTATCATATTGACATTCCAAACAGGCTGACAGCCTTCTGACAGGCAGAAAGCCTGCTGGACTCCACATCCTAGCCAGCTCTTGACAGCATGCGACATGCATTGTATCGGACACGACATGACCCTCCATGCGCTCAAGCATAGAGGTACAATGACTGTGCTACAATTGACAGTCCACAACGCAAATGCTGCACACCATCACGAATAGCTGCAACATACCTGCAGCGCGCGGGCGTAAGAGAAGGAAACGTGCCAAGGGTTGGGCTGGCGGTTCATCTCTTGCAGGTTGAGGGTGGCCTCCAGCTCTGACTGGCCGCCGGACAGGAACATGATGCCTGGCACAGCTGGGGGCACGCGGCGCTTCAGCATAGTCAGCGTGTACTGCGCCACTTGCTGGGGGGTGGCACGTGCGGGGCACT
>LFCJ01002323.1_pt1 | contig 13690 bp, 11 predicted proteins | sample 643141 | NCBI WGS metagenome assembly LFCJ01 (sample SAMN03766243, study PRJNA286221) | soda lake metagenome | biome: soda lake; feature: Kulunda steppe; material: water; isolation source: sample B1-Br-g2 brine of Lake Bitter-1 | place: Russia: Kulunda steppe | collected 2010-07 | reverse complement strand
TTGTAAAAAGTGTTGGGATGAAAATTTTTGTGCATGACCACGATTTTCCTTCCCCCTTTTTTGGGGTCGAGACAGCAAAAAGTAAGAAAAAATGAAAAAACGTGTGTGACTGCGGCCTTAAGAGTATCACCTTTTAACTTTACTTTTAGCTTTTTACCGAGCATGCTGCAAGTTCAATTATTTAAAAGATAAGGTTTTGCGGCATTAATGGACAAAAGAAGAGGCAAAAGTATGCAGCACACTCAAAGATAATATAGCATACGTCATGACATTGCAGGATGTAGGCGCGCCCTAAGATGCAGAAGGAAATGAATTAGTAAGGCTGTTGCATAGCAAGAGTACTATAACTTATACATGGATGGGGCACCATTTCATATGTGCAATGAATTATGAGCCCCAACAATTGCAAAACAAGCTTGCAGATGCCATGAGTGCGTACCATGATACAGGAGTCAGCGTATTTTGAGAATTTTCACCAACGTCATCAAGAAATTCCTGCAAAGATGGCAAGGAGACAAGCACTTGGCTTTGAAGTTTAGCAAGTAAGGTTAACAAGGTCTAGTAAAAAGGGATCCAGTCGAGATGTACTACTGCTAGCCTGCTCATAAAATCAATGATGCTTCAAGGTAAGCAAGTAAGAGGATCTCTGTGCAAAGTATTAAGGAAAGCCAAGCTTGCAAGCTGGCCAAGAACTCAAATGCAAAGTCTTCCCAGGGCAAAGCCTTAAGGCATCAATGTACCCTCTGAATATAGTCGTTATATAGTACAACTTTTATCAGTTACTCATCAAGATCCCAGCCTCTAGGAACTATCTTTGATACCTGTAAGGAAAGCTAAAAAAGCCACTTACCGCACTTGCAACTCCATTGGTAAATAGTATGCTCTTCAAAGGCTTACGCATCTGGTGAATAAGTTCCACCATCTTATGAGCATCAGGTTGCAGGGTACAAGCCACCAGAGCTTCAGCATTTGAGGACTCCAGCTTGCTCATTGCTCCTGCACGCGTGATGCATTTGCAAAACATGCTAGGAAGGCATCAAAGCAGAGCATCATCATTACAATAGCATGCACTGTGGCAATTCTTCACGTACGCTGATATACTTAGGTCGTATACCCACAGGACTAATTGAATGTTGATATGGCATAGAGTGTGTTAGCAAACAAAGAAGCATGGGGTTCTAGCTGCTGGAGCAGTCTGTTTTCAGGTTTTTGCAGCAGGCAAATTAAGCTGAACAATTACCCTCTATATCAGCAATCATGGAGGATGCATAAGCAGTGTTGATTGCAATGGGTAGAAGTTCATCGCGTGCAGCTCTGGTTGCAGCTTGGCAAGCAGCTTGTAGCTCAGACACATCATCACGGAAAACAATGGCCACCTGTTATAGGATAGTGCAGAGCATACAAGAACCAAGTCAGATTTGGCATGCAAGAACAAAAGATTTACACAGATGCTTCCTCTTGGGCAACTTAGAGAGTCTTCTACAGATTGTAGAAAATCTAGGTCATTCCAACCGCAAAACTGGCAGCATGCGCTTAGGGGATGGCCTTTGGTGTAGTTAACTATGTACCTAGGGTTAAGATATTGAATTCATTTCATGCTTTTAATGATGATATTTGCATCATAATTCAAGATTTACCATTTGCAAAGACAACAAGTATCAGCATAAACAAACTTAGCAAACTGATCGCGCTGTTGTGCTTATGATTGCCGAGTCTTATGCTGCAGGCATGCTAAGTGTGCTGACCTTGTGGCTTGTGAGGTGATTGCTTACCTTGCGGAAACTGTCCCTGACATCCACTATTTGTGCTATCAGAATCAAGTGCGTATTTCTTAAAGCCTGTATTCATTGCTGTACACACAAACATAAATGGAGGCTTGTCTATGCTGCATCGCACCGAATTCTTGACAAGGCCCAATGGAGTGGTTTTCATTTTGTAAGATGACTGTGAGTCTCAACTGTACAAGGGCTCAGCAAGAATATGCAGCACTGAGCTGAACACAAGGAGCGGATGTGAACTGGCTAGATTTGAATTGAAGCAGCCACATAGGTTTCAACTCTTGGTCCAACATCCTAGGGAAACCTTGTAGAAAAATAACCACGTACAGAACATGGAGAATGTGTAAAACAGATAACCATTCCACTCTAAAGATGAACCCCATTAGAGTCCTTAAATCCCGACCTGAGCTCAAACATAAGATTGCTGGCTCACTGCACAAGCACTCAGGTACACAGCCTATACAATCAATCACATCGTCCCTGTGCCTTAGTGCAAGTATTCAGTCTAGCAGAAAATCTGAGCAAGACATGATCCCTCACAGCAACTGATGACCTTATACTCATTGAAAGCATGAGGATTAGAGGCAGCTGCCTATCATGAAGATAAGGAGCGGGTGGAGGGGCAGAACTCACCCTTCGGACTCCTTGCGCATTGAACTGTTTGAAGATGTCTGGAAAGTAACGAGATTGAGATTGAGCAACACCAAAGACATTTGGCAGATCTGCAGTAATTGCACAATAGGAAATTTTATTGGGTAGATGATCTCTTTCTTAAATTGATGCTCAGGATGATGAAAACGCTAGCATACCTTCTCCGTTATGTAGGGTCCGTGCTTGCTCAATCAGCATGGATAAGCAAATGTGAATGCAAGCCACACACTCACTCATGGAAGTATTGATTGCTCTTGTCTCGCCCTTGTGTAAGACCCCTTAAATTAATATTACACTACAAACCCCATCTTTAACATTAGCAAAACATGTTATCACAATTATGATGGTCAATTAAATACATTGATCAAAAATATGTTGACAGCAAGCTTAAAATTGCTGAACACAATGGACACCCTTGAAAAGATGAAAAACATCATGGCACCCACACGCAGTGTGCATTATATGGCATATGCATCCACAGGTATAAAAGATGTGCAATTTTTTGGATTTTGTATGCTTAACCCTGCTGTTGCTTTGCTTGTACCTCTTGCAAAGACCTCATCGTTGCCTGTAGCGCCATGCAAGTTAATCGTCTTTGCATTGACGGCAATGGACTCTTCAATGGCAAAAGCTGGTTGTACGTTCATGACAAAGTCCACAACATTGCTTTGCAGCATTTCGTTAATGGCAGACATATGAATGCCTTTATCACTTTCATCATCTCGTACGTCAAGGGAGAAGGAGAACCGGAAGGTATTGCCCAATCCGTCCGTGATTGGGAACCCAGTTGGGAAGACTTGCCGCACTTGCTGGACCCACAGCTCATAACCTGTAAGATGGCAAGTCATTTGAAGAGGATTTAGCAAACCATTTGAAGAGAATCTAGCAAACCATTTGAAGATAATCTAGCAAACCATTTGAAGAGAATTTAGCAAACACAGCCATGTGGGCAGGCTTGCCAAATAGCTATTTCTTAGAACACCATTCTTTTCATGCGACATACCCAACAATTCTTTGGTATGCACTTTATCTAGCAGATGATCAATCTAGTCTCTACCAAACAACAATTAGAAGTTTATGAAGGAAGGAGGAAAGCAATACCTCCACGTTAGAGGTGCCTTGGATGTATAAACTAAGGAAGAGGCACATATATAGCGTGAACGCCTGACACTCCCCATCAGAAAGGTGAAATAAAGGAACTCAATGCGGGTGAGATTGGCTACCTGAAACTTTTTGAGGTAAATTTCCCAAAATGCACATTTTGCCATCTACCAAGTCATTTTGCTCCAATTATTCTGCAACGCTTATGTTTATTACAGGAAATCAAAACATTATCAACCACAACAAATCATGCAATTCGGTGCAGTGGGTAATCTGGCGTGGAGATTTGGCTGTAAAAAGTAAGATTCGCGCCAGTTATGCTTAGTCTCCCTAGCGGGCAACTCTCAAGGTCAGGAATTCTGTACAGCTTGTTAATAGGGCAAAAATGCTACTTTAGCTCGAAAGGTGCCAGTCTGGTAGACAACAGTGACGTTTCCCTATAGGAACACCTGTAGTTGCGTCATAAGCGACTGTACCAATGCCTACAGATCTGGCACCTGCAGATGTCTGTAGGCATTGGTACATAATAAAGAAATAAATTCATGATTTTCATATCGTTGTAGCGCGCACAGCGCTTACAGGATTTACAGTCCCACAAATGTACTTTGAATAATACAAATAAAGAGGAAAACAATGTTTATGCATGATGGCACCCGACGTCAATCGCAAAGTAGGGGGGTGCAGGGGGAGGCACAGCCTCCCTTGCTTGATATTATTAATATGTTTCTCCTGTTGATTAGGGTTAGGGTAGGGTAAGGATTACAGGTTATGGGCGGGCGCTTGTATGTGCCATCGGCGCTGTGGGCACCTTAGTTTTGGGGAGGTTCCAGAAATTTCTGTAGGCGCTGTTGGCGCTGTAGCATTTGGAGGGCCCTGAATAATTATGTAGGCTCTGCAAGCGCTGTAGACACTGTAGGCAACTAAATCATTTGGGGGGCCCAGAAATATCTGTAAACGCTTTAGGCGCTGTAGTCTGGGGGTGGAACGGAAAGATCTGTAGGCGCCGTAGTTTTTTGGGGCCCCAGATATTTCTAAGGCGCTGTAGGCGCCATTGGGAGCCAGGCACAGGGGGTTATCTGACCAAAAGTCCGGGCTTGCTCCTTTTTTGTGCAAATTGTAATAATATCATATAACTAGGCTGCTGGTAAAATTTGGGGTGGAAAAGACGACCCTTGTGGCCTGGGTGGGTGCTGAGCCTCTGTTTTTGGCCTATTTGGGCATAGATAGCGCATGTGCGCCCTCGCCTTGAGCCTATCAGAGCTCCTATAACCCCCAGAAACCCACCAGTAAACTTGTATTATGTTTCCTATTGATCTTGGATGTTGAAACTCAGGTTTGGGGGAGGTCATTTGACATTTTGGCACCCACCGTTTGGCTCCTTAGGATTGTGAATAATTAATCAACTCCGTCACCCGCTCGCAACTTTTACGTAGCAAAATAAATTTCTATTTTCTGGAGCTCGCAAAGTGTATCAGTTTAGTTCTTGCCCAACCCGGGCTCCCCAAGTTAACCGGCGTGCCTCATGGGGTTGGGACGCTCTATTCTTTGTAAATTGGACCAAGCAGCAGTGCACAAGAGGTAAGCAAGGCCCTGAATCAGGCTGGTTCTACCAAGGTGGTGCAAGCGCTGTTACCATACCATTGCTGCCAGACCTCTCCTGCACTACTTAAGCCAATGGGCAGTCTGTCTCAGGCTAGAGGGGCTTCATTCCCCAGGAAGGTGCTACGGGAGAGTGCCCCACTTTTGTACATGCATGGTGGTCGTACAAATATGCAAATGCATGCGAGCTTGCAAGAGCGCACATGTGCTGTACAGAGAAGCAGCACAAGCCTAGCGGAGTTGAGAGGAATAGCCCTGAAATGCAGAACTTGAGAAGGGGGAATGAGAGCATTGTCTGAGTGAGCATGTTGCACCTCAGAAGGTAACCACACGACACTGAATTCGCAAAAAATGGCTTAAATGTTGAGGCCTCGCAAGCCCGCGATACTTGCAAATGAATTAATGTAATTTTTTGAGGGCCTCGCAAGATTAAGGAGGCACAAGATTCAAGGAGCCAAACGGCATTTGCTGAATTTGTTCAAGGGAAATGACCCAGAATGCACATCTCACCGACCGCTGGGTCTTTTCACTCTAATTATTTTTCAATGATGTTTGTTTATCACATGAGCACCAAAGCACTAAACTCATGTAATGGCGCAGAGGGTGATCTGGTGTGGACACTTGGCTGTGAAAAGTAGGCTTCACGCCGCGGCCAATAATGTATGGGCCTCATGACGGGCTCATTTCAAGCTCAAGTGCTGTCAAAAGCTTTCAAGCAGGGCTACATTTTGATGCTGAGCTTGTGACTAGCCCGTCATGGGGCACATACCCTAAGATCATGATCATTCCATTGACCTCTTTACGGTCATCCTAACCTAGATGAAACAATCGGTGTATCAGTGTGCCTTTTGTAGCTTGTTCATGCCTATCTAAGCAAAATATTTGCAACAGCACCTTCATGCATCAGTACCTTCTTGCATCCCTGCATCCCTGAGCTCTAAATACCTGTGTACATTCAGCCTTAGTCCTGGTTTTTGGCACAAAATTTGGTGTTTTGATAACGCAGTGTTTAGTTATAGTGTACCAGTAAGCCAGCTAACTCTGTGGCTACATCCTGGGGAGATGGTTGGACATGACCTTAATGGCTTGCCATCTGCCCTTTAAGGCGCTATGAACAGCGTGGAAGAGCAGTGGGATCAGCATTCTCAGGCATTTGCCCTCAGGAAGCATGAACATTTAAGCCTGGTCCTTTTATAGGAAATCACTCGGGATTTTGCATCTTTTCTGAGTGTCGTGTGAACTAAGTGTTGTATCAGCAATGGGATCAAAAGGCTCACATCTTTGATCCAAAGTTTACATCGGACAGCTCAGAGAATGTCTGCACAAGGAGAAGTTGGGGGCATGTCAAACACCGCTTTGTACAAAAAAAAATTCGATTTTGAAGGATCACCTGTTTTGTTTGACCTTGAATGCTGTTGTTTCCTTATAATGTGCATGAAGCACGGACAAATGTTCCAATGTCGTGGGCGCATGCATGCAGCAGCGTATGCACACCCATGCATGGAGCGCTTGTACACCTCACAGTATGAAGCATGTGCGCACAAACCCAACAGCGCATGCACCAAGCCGCAAAGCACATTCCATTACTCAAGTGCTGAGCTGAAATGGAGGAGCAAACAGGGCCCCATAAAGCAGGGAAGGTGGGCAACCCAGAGGGCTGACTTACCTCGCTTAGACCCAACTCCACCTTTGACCCCAACTCTTCACCCATTTCACAACTTTGCGTTCATATAGGATAGTTAAAAGAAAGAAAGGGAAATACAAATAAGCGAGCAAATGATATAAAAAAGAAGAAAAATTACGCCCTTGGGAACCCCTGTGACAAGATGAAGGAAGAAGCATGTTTCCGGTGCACCAGCTCCCACCATCTTAAAAAAGAATACGATAATGTGTGCAATGGTGATTCTGAGACAAGCCACCACCACCACTTGTATTGTCGTGCTGGCAGCCCAAGGGCTGCATTTGGTTTGCAAAAAAAGAATTGTGGCTTATGACAAAGCCTGCAATCGGAATGTGTGGCTCTGCAAGAAAGTTATTCTCCAGCTCTGCCGTGCGTGGAGGCCCCAGGGCCCTTCCAGCAAAGGTGGGATTCTCGTGGAGCACTAATTGGATTCTTCTAGGAGTACTGATTGGGGGGTGGGCAAACTCTACCCTGAAATAAGAATCTGGGAACAGGGAATTGGGAACGTATTCCCTACCAACCATGTGGTTGCACACTCAAGATCCCTTGCCAAGGAATTGAGGTTGGGATGTGGGAGGGACGTCGGCCAGTTGCAGCAGTCCTTCCTTGGTTGGGCTGTTTGGGTTTTCAAAAGAATTTCATCTCCCCATGCCAGAAGGGCCTGAATTTACTGTGCAGCCACGTGTGCCACCTCCTTGAAGACTTACACTCTTACATAGAAATTCACTGATTCACCCCTTCTTTGTAAGTACCCTGCCTGCACCCCTGTTTTAAAACCGGGTACCCTCAATTGTGTTAGAAATTGTTTGCTGGTGTGTGCCCTTGTGAGCAAGGCGAGCTTCTCAGAATAGTACCTGACACTCCTTCATGCCACACGTCCTTCAGACCGCCACTAGCTGATGTCACCATCCCCACCTGCACACACCCAAAAAACAACAGTCAGTGTGAAACATGCAATTGGCTTCATAACCGTGATTTAGAGCCATCAGGATCCTTTCAAAATCGGAGTTATTAAGGAAGACTACGCACCACAAAGCTCGGAGCAACGGCGTCCGAGAACCCAGACAAAAGCCAAAGCGCGATGAAAAGCCTGATGGTCATTGTGTCCTGTGCTTTTAATATGATTTGTTTTGGAGAGAGATACTGCAAAATATCCGCGGTATCAGCGCTGCATATGCGCATCCCATTGTATCGCGTTCTGTATATCTCATCGTGCATTGACAGTCTCATAAAATCATATTTATTGCTATCAAGGCTGGTTTGAGTGAATGAGGTGTTAAAACGAAGCGTCAGTCAAGAGCCCCCCTTGAGCTTTAAAGAAAAATTTCGGCTTCAAGTAGCACAATTTCAATGCAAGCTATTGCCTTGAAGTTCATCGGGCTACTTTTGGCCGTGACAGCAGCAGCTCAAAATGGCACCCTTGTGTTGAGCCTGGCTGGCGCGAACGATGGTAGCTGTACTTACGGCAGAAAGGTAAGGCATGAAGTCTGCATAAATGGTGAAAATTATTATGCCTTTTTTTAATGGGGTCAAAAGGTGGGAAAAGGACTGAAATGAGCGCACCACACACACAGTGTGCGCGTGCACGCGATACTTTGGAATCAGCCAGACTCTGCAAAGCCATTGAACATGCAGATGCAGAATCAAGTTCTTTGAATAAGACACTGACATGCATGAGTGACTGCAAGTATTAAAGAGACCAGATTGCAATCAATAACATAGATGCCATGTTTCCCACTGTTGAAGAATCCAGAAAGTGTAAGCCCTGCAGTATGTTTGTCATTGCCCTCAAGGAGTCTCATCTCGCTGTACCTAAATCAAGAGATGCTTGGAGTTAGTGGGATTGTAAGGCAGAGTGATTGCCTTCCTCCACGCAAAGTGTTAAATGTGTCACCAAAAATCATTTATGGCACAAGTGTGGACTCACGAACAATCAATGAGGCACTCCGCAATCAAAGCGGCTCAGTGTAAGCAAGAAGCATTACAGGCACAAGTGTGGACTCACGGACAATCAATGGGACAACCCGTTATCTGTCTAATTTCTCATCTTGGTTCACCCGTTTGTACTTTTCCAGTTAACCTCGGCTGTGCAAGCAAGGGCTTCAAATCCAGTGTCCATCAAGTTCCGGCAGGTCCCAGGCAACGCTGAAGCACATGATGAATTTCTTACTTCAAATCAGCCGGCATCAACTCAGCCAAAAGGCGCTCTTTCCAGTGCTCCTGTTGTGTCAGATGATGTGCTGAATATCCCTGTCACATTTTCTACGCTCTCTGTGTACACTAACATACCTGGATTGAGGTAATTTGGGTATTTTTCCTCCAACACACAACACATGCGCAAGTTCCCTTGCCTTAAACACGTTCCAAGTTTACTTGTCCAAGCTTCATCATCAGCGACAGCTAGCTCTGAATGACAAGTTAAATAGGAGTGCTTGAAGAACTGTTGCGAGTGGAGACCATGGCAAGCATAGCATGCTATTTCATCTGATTTGGTTCCCTGATCTATGGTGCTTAATCTAACATACATTCTTTTTGAATGTTGTGCAGAACCTCCCTCAATCTGACCAGCTGCTTGATGGCAAGAATTTTTAAGGGCCAGATTATGTCTTGGTAAGCTATCTGCTGGTATGAACCCTGCAGCTCCTGTCTGCCTGAATGAATAGCAACCCCATTAAAATGGATTGCCTGACGGCTCAGAGGCTCCTCTGGATTCTAGACCTCAGGTCTGATGCCCTGATAAGCTTGAACATTAGCATCATGTGCCCTAGTGGTCTTGTGCACCAAGCTTGAATATCTCCATGTTGAACAGGGCAGCTCCAGAGATCAGAGACTTCAATCCGTCACTTCCACTGGTGGTTGACAACCCAGACATCATTACCATCAGGCAGCAGGAGTCTTCTGAGAGTCTGCCTGAAACTTTAATCCTTCAGGTAGGATACCAGAGGTTTCCCAGCCTGTGATGTTTGGTGCTCAAGCTGAGTTGGGATATTATTATTAGCCAAAACAACAAGCATGGGAGGCTGCCATTGCTTGCAGGGTGCACATTGTAAAATATCTACAACACCATTGTGTTTCTGCTCTTGATGGTTTACTGCAGGCATTTCTTGCACGGACTTGCCCAGACAGTTGGGAAGGCCAATTTGAGGCCAACTCTATTCTTGCTGTAGATATCCCCTCCAAGATACTTCAAACAACCTATTCAATAGGATACGCCTTGACAATGAGGGTAAGTTATTGATTCAATTTGAACATTGAAGAAGACATTTGGGACAAATTGTCATCATTACAATATTGAGAAGGTGTATGTCCTATCTTACATAAATAGTGTTTTTGAACAACAATTTGGACGTGTGTTGCATTTCAGGGCACTGTCATTGATCATACAGTGTTGCATTTCAGGGGATATCATTGTTCATACTGTGTTGCATTTCGGGGGAATGTCATTGATCATACAACGTTGCATTTTTTGGGACCTTCATTGATCATATAGTGTCATTCATGTGTGTCCGTTCAATGCAACTCATTGCCCCACATGCCACTCGTGCTCTCAGTCCTGATTGAAGAGAAATGTTTAAGCCGTTTTCTAGCCTTGCACATCCATCGTGCATGCACTTTCTGCTTCTACTCCACAGGGATCAAGAGATGGTTTGTCTGAAGTTGCTGTCAGAAATAAGGCTGGTGCTTTTGTTACAGCACACAGCCTAGATATTGAGAACACAATCTCAGCAATTGCTGATGTGTTACCCCAAGAATTTGATGGGGACTTCTCAGGCATTCAAGACAAAACTTTTGACATGCCAGGGGATGGGGTAAGTGAATTCAAGCTTGGCATCACAAAACACTTTGCGAGCCCTTATCACCTGTTTTGACATTAATGATACAAAGAAATACCAAAGGCGTCTCCATATTGCTTCTAAGCTGTGCCAATGTCTTAGAAACATGCAACTTTGATTTACTAGAAGGCTACAAGATTACCAGGTAGGGTCAACCTTTAGCCTGTTCGTTAGGCTGGTTGTTTTTTTGCTGATATTCGCCAGCCAAAAAATAATTTATAATGTTTGAGGTGAAATGGGAGAGTTTGTTGTGCCATTGAAAAAGGAAACATGCAACTTGGATTTATTCCAGCAATTTGCATTTTGGAGGGCAATTCAAGCCTGTGCGTAAATCGTGCATACATTGCTTCAGAGTGACCACAGTTAGAGAGTAAGCTATATTTTTTTTTAAACCAGATTTTTAAAGTACTAAGACACCTGTTTGCTCAATATCTAGGTGTTCCCCATTACCACAGTCCACTACTTCCACCTTCCTAAGGATGCTGTAAGGCCCCCATGGGGCTTGGGGGAGGGCAGCTTGCTTCAGGTGTGTCCATCCTTTCACCGGCAGTGTTTTCCATAGATACCCTAGCCAACCACACACTCCTTGAGCTTTGAACAAGGAATGAGGTGCATAACAGACAGCACCAGAGAGCCACTTAAGAAGTAGGAAATAGGATTGCACCCTTCTTACCAACCTTCTCTTGTTCCTGCTCTTCCAGGCGATGGTGAAAATAGCAGCTTCACAAGATGGCTGGAGTCTTGCTCAAGGAACAGGGCTAACGCCTCTTGCCAGTGAGGCCATTGCAGCTAGATCCAGGTAGAGCATCTAAAATAAGTGCAAGTTAATAACTTGAAGTTACACATCTTCTAAGCTGCCAGTTACCCAATGCGTTTACTGCACAATTGCTTCTGGCTGGCTTGTAAGGGTCTTGCATTCCAAGTAAATCGCTTCAGATGAGTCTGATTTTTGTCTGATCTTAGCCTCATCTCAAACCCAAATTTCCCAGCCTTTCGTCTAGCCTGTAAATTTTACAGATGCCTTTGAAGTGAGATTATGGCTTCTCATTCTTGTATGGATCGCTTGGGCTTAGCACCACATCTCCATATCAAACATTTAAGCCCGGCCTTCACTCTGCCGGCCAGCATTGATAGGAATACATACAAACTTAGCGAGCGACAAAATATTCACAAGGATTTCTTGGGCAATTTACTTGCCCTCTTTTGTCCTGGTGCTCATTTGATATTTCAACGGTTCTCATAATTATAAGCTAAGTTGGATCCAACCAATGAAAACATTGTAAATGCATGCAGAGAAGCTCTTGACAAAATGGACCTGGATGGGGATGAGTACAACTTGGAGGCACAAGGGACTTACAGCAGAAACCTGCAAACGCCCAGTATCAGTGGCAACCAGAGGAGTTTCGAAATGTATGAAATCACACAGCTCAGAGAGCAGGCAAGTTTGAAGTATCCCTGTCTGCTAAAGCACCTCCGTCTACTTCCCGACGTGGTAGACGTGGTGCTTAAGTTAAGCACCACCCTTTTTATGCATCACACAATCACAATGACAAAGGGTGAACGTTCAGCAAGTTGCAGTACTTGTTGGACTGGCCATCCACAGATGTCCTTGTTTATTAACGTGTCAATACTGTGCCATAATTAAAGCAGGTAATAAAGCTGTTTTGTATTCCTAGACTCTTCCTCATAGAACTTGAGGCACTTAATAAGAACAAACCTTAAAAAGTGCTCTTTGCAATACCCGCAGGCATGCAATGTGTTGCTACATTTTACCTACAAACAGCAGCATCGAGTTTCTTGTCCATTTGAATCGCATCCATACTGGTTTTAGATACGTGCAACCCCTTGCAGGAAGAACGCCTAGCGGAACGTCTTCAGCGTACCTCAAATCAAATGCTCCGAGGATCAGGATCTAGTGCACTCACAGCTGTCATGTGGAGGGTAGGTCAATTAGATCAAAGTATCCGTTTCCAACTTGTAAACGTCATTTTAGGGATATCCTTATCCTACCCTACCTTAGCAACCAGTTCCACTCTTTAAAATGATTCTGACAATGCTTCTTCCATACAAATGATTGGAAAGCACATGGAAATTAGCATTGGCACCGTGCACATGCCATATATAATCCAGCTTTTTCTTATACAAGCTCAAAATAAGCTTTAATCTACTAGCCGCATGACTACTTGTAAGTAAACAAGGCTTTACACCGCAGTTCTCACTGATGCAAAGAACGCCTTGGCTTTCATGATAATGCGGCATAATCTATGCCGGTAATATGCAAGAATTTGATCACATCATGAATTTTCCCAGGAAAGGTAGACAGACCAAAATTGGGCATTTCCTGCTTTTATTATTGACAAAGCATGGGTTTAGAAGGGGTTGATCCTGTGGGTCTGGGTGGCTGTGCAGCCTTATTTTTGGTCAGGTGCCTCATCCCTGCGCTGTATACTGCTGCTGATGCTCACAGTTTGCGGCTAGGCCACCGTCTCCAACGGTAAGCACAGCTGATGAAAGTTTTTTGAAAGACAACATGTTTGGCATAGGGATGCTGGCAATTGATGCACCCTGTTGTGCGTATCGTACTCATGTTTGTAAGCCCGGGAGATAAATCACACCCCTCCCCCCCCCAAGACTCTCCAGTTGTTCTCATTCTGGGACCCCAAACTTGGCCCGAGATCATAGAAGGTGGCCTAGCAGGGACATCTTAGGGTGATTTCTTGCCTACATTACATCAAATTGTTCGGAACATTTCAAAGCTGCTTAAGCCCTCTTTACACTGCCACAATGCCATTTAGGATGGTTTGGACTTTCCCAGGCCATTTTGAGTTGCCCCAGCTCATCAAACCAGTTGATTAACTTTGAATCAACAATTTTTCATCTAGGAAGGATTCTGCGTACTCAGCGCTCTATCACACATTCTACAAGTAGGATGGGGCGCCTGACTTATGGCCTGAACAGCAATAAACGAACCTACCTTGAGCCCTCGTAACCCTCCAGGAGCCATCCCCTCCAAAACACGAGCATGCTCCATAAAGTTTAAAAAATGA